>ENA-OQDD01000508-OQDD01000508.1-human-gut-metagenome-genome-assembly--contig:-NODE-508-length-15761-cov-4.592875_pt1 | contig 15761 bp, 24 predicted proteins | sample MGYA00242507_ERZ504598 | MGnify/ENA primary metagenome ERZ504598 (study PRJEB26092, sample SAMD00036318) | human gut metagenome | host: Homo sapiens | study: EMG produced TPA metagenomics assembly of... | reverse complement strand
CGATTCCGATCGGAGGCACCAGCTAAGGAAATCCAGCAGGGTTTCCAATATGCGGCCGTAGCTCATCTGGTAGAGCGCCACCTTGCCAAGGTGGAGGTAGCGAGTTCGAGCCTCGTCGGCCGCTCCATAACGGAGCAGCAACGGTTGCTCCAATATGGCCCGGTAGCTCAGTTGGTTAGAGCACCAGCCTGTCACGCTGGGGGTCGTCGGTTCGAGCCCGATCCGGGTCGCCACCAAGAAAGCGCAAGCTTTCACCTACTTTGAAACTTGTTTTCAGGGCATCAGAAATGATGGGTGCAAGGTAAAATGCACCGAATATGCGGCCGTAGCTCATCTGGTAGAGCGCCACCTTGCCAAGGTGGAGGTAGCGAGTTCGAGCCTCGTCGGCCGCTCCAACAGGAGTGGAAATTCACTCCTAAATATGGTGACGTGGCCAAGTGGTAAGGCAAGGGTCTGCAAAACCCTCATCCACCAGTTCAAATCTGGTCGTCACCTCCAAAAGATTCCCGGAAGCTTCGGCTTTCGGGATTTTTTTTGCGTTGTTCCCTATCAGCCTCCTTGCCCTCTCCGTCACCTACGGTGACAGACTCCCCCTTTTGTCACCTGCGGTGACATCTTCCCCCGGAGCGGGGAAGTCTTTCCTCAAAGGGAGAGCCTCTGGCGAAACCGGTCACTTTGCAGTTAAGCCGAAAAGTCTGCCGCAGTGCCGCACTTTCGCAGAAAGCGGCACTGCAAATGCCGTCTACCTTTACGCCCCCTCCGGCATTGCTCTCTTAAAAATTATTCTTCCGCTGAATACGGCCGGAGCAAGGCGTAGGCCATTCCAGATCGTCCCCCTCAGACTTCAGCCGCATCTGGTACCACACCACGCCCCCGTGGGTGGAGCCGGAAACGCCCTCGTTCACAAAGCCGAACTTTGCATAGTAGTGCACCAGGGCCTCCTTGCAGGTCAGTACCAGCCCTTCCGGCCTTGAGCCCGGGCGTCGGCAATGGCCTGCTGCAGCAGCTGCCCGGCGTACCCCTGTCTGCGGCAGGCCGGGATGGTGTTTACCCCAAAGATCATCTGCCAGGCACCATTCTCCCGGTGGAGGGAGGCGTCGGCGTACATCTCATCGGTCAGGTCCGGCCAGTCGGTGCAAAAGCGTCCACAAAGGCCAGCAGCCTTTCCCCTCCCACAGCAGCCAAAATGATCGCCGTACTGCTGCAGCCGCCCGGCAAACTCCTCTGCCGTAGCCGCCTCTGCCGCCGGGAAGCAGGCCGCCTCCACCGCTGCAATGGCCTCCAAGTCCTTTAAGGTCCCCTTACGGATCTCCATAAATATTCTCCCCTCTTTTTCTTCCGAGTGTACCACAGTTCCTGCCCAAAGGCAAAGGTCCTGCCGGTTTTTCCTTTTTGGGCCATTTGCATCCGCTGCCGCTCCGTGTTACAATGGCTATATTGCATCCAGGAAAGGAGCTGACACGCCATGCCCGCCGAAAACCATACCACCCTCACCCCGGATACGCCGGTGCGCTACCTGAAGGGCGTTGGCCCCAAGACCGCTGAGCGGTTCGAGAAGCTGGGCATCGTGACGCTGGCCGACCTGCTGTGCCACTACCCGCGCAGATATATCGACTTCACCAAACCCTATTCCATCGCCGAAGCGCCCACCGATGTGGAGTGCGTCGTCAGGGCCGAGGTGTTCGCCAAACCCGGCGGGCGTATCCTGCCGGGCGGGCGGCGGATGGAGCGCATCACTGCCGGGGACGATGTGTCCAGTCTGGAGATCACATGGTTCAATAATCCCTATGCCGCCCAGAAGCTGCAGCTGGGGCAGGAATACTATTTTCAGGGCATCGTTACCGGCGGGATGCTGCGCCGCCAGATGGTCAACCCGCAGGTGCGCACCGCCGAGCAGATCAAGGCTTCTCCCTTTGAAGCGGTCTACCCCCAGACCGAGGGCCTGACCAGCAATGCCATCGCCAAGTGCGTGCGGCAGCTGCTGCCCCATGCAGAGCTTCTGCCCGACCCTCTTCCGCCGGAAATGCTGGCAAAATACCGTCTGCTCTCCAAGGCAGATGCCGTGCGGGCCATCCACTGCCCTGCCACCGAAGAGCAGGCCTATGCAGCCCGGCGGCGGCTGATCTATGAAGAACTTCTGGTTTTGCAGCTGGGCATTGGCCGGATGAAAACGGGGTGCCGCTGCCACCGGTGCGCCCATGCAGCTTGCCGACCCGTCCCTGTTCTGGGCCAGCCTGCCCTTTTCCCCCACCGGAGCCCAGCGCCGGGCCGTGAGCGAGATTCTGGCCGACATGGCGGGCGAGACTTCCATGAACCGCCTTTTGCAGGGCGATGTGGGCAGCGGCAAAACGCTGGTGGCGGCTGCCGCCATCTGGGCGTGCATCCGGGCGGGGTATCAGGCCGCGCTGCTGGCCCCGACAGAAATTCTGGCCACCCAGCACGCCGAAGGCCTGAACCGGATGCTTGCCCCTTTCGGGATGCGGGTGGCCCTGCTGACCGGCGGCATGAAGGCCGCTGCACGCCGCACCACCCTTGCCGCCATCCGGAACGACGAAGCCGACCTTGTGGTGGGCACTCACGCCATCCTCAGCGAAGGCGTAGAGTTTGCCCGGCTTGGTCTTGCCGTGATCGACGAGCAGCACCGCTTTGGGGTACGGCAGCGCGGAATGCTGGCCGAAAAGGCCGCGAATCCGCACCTGCTGGTGATGAGTGCAACGCCCATTCCCCGCACGCTGGGCCTGCTCATCTACGGCGATTTGGACATCTCCATTCTGGACGAGCTGCCGCCGGGCCGCACCCCGGTCAAAACCCGCTGCATCACCGGCAAAAAGCGGCGCGACCTCTACCATTTCTCGATCAGGAGATTGGTAGAGGCGGCAGGTGTATCTGTCTGCCCCGCCATCGAGACACACCGGATGGCGGCTGAACGCCGTTAAGAGCTACTACGAGGACATTGCCAAAGCCTGCTGCCGGAGCGCCGGGTAGGCCTGATGCACGGCAAGCTCAAACCCAAGGAGAAAGCTGCCGTGATGGAGGACTTCAAAGCCGGACGGCTGGACGCACTGGTGTCCACCACCGTCATTGAGGTGGGTGTGGATGTGCCCAATGCCAGCGTAATGGTGATCGAAAACGCAGAGCGCTACGGTCTGAGCGCCCTGCACCAGCTGCGCGGCGCGTGGGACGCGGTGCAGCGGAGAGCTGGTGCTTTCTTGTCAGCGACAACCAAAGCGAAAACGTACAAAAGCGGCTGAAATTTTTGTGCAGCACCACGGACGGCTTTGCGGTGGCGCAGTACGATCTGGAGACCCGCGGCCCCGGCGACTTTTTCGGCAGCCGCCAGCACGGCCTGCCCACCCTGCAGATCGCCGACCTGATGAACGACACCCGCACCCTGCACGCTGCGCAGGCGGAAGCCGTTGCCATGCTGGCCGACGACCCGCTGCTGGAAGCGCCGGAGCACGCACTGCTGGAACAGCAGGTGCAGCAGATGTTCGAGAAAGCCGGAGCCATGAACTGATCCGGAGGTTTTTGCGCACAAGCAACAGCAAATGCAAAAGCCGCTGCACGGCTAGTGCAGCGGCCCCTGTTATCGAACGGAACGCTTTGCGTGCCGTTCGCCCATGCTTATCACATCGCAGAACACGCAGCGGCTTTTGGTGGAAAGCTGGGTATCCTTATGGTAGCAGCCAAAAAACCACTTGTCGTAGGTCAGCTTCAACAAAATTTTATCCAGAAAGCTGTGCAGCTGGTTGGTCTCGCCGCTGGCAAGGGCGGTAAAATCCAAAAATCTGCTTGGCGCATCGTGGTCAGCACATAATCCACTTTGTAATCGCACGCTGCAAGGTTCTCCTCACAAAAGGCGTATTCCTCCTCCGAAGGCATTTCTTCCCTCCACCAGTTCACGCCGGTTCCCGATCCTCCACATCCTGGCTTTCCGCACCGCCAAAGCACAGGTATTTTTTGTTCTCCAATTCCAGCACACTGCCGCGGCACACATGGTACACATTGCCACCCAGTGCCTGCACCTTGCCGCCAAAGCGTTCCTCGGTGGGATACTGCTTTAAAAGGTCGTAGTTTTCGTGGCTGCCGTCCAGAAACAGCAGGGTATACGGGCGCTTGCGCAGCCAATCCAGCTTTTTCTGTTCCTCCTTGCTGCCGTCCCACACAAAGCCAAAGTCGCCCAGTACCACCACGGTATCCCGTTTGCCCAGCCAGCGCAGCTTTCCGTGCTTGAAGCGGTCGATGTCGCCGTGGGTGTCCCCTGTCAGATATACCATTCCTGTCCTCCCTGACCGGATGTGAAATCGGCACAATAAGCCTTGTCACACCCCGCCAAACCTGTTATTATAAAGAATACAGCCTTCCGCTGTGATCTCGTTCTTATCCGGCGCACGGCGCTTGTGCCGTGCTGCCTGTTGTTTTATATTATCGCTTTTTAAAGGAATTGTCCACATGAAACGTATTTTTGCGCTGGTTTTGTCGTTCGCTGTCCTGTTCAGCTGCCTTGTGCTGCCCGCCGGGGCTATGTTCGACCCCACCCCGGTCTATCAGGTGCAGGCACAGAGTGCTATATCGTCAACACTGATACCAATATCATTGTCTATGATAAGGACAGCACAAAGCAGGTATCCGCCGGTGGTCTGACAAAGTACATGACCATTGCCCTGCTGCTGACCAACTATGCCGACCATCTGGACGACACCTTCCAGATGCCCTTTGCCATCTCGGATTACGTTTATAACACCAACAACGCCGATATGCGCTCCAACGAGACCTTTACCTACCGCGAAGCCATGTACGCCATGCTGACCCGCAACGCCAACGAAGCCGCCATGGGCCTTGCTTATGCCCTTTCCGGCGGCGACCTCGCGGGCTGGGTGAGCCAGATGAACACCCTGTCCCAGCGCATCGGCACCACCGGCAGCACCTGGACGGATGCCTGCGGCATTGACAGCGGCAACGTGACCTGTGCCGTGGATATGTACCTGATCCTGCGCTATCTGATGAGCTTTGATGCCTTTGTGGAGGTTTCCGGTGCGCCCAGCTTTACCATGCCCGCCAAAGAAAAACACCGTTCTTCGTCTGTTCTGGTCAGCCAGACGCCGCGCTGAGCAAATCCAGCGGCGGCAAATACTACCGCAGCGCCATGCAGGGCGGCATGTGCGATGTGACCGCATTCAAAAGCGACAGTGGCAATCAGAGCTATGTTTCATGGGCCAATAAGGATGGTGCCACCTATATTTTCTGCGTGATGCAAAGCCCGGACACCTGCGACGATTTCGGCTACGCCAACCGTCGCCCGGCCCTGTGCGAGACCGTGAAGCTGATGGACTGGGTGTTCGACAGCTTTTCCATTCAGGCCGCACTGGACACCGACCTTACGCTGGCCGAGATCCCGGTGAAGTATTCCTCCGATACCAGCTCCCTGCAGCTGTATCCCGCCGACAGCATGATGACCCTGCTGCCCTCCACCGGCGACGGCAGCGTGACCCAGAAATATTTCCACCTGCCGGATGCGGTCAGTGCGCCCATCCAGCAGGGCGATGTGGTGGGCACTGTGGAACTGAAGCTGGCCGGTGAGACCATCGGCGTGGTGGACCTGATCGCCGGGCAGGATGTCAGCCTGAACCCGCTGCTGTTCACGGTGGCCGGTTCCGGGAGTTTCTGGGCAGTCTGTACCTCAAAGTTGTGATAACGCTGAGTATTATCTCTGCCGCAATTTACTTTTTGTGGACGTTCCTGAACGGCTGGAACCGCCGCAAGCCCACCAGAAAGATCCGCCGCCGCTGAGCTTTGCACCGTTCAGCCGCATTTTGTGGAAAAGTGATGCAAAAAGCCCCGTCAGCCTTTTCAGGATGACGGGGCTTTTGGTTGCGCCAGCAGGAGTCGAACCTACGATGGGGGAGTCAAAGTCCCCTGCCTTACCGCTTGGCGATGGCGCATCGTGCAAGATATTATACCATATTCTTTGTTTTTCCACAAGGGGAAGGTTCCACTTTTCCGCTTTTGCGGCGGCTCTGTGCCGCCTTTTGCAGCCTGCAATTTGTGAAAAACCAATTTTTTCATCATAACAACAGAATACGCCCATTTTGTTGCGCTTTTGTTACACTATATGTGGTAAATATAGGATTGAATAAACCTCCTCTTCCCGGCTTTTTCGTCTACTGCCTCATGGCGGGGACATCGAGGTCTGTTCTGGTGTTTCCGTTCCCGGCAGGCACCACATCCCAATTCGTCAGGAAAGCGAGGAGTCATATGAAAAAGATCTTGAAAATACTGGTCCTCGGTCTGCTCAGCGCTGCACTGCTCTGCTGTGCACTGCCCTCTGCCTTTGCCGCAGAAGACAAGGATTCGCAGGTCTACACCATTGGTTTGGATGCCATGGGCGGCAGCAGCTCCGCTGTGGCAGTCACCACCAATCTGAGCGGCAAACTCAGTGCCCTGCCCGCGCAGCCTGCGCTGGAAGGCTACACCTTTGACGGCTGGTATACCGAGCCGGTGGGCGGCACAAAAATCAGCACCTCTACGGTGTTTACCGGTGATACCACTGTGTACGCACACTGGACCGTGAAAAATGCCACCACTTCCACCAGCACATCCACGCCCGCTCAGCCGGAACAGACCGCGCAGGAATACGATGACGGCCCGATTTTGAGCGTTCTGACGGTAGCCGGTGCTCTGATCACCACGCTGGCCGTGGCTGCCTTTATTTAAGTCTTTCCACACACTGTATCAATTTTATCAATAGAAAGGAAAATCTCCATGTCTACTATGAAACTGCCCGCAAACTATGCCTCCATCAGCGAAGAGGAAATGGTCTATCTGGACGGTGGTGCCCGCGACGCTTACAACAGCTTCCTGAATGTCGGTAAGGTGTTCAACGCCATTGCCCGCATCTTCTCCGGTGCAAGCTCCATCATCAACAATGTCAACGTGATCTACCAGTCCTTCCTGACTCTGGGCGATCTGCTGAAGAGCTTCTGATCCGGCTTCTATTTTCATCTGTTTTTCAAGAACTGTCTCCGTTGTGGGGACAGTTCTTTTTGTTTTTAACGCATTTTAATCGTTTACATCAAAAGAAACAATTTTTCTTTGGCTTTGGCAAAAAAATGCACGGAAAAGGCATTCTTGTTACGCTTTTGTTACGCATACTGTGCTAACATATAAGGTGGAAGGTCATTCATCAAACTGGCGCTTTCACGCCGAAAACTGATATATCAAATGTGGTTTTGTGGTGCGAAAATTTTCGTATTTGTCGAAAGTTTTCGTTCGCCCAATCCGACCACTTTTTGCGGGAGAAATCGATCATTATGCCAGACCGTGAACTGCGGCACATGCGCCGCACCGAATTAGTCGAGATCATTCTGGCGCTCAAGCAGAGCGAGGACCGGCTCCGGGCAGAAAACGCTGCCCTGTCTGCCCAGCTGCAGGAACGGCAGATCCATATTGAAAACGCAGGTTCCATTGCGCAGGCTGCACTGGAGCTGAACAAGGTGTTTGAAGCGGCGCAGGCTGCGGCTGATGAATACGTTGCATCGGTGCTCGCAGCAAACAAAAACACCGATGCCGCTGCCAGCGCTCTGCGCGCTCAGGCGGAAGCCGAAGCCAGCAGATCCTTGCACAGGCACAGACCGAGGCTGCGAACCTGAAGGCCCGTACCCAGCAGCAGTGCGACGCGGAAACGGAAGCCGCCGCACGCAAGCGCGCCCAGACCGAAGCGGACTGCAAGGCAATGCTTGCCCGGACGCAGCAGGAGATCCAGCAGCGCCGGGCCGCTTTTGACCGCCGGGCCAGCGAACTGCTGGACGGCTATCACAGCACGGAATTCCTGCCGGAGGAGCGTGCCAAATGAAAGAGCAAAAGATCAGGTTCACGCCCATTCCATCCACAGCAGAGGTGGAAGCAGAGCGCGAACGTCTGGCCTACCGCAGCCGTTATATGCGGGTGCTGCGCAGCACGGTCTACACGCTGCTGGTGGTCGCGGCCGTTGCCGTGCTGCTGGCCACCCTGTTTCTGCCGGTGCTGCAGGTCTCCGGTGACAGCATGAACCCCACTCTGCAGGACCGGGACATCATTCTGCTGGTCAAGGGCAGCGACATGAAGACCGGCGACCTTTGCGGATTTTACTGGCAGAACAAGCTTCTGCTCAAGCGCATCATCGGCCTGCCCGGTGATGTGATCGAACTGGACGAGGACGGTGTGGTCACTGTGAACGGCCAGACGCTGGATGAGCCCTATGTAGATGAACTGGCTCTGGGCGAATGCGACATCAAATTTCCCTATCAGGTGCCGGAAAACCGGTATTTCGTACTGGGTGACCATCGGGCCACCTCCATTGACAGCCGCAGCAGTGTGATCGGCTGTGTGGAAAAAGTCAGATCGTAGGCAAGGTTTTTTGCGGGTATGGCCCTTGTCCAACTTCTCGTTGATCCACTAAGGAGGTTTAGGAATCATGCGGGATATCGTGAAAGAATATCAGAAAAAGTTCCGTCGGAACCACCAGCGCGCCAGACGCTATACTGCGCTGCTGCTGGCGCTGGCGCTTACCACCAGCCTGTTCGTGAACTGGCAGCTGCACGGCGTGGGCATTGCCAAAACGGCCGAATATCTGTGCGGCGAGTTGGAGCACGAGCACACCGCTGCCTGCTATGAAAAGCAGCTGGTGTGCGGCTATGAGGAAGGCGAACCGGAGGACTGGAACGCCACCATGACGGACGACGGCATGTCTTTTGATGATACATTCGACATGGATGATGATGCGTTGGGCGTGGATGCGGATGATCCCGCATTGCAGCCTATTCCGCAGAGCCGGAGTACATCTTTGTGCCCCATGAGCACACCGACGACTGCTACCAGGAAGTGCAGGAGCTGACCTGCCTGGAAGAAGAGCACACCCACGACGACAGCTGTTTTGATGAGGATGGTGTCACCTTCATCTGCGATAAATTCGAGCACACCCACGACGACAGCTGCTACACCACCACCTATGAGCTGGTGTGCGGTCTGGAAGAGGGCGAGCTTGTAGAAGAAGTGAACCCCGATTATGACCCGGTGGCCCTGTTTGAGGAGCCGGTGGCCGCAAAGCCCGTGGTGGTCGATCCTGTGATCGAGACCCCGGTGCACCACCACACCGATGCCTGCTACGAGGAAGTGCTGGTCTGCGGCCTGCCGGAGCATCACCACACGGTGAACTGCCTGTCCGACCCGCTGGACGGCACGCAGGACGAGGACGAATGGCTGGCGCAGACCGGCACCACGCTGAGCGGCAACTGGGCCGACGACCTGCTGGCCGTAGCCGAGAGCCAGCTGGGCTATGAGCAGAGCGAGCGCAACTTCCAGCTGGACGATGCCGACGGCGAGACTGTGCGCCACTACACCCGCTACGGCAACGACTACGGCAACGACTACGGCCCATGGGACGTGATGTTCCTTTCCTACTGCCTGAAATATGCCGATATCCCCCAGAGCGCTATCCCGCAGGTTTCCAGCGTGCTGTCTTTGCACAGCCAGCTGCGCAGCGCGCTGTACAACGAAGAGACCGGCAGCGGCTATGCCATGGATTTTGACGGTGATCTGCCGTCTGATGCCGCAATGCCCGGTGATATCGTCATTTACAATGGCACCGTGACCAAGGCTGTGGCCGCGGAAAGCCAGCCGTTGCAGGTGCAGGATGATTCCGCCGATGCCGACATTGCCCTGCTCTCCATGGATGCTGCGGCCACCACCGACACCGCGCCCCACATTGAGGAATACACCGTGGATGCCAGCACCGTTGGCATCGTGAGCGATGTGGACGAAGATTTCGGCACCCTGACCGTGATCTCCGGCGATGTGGATGGCAAGGTGGCTAAAGTCACGCTGAATGCTTCGCAGGTAACAACGCTGGTGTCTGTGGCAAATGCGCAGCAGGCCGATTACGGCGTTGCTACGCCGGATTACAAAGTTGAAGATGACGCAGATGCCATTACCACCATCAAAGGTCTGGATGCACTGGATTACCTCACTGCTCTGAAGGTGCAGCGCAAGAATGGCACTGAATACGAGGATACCAACGTCACCACCATTTCGGAGCTCCTGCACAGCAGCCTTACCGTCACAGATATCCCGGCCAAAGAGATCCAGGACAACGACTACTGTGTCCATGTTAAGCTGCCCAAGAGCTTTGATGTGCTGAACGACGAGCTTATCTCCGGCAAACTGGAAGATACCGGCAATTATGACACCTGCGGCAGCTACCGGCTGCTCAAGGGGAATGACGGCTGCTGGTACGCCGTGCTGCGGTACGACCAAAACTATATCAAGCAGAAAGAAGCGGAAGACGCAGGCGCGGATACTTCCGATGCCAAGGTCACCAGCAACATTGCCTTCAATTTCCAGTGGAACCAGAGCGAGGTCACCAGCAGCGGCTTTAATCTGATCGAGGTCAACAAAGATTACGCCCTTGATATCACCATCAACCCGGATGAAACCCCCGATGAGGATCAAAAAGACGATAAGAACTATGACCTTAACCAGAGCGTGAAGGACCCGCACTACGATGCAGCGATGCCTACTTGGATTACACTGTTACGCTTGTGGTCAAGAACGAACAGGCCGGCCCGCTGACGCTTGCGGACAGCATGACCCTGCCCACCGGCGTAACCGCCGAATATGTCGAAGACTCGCTCCAGCTCAGCATGAAAGAAGACGATACAGCGCTCCGCATCACTTGGGAAGATGATAATGATGAGCGCAAGATCACCTTGGGTTCTGCCGGTTCCCCCATTGCCGCAGGCACCTATTCTATCTGCTACACCGTCAAGCTGAAGGACGTTGGCGAAACGGCTGTTGACGGTGAAGTAATCAATAACATCAAGATTCTGGATACGCCCATCAGCGATGATGCCGAAAAGTCGGTAAAAACCGACAGCCTTGTGATCACCAGTCAGGCCGATCCGTCCGACTACGAACTTCCCTCTACCGGCGGGGCCGGTACCAAACTGTATACAGCAGGCGGCGGCGCGCTGATGCTTGCCGCTCTGGTGTGCGGGGTTTGCAGAAAGCGCAGACGCGAAAGGAGGGCACGTTAAAAAACCTGCATCCTTCCTGACACGGCGGCAAAATTGATTCTGCGCCGGAAGCAGACCCTGAAAATAGGAATCAGAAAAACTTGAAAGGAGACTTTCGCAAATCATGATGAAGAAAGCAATCAAAAAGCTGCTGGCCGCACTGCTGGCAGTTGCCATGGTGTGCGCATGGCGATCCCCGCGTTTGCATACAACCCTGGGGAGACTAAGGAGGACCTCAACACAAAACACGATTACGGCGCTTTCCAGATCTTCGAGGGTGTTATTAGTAAGGACAATCCGACGCTTTCCGACGTTAATTGGGGCCGAAACATCACTGAACCTGATATTTTTCTGGCCAAATTGAAGGAAGATCCTACCATCGGCGGTAAGTTTGAAACTGATTTCACTGCTCAGGACGTTCTTGCGGTTATCAGCAAATGGCATGATTCCGATGATAACAGCATCGCTTTTGCGCGCGTTGTATGCCACTATCTCTACCCGGATGCAAACGCAAACCCGACACCCGTCGCTACAGATCACACCGGTGGCATCAACATTCCAAAGTCAGGTTATTATCTGATCGTTGATACTAGCACCTTTAGCGATGACGATTTCTATCATGCCTACAATTCCTTCTTCCTGCTGAATGTTCCCCAAACACCCTATGTCGTTCTAGTTAATCATAAGGTTGTAAAGCCCACTGTTGAGAAGGAAGTCTACGACAACAACGACATTGGCTCTACTGGTGGTTGGGGTAGTTCCGCTGACCATGCAATCAACGAACCGTTCCAGTTCAGGCTGATCGCTAAGTTGCCCGCAAGCGAAAACAATGGCCGTGCTTACGATTACTATAAAGAGTACGCTGTTTGCTTCACTGATACTCTGTCTGACGGCATTACCTTTGACAAATTGGATACGGTGGAAATCACAAATGGCGATGGCAGTACTCCACAAGTGATCAATAACTATACACTTGACCCGAACAATCCTCAGTCCTCCTTCAAACTGAGCATTGATGATGTCAAGACCTGTGTACCAGATTTGAATAAAGGCGCGACTATTACGGTCACCTATACTGCACACCTGAACGAAAAGGCCTATGTCAATACTGTAGGCGGTGCTACTGATAACAAGAATAGTGTTTATCTCGAGTATTCCAACAATCCCAGAATCAGCACATCCCTTGATCATACTCCCGAAAGCGAAGTCCGTGTGTACACCTACCAGCTGAACAACACCAAGTATCGCGATGATGATACCCCGGGCAACGAGTTGGCGGGCGCCGGCTTCCGTCTGTACAGCGGTAAAGATTGCACTAAGGAACAGGAGATCAAGCTCAAGAAGAATATTACTGACGGCACTTACTCCCCCTACTTTGGAACGGATGCTGGCGATGAGATGTTCTCTGACGAACATGGTCAGTTCAATGTCAAGGGTCTGGACGCTGGCACCTACTACCTGAGAGAGACCAAAACTCCTGACGATTACAATGCCTGTGCCGATAAAGAAATCGTCATTTCTGCAACGCACGACGTAAACCATGTTTCTCTGTCCGGTAACCTGTCCACCACCATCATCAACAAAAAAGCCGGCGGCATTACCCTGCCCTCCACCGGCGGCATCGGCACTACCATCTTCTATGTGGTCGGCGGCGGCCTGATGGTTGCGGCCATCGTTCTGCTGGTCACCAAGAAGCGCATGGAGAACAAGTAAGCTCCATTTCCCCCAAGAACCCGGAGCAAAGGGGCCGCAAGGCCCCCGCTCCTATCCTTATAACATTAGGGAGTAGCCCATGAAAAAGAACAAAAGCACCATCATCCTGATCCTCGTCTTTTTCGTGGTCTATCCGTGATGTTATACCCCACCCTCAGCGATTACGTCAACCAGCTGCATCAGTCCCGTGCTGTGGCCACCTATGCCGAGGACGTGGACAATCTGACCGATGCCGACTACAGCGCCTATTTCGAGGCGGCAGATGCGTTCAATGCGCAGATCGCCGCCGACCCGGACGCTTTGTATTTCCCGCAGCGCTTTCCCACCTACGAAAGCACGCTGGATGTGACCGGCACCGGCATTATGGGCTACATCACCATTGAAAAGATCGGTGTGGAGCTGCCCATCTACCACGGCACCAGCGATGGCGTGCTGCAGATCGCCGCAGGCACTTGGAGGGCACCAGCCTGCCGGTGGGCGGCCAGAGCACCCACGCGGTCATTTCGGCCCACCGGGGCCTGCCCAGCGCCAAGCTGTTCACCAATCTGGACCAGCTGGAAGTGGGCGACACCTTCACCATCACGGTGCTGGACCGGGTGCTGACCTATGAGGTGGACCAGATCTCTATTGTACTGCCCACCGAGACCGACAACCTGAAGGTGACCGAAGGCAGGGACTACGTCACCCTGATGACCTGCACCCCCTACGGCATCAACTCCCACCGCCTTCTGGTGCGGGGACGCCGCATCGAAACGCCGGACAAGCTCAAGCACATCCGTGTAACAGCCGATGCCATCAAGATCGAACCGATCATCACAGCTCCCATCATGCACTGCCCCTGCTGCTGGTGCTGCTGCTCTGGCTGCTGTTCTCCAACCGCAAACGCAAATCTACAAGAGGTGAAAAACATGAAACGCACTGATCTCAAAAAGCACGCTGCGGCCCTGCTTTTGGTGCTGTGCCTTCTGGTAACAAGTGCGCTGCCTGCCCTTGCCACCAGCGCAAACATCAAGCTGGTGGACAGCAGCGGCAATCCCACTACCGGCACCATCTGCGTTACGCTGTACGACAGCGCCAACGATAAGGCGCTGAGCGGCGGCAAGCTCACTTTGTACCGTGTGGCCGAGGTAAAGCGCCAAAACGGCAACCTGAGCTACGAATACTGCGGCGATTTCTACGGCTGCGGCATTGCGCTGGGTGATTTGACCGACAGCACCCTTGCGGCCCAGCTGCAGGAGTATCTGCCCCAAAGCGCCGAGGGCACCACAAAGACCATTGATGCGGACGGCAACGTGACCTTCCGTGGTCTGGAGCTTGGCCTGTATCTGATCGTGCAGACCGAGGCTTCCAAGGGCTATGAGCCGATCAATCCGTTCCTTGTCTCTCTGCCCATGGCGGAGGATGGCAAGTGGAATTATGCGGTGGATGCCAGCCCCAAGGTGGGTGCTTACACCCCCACCAAGCCGGACACGCCGCCTACGCCCCCTACCCCGCCTACGCCCGATTATCCTGATACGCCTACCCCGCCGGACAACCCGGATAACCCGGTCTCTCCCGGTAATCCGGACAATCCCGTGGCTCCGGGCCATCCGGACAATCCCGTGGCCCCGGGCCATCCGGATCATCCGGTAGTACCCGGTAATCCAGACAGCCCCGTTCTGCCGGGCCACCCGGATAACCCGGCAATGAGCGGTCTGCCGCAGACCGGTCAGCTGAACTGGCCCGTGCCGGTGCTGGCTGTCAGCGGTGTGGTGCTGTTTGCATTCGGCTGGGCGCTGGATCGCAAGTACCGCACAGTATAATTTTATTCTGATACAACAAAGAGGACCCGACGCAGATGCATCGGGTCCTCTTTTTCGGTTTCTTTTATGCAGTCAGGGTTTACTGCTGCTGTGCCTGCTGCTCGGCGCGCTTGGCTTCCAGCGCCAGAATGGCATCGCGGCGGCTCAGTTGATACGGCCCTGCTGGTCGATGTCGGTCACCTTGACCACGATGGCATCGCCCACGGCCACCACATCCTCCACGCGCTCCACACGCTTGGTGTCCAGCTTGGAGATGTGCACCAGACCTTCCTTGCCCGGTGCGATCTCAACGAAGGCACCAAAGTTCATCAGGCGGGTCACTTTGCCTTGTAGATGGCACCGATCTCGGGGTCCTCCACAATGGTCTTGATGGTAAAGATGGCACGCTTTGCGTCCTCCTGATCCACAGCAGAGACGAACACATGGCCGTCCTCCTGCACGTCGATCTTGCAGTTGCAGGTAGCGCAGATGTCCTGAATGACCTTGCCGCCCTTGCCGATCACGTCCTTGATCTTATCGGTGGGGATCATCATGCTGAACATCTTGGGTGCGTAGCGGCTCAGCTCGTGGCGGGGCTCTGCGATCACCGGCTTGATGATCTCGTCCAGAATATACAGGCGGCCCTTGCGGCACTTCTCGAAAGCCTCGGCAATGATGTCGTAGGTCAGGCCATCGATCTTGATGTCCATCTGGATGGCAGTGATGCCTTGCGGGTGCCGCCCACCTTGAAGTCCATATCGCCGTGGAAATCCTCCACGCCCTGAATGTCCAGCATGGTCATCCAGCGGTCGCCCTCGGTGATCAGACCACAGGAAATGCCGGCTACGGGTGCCTTGATGGGCACGCCTGCATCCATCAGGGCCAGCGTAGAGCCGCAGATGGATGCCTGAGAGGTGGAACCGTTGGAGGAGAGCACCTCAGACACGCAGCGGATGGTGTAGGGGAACTCTTCCAGAGAGGGCAGCACGGGCACCAGAGCACGCTCTGCCAGTGCGCCATGGCCGATCTCGCGGCGTCCCGGTCCCCTGCTTGGCTTTGTCTCGCCAACTGAGAAGGACGGGAAATTATAATGGTGCATGTAGCGTTTGCTGGTTTCATTCTCATCCATCCGTCAATCCTCTGGGCCTCGGAAAGAGGCGCCAGTGTGCAGGCGTTGAGGATCTGGGTCTGTCCGCGGGTAAACATGCCTGAACCGTGT
>ENA-OQDD01000507-OQDD01000507.1-human-gut-metagenome-genome-assembly--contig:-NODE-507-length-15783-cov-3.121742_pt1 | contig 15783 bp, 25 predicted proteins | sample MGYA00242507_ERZ504598 | MGnify/ENA primary metagenome ERZ504598 (study PRJEB26092, sample SAMD00036318) | human gut metagenome | host: Homo sapiens | study: EMG produced TPA metagenomics assembly of... | reverse complement strand
GCATACGGGAACAGGATAAACATAGCTTGTGGACACTGTGTAAGACATTGCAGTACCGTAAGGTATTCGTCAATGCAGTGGTGGAAGAAACAAGAATCCCCCTGCTTTAGCTGTGGGGAGTGTCAAGGGGAATTTGATTGAAAAAAGATAGTGTAAAGTGCAAATAAATACGGTGATTACATATCCGCCGTAGTTTTTTTTATTTGCACTTTTTTTCGTACGTGAAAATTATATTTTTGTTTTTTTACAATTCTATATATATCGGAACGATACACGTACCGAAATACATAGAGAGGAGAGCTTATTATGAAAATATTATTTTCGTGGCTACTATCTATTTTGGCTGATGTAGTTTGCCATTATATCTGCAAATGGTTGGATAGTGAGAAATAAGAGGTAGCCAGTCTCGGGCGTAAGCCACCCGGTTCAAACGGCATAGAAAAACCCCCGGAGGTGAAATATCAAGGGATTTTTGCGTATCACTTGCTAAAAAGATAGCATATAGATTTAAAGTATGTTATAATGAACGGCGTTGCTCCCCTATACTAGGCCAGGAAAGGGGGCGTGAATATGCAAGAAGTATTTATTTCATTTATTCTTTCTATCATGGCAAGTGTAGTAGCCTACTATATTTGCAAATGGCTGGATGGAGATGAATAAGGCAACCAGCCTAAAAGATTAAACCACTTTACGGAATAGAAAACCCCAGAGAATGCGACTCTCTGGGGTTTTCGTTGAATATGCAAGTATTTATTCCATTGCCTACTGGCATTATAGCATATGTAAACCAGAAAAGCAATATTCCGAAAATCATAAATTGCTGACTTTATGATTCTAAATCAAGTTTCTGAGGGGGGATGCTCTTTGTTTTTCAAATGTAGAAGTGTACATTTTCTTTCTCCTTTCAGTTATATTTTTCTTCCGGTTTCTCGATCTTCGGGGGTTTGCAGGCATGGTGTATAATGCACGCTAAAAACCCCTGATCGGGAACCCGGAAGAAAAATATAGCTGGGAGGAGAAAGACATTTTCTACAGACATTCGAAAAAAGTCCCCCTTCCGGGGATTTAGGGGGGACTTCTATTTTTCCTTTTTCTGCCGGTGCTGGGAATGGTACCCGCGAGATCGTTTCAAATTGACACTTGCTTTTTGATGCTTTTTATGATATATTCTAAATACCTTATAATTTAAAATTTGCAAAAACAAAAAGAGAAATGTGATTTTCATTTCTCTTTTTGTCATTTTCTGTATACTCATATCCACCTATGCCTCTCAATGTCTGGCATTGTAAGCCATATAAGATCCTTTAATATCAATCCATCCTCATAAGTGGCATATACCAGCCCATCTATCACACAAGCATCTATAAGCTCCAGAGCTTTCTCTATACGCTCCTGCTCTTTATACAAAGCCTCCAGATCCTCTCCTCCGTTTTCATGTGCCTCATATAATCTAATCACAATCCGATCATATGCATTATAGATCTTATGCTGGTTATCTTCCCACTTACATACTGGTATAACTTCTCTCCTGCCTTATTCCTATATATTTTCGCCATCTGTATTATCCTTCTCTCTTAGTGTAACATCCTCCCCCGTCTATAGAGGCGAGGGCTTTTTGTTGAACTCAACTCTTAAAAGTTGTAGGTCTGTCACCATTTCCATTCCATAAAGTCCCGTACCAATCTACCATAATCATTTCTCCTTTAATCTTGGACACAAGCCTAATCCACCATCAATTTTAGGCACTCTTCTAAATGCTTCTCTATGTGGACAATTTGCCTTATCACATTCCGGACAGTAGCATTTCTGATACTGTTCATATGTCATTTTCCAATTTGTATTTTTATATTCTTCTTTTGTCATCATATTCATTTCCTCCATCTCATTAAAGACATTTATAAAGTTCTTTCATTTTCTCATGTTTAAATCCAAGTTCCACAAGTGCCTGGTTAATTCCATGTGCATAACCATAATGTTGAACCCCTTTGCTGTGTAAAATTTCTCTTTCAGTTTTATCTTTCTCACTCATTGCCTTTTCTAACTCTTCTTTCGATTCTTTTGCATATCTAATAGCTTCATGCATTAGATTTTCACATTTTTCAATCTCTCTTTTGGTCATATTCACACCTCCAAAATTTCAATATCAAACAAATCTTCATGAACATCTTCGCAACCATCAATTTCCCAGTTTTCTATGTATTCTTCCATGGTTACCTTTACTTCTTCATTTGCTTCTTCTTCTGTTTCGTAAATGTAGCCAAGATCGCCACTATCTCTCAGTAGTCCACCATCATACCATAGTTCATATTTATACATTTCCATCATCCTCCCTTTATGAAACTGTTTTTTTATCTTCTCATCATGGGCTTCCTTTCCATATTCCGTGTCAATGATTGACACAAGACATATTCACGATTTTATAAAAATTTACTGGAGCCAGCGTTCCCCAAAACCTTCTGGGGCTTGTTTCTGAGGGGGATGCTCTTGATTTTTCGAATGTAGAAGTGTGCATTTTCTTTCTCCTTTCTGCTATATTTTTTTCTTCCGGGTTCTCGATCTTTCGGGGTTTGCGGGCATGAAAATACACCATCCGCGGAAAGATGATAGGGCGGCGCAGCGTTCATCTTGACCCTATCATCTTTTTGCGGATGGTGTATAATGCACGCTTAAAAACCCCTGATCGAGGAACCGGAAGAAAAAAATATAGCAGGGAGGAGAAAGACATTTTCTACGGACATTCGGAAAAAGTCCCCCTTCCGGGGGATTTAGGGGGGACTTCTATTTCTCCTTTTTCTGCCGGCGCTTTTTGCAGCTCTTTTCATCGGAAAAGAGCTGCTTCCGGCAAGTGGTCTGGGAGATGGGCAGACCAACGCGCAGCGGTGCTGGGAATGGTACACAACCAATATGACAAACAGCACTTTTCTAACTTATCATTTTTGCACAAAAAAAGAGCAGAAAAATCATCACTTTTTCCACTCTCTTTACGACCTTACATATTATATATTTTTCTGTCTATCATTAATCATGCTTTACGTGAAATTACTTTAATGAAATAGCACCAAGAATTATAAGTTCCCTTCCGGAAGATTTAAGATGGATTTTTCCGTGGCTGCCAGGTCCGCGCATTGATCTGATTCCAATTTTCCCCGCTCCGGTAAGATGCGCACGCAACTGCGCTGCGCTCGGAACTGCGGCCTAGTTTTTTAATAATTACTCATTTCTAATAAACTCTTCTACATATCCAGTTGCCAGTATATCTTGAATATAATTATAAAACTTACGAGTAACTATTATTTTTTCTGGAGAATAGACAATATGTTTTTCATCATATAACTTGTTCAATATTTTGATTTCTTCTTCGTCCATTTTATCATAACTCCATCCATAACAACCATTTTTTATACTATAATCTATATATGGATATAATCTAAGTTCTTTTTTAGTTTCATAAAATCAAATTTTTTAGTTGTAATTGTAAATCTATCAGGTTTCATAGCTTTACTCACCTCGTTCCTGTTTTTACAAAAAATAAACGAATGATACCAAATAATGCAAAACTTGATCAGTTACATATGATATTTTTTGATATCTCGCCTTTAGCGGATCAATAATACAGTGTGTCAAAAAAACAACTCCAAGCTGCCAAGTTAATCCAAAGGCAAGATAAAATGGTAAACAATACAACGCACAATGTACGAACAAATGATACCAATTACTTCCTTTGGTCTTTGCAATAAAATCATTTTGTAAAACATAATCACCAACCAAGTGACAAAATACTAATAAAATTACCTTATTCATATATTCCATCCTTTACTTCAACAGGGCAGTTATGTGCGTTATAATAATCAACAATCTTATTCTTTTTCATGTCAATTTTTACATAAGCACTTGCATGTGGAAATCCATTGTCGATCCCTTTTACATACGTATAATTATCAACAAGTTTAGTTCCTACAATCTTCCTTTAATTTTCTAAAATATAATTATGGTCAAAATTCCCTTGAGAATTAAATGTACTAATCATATCAAAAATATTATTGCGAAGCATGGTTAAAATATCGCTTGATAGATGACAAATCATTTCTGTATATTCATCATCTTTTAATAGACAATGACAACCTAGCCACTTATTTTCTGCATTTTCTTTAATCCAATTTGAGTCAGTTGAAAATGATTCATAAACTTGGTTTTCAAGATTTACTTCATGTTCAGAGTTGGGGTCATCTGTTAAGAACCATTGAAAGTTTCCTAGTTCATTACAGGCTGTATGACATACTAAATAAAAGTCTGCATTTTTATTTTCTCTTGCAATTGTTATAAATTTTTTTGCATATTATTTGTCTCCTTTTAATTATCTTCACCTTGAGCTATCATCAGTTAAATCCTTATTTAATTTTTCCAAGTCGTAATCTGTCGGAATCACAGACCAACCTTTATACGTTGCACACGGCCGCTGCCCGTCTCCGATTTTCCCGAGCATTGCTCTTTTTACTCGGGAAAGCCCCGAAATAACATTTTTAAACTCCCGAGTGTCTGGCTCAACGCCAAACATCTCGTGATTTTCCCTCAGCCAAAAGGCAAGGGAGTGAATATGGAAATGCTCCCCTTCCGGACTGACTAAGTGCCAGTCGATCGCCGCCTTGTTGGTTATAAATCGCCCAGATTTCGGGCTTTTCTTGGCGGCTTCCGTCGCCATCCTCTGTATCTCTGCACTGTTCGGAACCTTTTTTCTCGACTCTGCCATCTTTTCCCGGGTGGCGGCTGACATTTTAAGCCCCTTGTGATTCTGGCTCAAGTATTTGAGTCTACACTCCCTCGAACAAGTCACAACGTTGCGGGAGGGAGTGCAAGGATACTCCTTCCCGCAAATTACACACTTTTTATAATTTTTTTCTTTCATGCTTCTTTTTCCGCGAGATCGAGGTCTGATCCATCGAGAAATTCCCCGTCTTCGTCCGTATTACAGTATTCGAGCGCGTATTCATCGGCAAACATGTATCCACCGGACTTGCGGTACGAGCAGCTATATTTAGCAAGCTCGGCTTTTGCCAAGTCGTACTGGTCTCCCGTCCAGCGTTTCAGTTCTTCCGGGCTTGCGTTTTCTCCACAGATGCAATCGCCTTCGGTAAAGTTGTTAAATTGTTTCTTGGAGTAGCTGCCTACTCCATGCTTTAAAATTATAGTGTTATAAAACTCATTCATATCTGTTTTCTCCTTTTCTGTTTTTTTGGTATCCTCTCTAACTACTCTATCGAGTAGTAAAAGGACATACTCCGGCGGGTTTCTTTTTCCCGCCTCCCATCCCTCAAGAGTCCTCTTCGGGATGTTATATTTTCTTGCGAACGCCTCCTGTGTTAAGCCGGAGGCGTTCCGGATTGTTTTTATTTTCATTCTTTATTTTTCTCCTTCTTTATATTCAATAAATTCGTCATCCGTCTCAACGAATTTATTGATTTCTTCGATCAGTTCCTCTTCGCTGACCGTCTGGAACTCACCGCACTCGTAAGTTCCGTCTTCGAGACGGTGATCATCGAGCTTCCGCACACCGGGCAGAAGTCAAATTCTGCGGTGGTTCCGTAGGAAACCTCCCACATCCCGTTTTCCAAACGGGTGTAGTCCGTCCAGAAGCCATACGCTCCACCGTTTGCTGACTTCTCTGATTCGTACTCCGAAAAATCATTAAATCTTACTCTCTGGATTCCTTCCAGACTTTTAATTTTTTTTGCTTTTTCCATTTTAATTTCCTCCTTGATTTTTGTTATGCCTTAACTTTGATTATATAATACCACTCATCGACGTATACGTCAATAGGTTATTTTAGTTTTTTTATTTTTTGCAATAAAAAAAGGCGTAGGGAAATCCCCACGCCTTTTGATATATTTTATATTTTTTTACTGGCGGTTACACCACTCCTGTAAAGCCTTGACCATCGCAGACGGGTAGCTGATCACGCCGTCTACCGGTGTGCCGAGTTTTTCTGGAGCGCGCGGATGGTCTGCGGTCCGAGGTAGCCGTCTGCGGTCACTCCTGCCCATCTCTGCATGGCCCTGATCAGATCGGATCCGCCGGACAGCTTGCCAGACCATTCGGCCGCCGCGATGCCAGCACAGTATTTTTTGTTGCTCGTCGCTGATCGCTGATCACGCCGTCTACTCCAGTCTTAAAAATCTCCTGCAAGCATTTGGTCAGCTCATGACCCCACACACCATCGACTGTGATCGCTTTTGAGGTGGATTCTTTGGCCGCTCCGCTTTCTTATAAGTCTGGCCAACCTCTGCCGCAGCAGTAAAAGAGATTGGATAGATAAGATACCTTCACCGCATTGGAGCATTGGCGATAAAACTATTCATTAACGTATCTTGCAATATTCCTGGCTGAGTTTCACCAGCTCCTTTGTCGAATTTTTCTTATGTTGCTTTTAATGTATTCTTCTCCGGCCATTATGGTATTACCGTCCATCACAAAATGCATGAATCCTGCAGCTGATGGAATTATCTTATGGAAGTAATGGCAATCTTCTTCTGGCCATTCTTCTAATAAGTATACTTTAGGATAATCCATCCATGAGTCTAAAACAAATTCCTGCTCACTGTATATGGAAAATTCATTTTCTTCAGGAATTGATTTGATTTTAATTATTTCCTCGATTGCTTCTTTAATGTATTTCGCTCTGCAATAATTAATAGTATTGACAAAATACTCTTTATTTTTGACTCCGGTAAAACTGCTGATCTGCGCTTCCTTCATGCCCCAAAGAGTGCTTTCATAATTGTAGGCCATTTCCAGTGGTCTGCGATAATATACATTTTTTTTCCACCGGAGCTACGATCTTTGTACGTAATTTCAAGATCATTTTTAATGTCTCTTTTCATTTCATAGTATTTGCGATTTTCTCACATTTTTCTTTATTCAATTTCATTTCGTTTTCCAGCATCTCAGAAAATTCAGATACGCTGTATTTTCTTAAATCCATTTTGTTTCTCCTTTCGAGTTTTTACGGTTCCAATCAGCTTCTGGAACTGTTTCAGGAGGGGGCGCGTTTTTTTTATTTTTCGAAGCATAGACTGTTCTTTTTTTCTCCTTTCTGCCACGCCGGGCGGCTGCTTCTGTTGACTGATCTATCGGGGTTTGCGTGCAGCTCAAATACCAGGAAGCGGAACAGAAGCAAGGGCGGGCCTTTGCCCGTTCATCTTGACCCTTGCTGCTGTTTTGATTTCTGGTATGCTGCAAACAGCAAAACCAGATCAGTCAACAGAAGCAGCCGCCCGGCGTGGCAGAAAGGAGAAATTTCATAACGTATATGCTACGGAAAAAATCCCCTTGGGGGTATTTCCCGTGTCAATCTTTGACACGGGAAACACTTAAACAATCGGCATTCTTAAGAATTTCTGTTTCTTCATCTTTCTTCTAAAATTTTTCTTTGTAGCTTTCCATCTTTGTCATACCATATAAATGCAGGTTTTTTTCTCCAGTTTCTTAAAATTTGATTCAAGGTATAGGTCCATTTACCATTTTTAGGAGTGATTAAAGTTGTTCCGAATTCATTTTTCCTACTTCAAACAAATCGTCTGGAATAATAACCTCTACTTCGTAATACGCTTCCATTGCTGGAAATTCTGCATAAACAGGTTTTTTTCGTGTCCCAGAACGCCATAACATTTAATTCAATTAATTATCATTTTGCCACATCCTTTCCAATTACTTTATCGCAACCTCTTTACACAATTCTAAAAATTCATCTTGTGTTATTTGCCCTTCAGGGACAATTGTATTTTCATAATAATAAATTGTATCTGCTGCCAGATTGTAGTTTTTATCTGTTTTGGACAAATTTAACATAGACTCAAGAGTAAATTTAACTATACCTCTATATGTTTTCTTATCCAACTTTTCCATTTGCTTCACCTCCACTTTATTCTAAAACCCTTTCTTTGTTTTCATTATATCACCACATCTGTTCTTCGTCAATAAAAATAATCTATTTTCAGATTACTTTTTATCTTCTATATTGTACATTTTTGTTTATAATATAGCATTTTCCTCAACAAAAAAAGATATTGACATTAATCTATTATCAGATTATAATTAAAGAAAAAGCACAGCAGAAGAGAGGAGTTTTTATATTGATTCATTATAAGATAAACATCTTGGAAGAATTAAAGAAAAAAGGATATAGTTCAACTCGGATACACAAAGAACACCTTTTGTCTGACCAGACAGTTCAGAGTATTCGAGAGGGAAAAAATATTTCTCTTGCGACCTTAAACAAGATTTGTATCATGCTCAAAGTGCAGCCAGGCGATCTGATTGAAGTGGTTCCGACAAACGATGAAATTTTAAAATACTATTAATAAATAGCACGCCGGGAATCATAATTTTAGTCCCGGGCTGCCCGTCAAGAGTGTAATACATATGTAATACGTTATAGTGTATTACATCGCAATTGACATTAGCCATGTGACATGCTATATTCGAAAATTGAGGTGGTTAAAACCCGTTTCCTTCCGGATTGATGGAAATGTGAAAGAAAAATTCCGGGAAATCGCAGAGGCAACCGGAAATAATCAGCAGGAAACCATGCAGCTGCTGATAAATGCATACTACATGCAAGAACGAAAAGTGGACCTGCCGGAGCATAAGGCTTCCATTGAAAAATTTGAGCAGTGTGCCACAAACATGATTCAAATGTTCACGGATGCTCTGCAAACTAATCATGATCTGCGCGAATCCGTGCTGCAGGAATTTTCCGCAACGATGGACAGTAAAGACAAAGTAATACAAAATCTACAGGATCAAATGGCAGAATTAAAGGCTGCAAAAGAAAATGCTGAAAAAACTGCAACCGCTTCTGCACAAGCAGCTGGTCAGGCTCTCAAGGATTTGGCTGCTGCTGAGGAAAGGGCCGAATCTTCCAGCCAGTTGGCTGCCGAGAAGGAAAAAACAATCTCTACCCTGGCTGAAAAGTTATCTTCTGCAGAAGAGAAGGGCAAGAAATACGACGGTCTTTACGAGTCAAAAAAAACTGCGCAAGAGCAGATACATGCTTTAGAACGTACCATTAAAGAACTTGAGAAAGATCATGCAACAGAAAAGCGTGAGCTGCAATCAGAAGCAGAGCAAAAACTTTCCGCTGCGCAAAAAGATGCTGCTTTAGAAACATTAAATGCAGTTGCTGCAAAGGAAAGGGAAATGAACGGGCAATTGCTGCAGCTGGAACGTGAAAACGCTAAACTGCAGGCAAAAATCGAATTACTGGAAGCAAGATTGCAACAGCAGCCATAATAAGAAAGAAGGAAATGAACAGATGCAGACTCTTACAAACGGACAAAAACAGGCTCTTTTAGAATCCCAAAATGGACATAATATTTTTATTTCCGGAGGTGGAGGTGTAGGAAAAGTTATATATCACAAATTATCGTAGATGAACTCCAAGCTACCGGAAAAACTGTATTAATTACAGCTTCAACAGGAAAAGCTGCCATGCTCATCAACGGTGTTACATGCCACCGTGCCTTTCGCATCCCAATCCGTATGACCTGGTCTGCAACTCCCAAGATTACGCCAAAAGATCCTATTTATGAGTCAGATGTGATCTTGATTGATGAAGTGTCCATGCTCCGGATCGACGCATTTGACTTTATATGCAAGTCGATACAGAAAGTAAACAAAATCAGAAAAAGCAATATTTATCTGGCCAATCCCAAAAACAAACATCGTGATCCTATCCAGCTGATCGTCATTGGCGATTTCGGACAGCTGCCGCCGGTAATTGTGCATACGAACGATGGAAGACCGGATGAAGGTGATCTTATGTCACAACACTACGGATTCCCCGTCAAATCTGGTTATGCCTTTCTTGCCCCTGGATGGAAGGAATGTAACTTTGTCAAATGTGAATTAACAGAGGTTATGCGACAATCCAATAAGGATATGATACATGCCCTGCAGGGAATTCGTCTAGGTGATCGATCTTTCCTGCCGTATTTTACTGAAAATTCAAGGAAGAAACCCTTTTCTGACTCCGATGAGGCTATATGTCTCTGTGGAAGGAACAAAACTGCTGACCAAATTAACGCCGCAAAAATTGCGAAGCTTCCTGGAAAAGCACGCACTTATCAGGCACAAATTGCCGGTGATGTATCCGCTCAGGATAAACCGGCACCAGATCAGCTGCATTTAAAGAAAAAATGTTCGTGTTATCATGCTGCAGAACACGGATAAATACCGGAACGGAAGCAGCGCCATCGTAACCAGTCTTGGGAATGATGAGATTACAGTTAAAATTGACGAAAGCGATGAATTGGTAACCGTTCCATATGCCAACTGGGATGTAGAACGTTATGCCGTTGATCCTAGCACAAACAAAGTCACAAAGGAAATCATTGGTACTTTCCGGCAGCTTCCAGTCCGACCAGGATATGCAATAACAATCCATAAATCTCAAGGGCAAAGTCTGGATAAAGTTACTCTCAAATTAGGGAATAGGTGGCCTGAAATTTTTTCTTGTGGGCAGCTGTATGTGCCTTATCCAGGGCTACTTCCATGGATGGGCTTTATATTGATGGAAGTCTTGATAAAATAAAGGTACTTGCCTCTGAGGATTTTTTAGATTTTCAAAATAATGCCTTAGATACTTGCGTGAATAGCATAAATTCGGAAGAAGTTCCTGTATCCGAAGAACAGCCGAAAGACACATCGGAGGAACCTTCCGCTTCTGACAGTCGTACAATTTCTATTAAGTGTCCAGCACATGCAGCAAAAGCAATTTTTTCTTTTGCGCAGGCACTTACTCCGGATACAAAACTGGTTGACAGCGTACTGATCCTTCCGGAAGAATATAAGCAAGCCGTCAAAACCTTCATAGAGGTGATTTTGTAAACGTACAACATACACTTTTTCAAATGTCAAAAAGGACAGATCTGTTGAAAACGGATGTGTCCTTTTGACATTTCCACCCGCCAGGGTTATGTTTTTTGCGCGATAAATCAAATTTTCTCTTGATTTATTGCGCATTTTATCATATAATATTAATAGAAAAGTTAATAAAAAATTATTAAAAAAATTATTATGTTTCCTAGACTGTCTATTTTATTGGTTCCAGAAGGAACCGGAAGGGAGATAACATGAAAGTAATCGCAGTCGATAACTACAAAGGAGGGGTTGGAAAAACCACAACGGTCATTAATCTGGCTTACAACCTTTCCTCATTGGGAAAAAGAGTGCTGATGGTTGATGCTGACCCGCAGTCCAATACAACCTATGTTTACAACAGAGTCAACGAAAATTCCAAAACATTGCTGGATATTTTCCATGGTGTAAAAACAGAAAGATGCATTTACAGAACGAATTATCCAAACCTTGATCTTATCAAGGCCTCTCCCCGGATGGAGGAGGCAGATGGACTTCCAGTTATTATCAAAGAAGCTTTGCACCAAGTAGAAGATCGCTATGATTATGCGATTATTGACTGCCATCCTTCCATGCAGCTGCCAACAATTGCCGCACTGGTTGCAGCGGATGAACTTCTGATTCCATATGAACCGGATGCTTTCGGAAAAACTGGCCTAAACTTTCTATCTGATTACATTGCACAGATTCAGGAATACTATAATCCGGAACTTACATACCATGTATTTATTTCGAAATATGCTGGCCGTAAATCTCAGATAGAAGAAATACGTGACCTGGTAGAGAAATACCAGTTTCCACTGCTCACTACCGTTATCAGTAACCGAGCTGCTGTGAATTCAGCGAATAAGGCAAGAAAACCACTGGCAAAACACCGCAGAACCGATGCATCAACAAAAGATTACGAGGATCTTACAAAAGAAGTTCTGGCATTAATGGAATAGGAGAAATAAAAATATGGCAGATTTAAATGCGATTCTTAAGAATAAAATGGGCCTGTCTGTAGAACAGGCAAAAAAAAGCAAGATTCTTGCTTCTCTTTCCGGATCTTACCGGCAGAATATGAAATCAATCCATTATTCCCAGCTGGTTCCAAGCACTAACCAGTTCTATACCGAAAAAGAACTGGAAGATCTGGCAGATATTATCCAGATTTTGGGTGGGGTTGCCCAGAACCTTCTGGTCCGGAAAAAGGATGCAGAACAGTATGAAATTCTGCCGGACACCGCAGATGGCGGGCCAGTCAAATCGTAGTGCAACGTGGCTTTCCGGAATATGCTTACCTTCCATGTCTTGTGATAGAATGTAATGATGATGTTGCAGAGCTGCTTCTGATCCTGACAAATTCATCCGCTCGAAGTGACTTAAATGGATATGAGCAGATGATGCAGGTCGTTAGACTGCAGGAACTCCTACCCAAAATAAATAAAGATGAAACATTGAAGGGAAGAGTGCTGCGGAAAGAAATCGCTCTGTCCACGAAACGGAGCGAGTCAACCATCCAGAACTTAATGTATACGGCAAAACATCTATCAAAAGATGGAATGCAGGCATTCAAAGAAGAAAAGCTAACACCTGCAGCCGCACTATATCTGGCTAAACAGTCAGAAGAAGATCAGAAAGATCTTGTTCTGAAGGAATTTTTCACCGTATCTGCAATGAAAGGATACCTGTCCAGTAAGAAACCGGTTCAGCGATCCTCCATGTCAGGAAAAGAGCAACCTTTCATTCAGCAACAAGAAATCGAGCAAAAAGTCCCTACTGAAAATTTCGTTTCATATATACAAGAACCGGAGCAACCAGAGAAAAAAGTCGAAAAAACACTGTCGGTCACACAATCATCGAAAACTTTTTCAAAAGAAAAATTTCTCTTTGCCAGCGCCGATCACGAGAAAAGGTATTATGAAACTTTAGAAAATGTTCCAGATCCGGATGCAACTGTCAAGTCTTTATGTTATTGCTTATGTTTAAGCCCCAATACAAGGGATAGACTGGAGAATTTTTTTGACTTCCATGCCATGCAGCCAAAACCTGAATGCCTGAAAAATGATGCACTTTCAGAAGATGATGAAAAAGCAATTAAAATGGCATTCAATTTGTTTTCTGGCGATACCCCAAGTATTAACAACTATGGGGATTCAATCAATCAGGTAAAGGAATGTAAAAGTTATACGGTAAAAGATCTGTTTTGCAGCTCTTATGCACCATATTTTTGGCAGGCAATCCAGATCCGTTATCCAGAATATACCAAGTAATATAGCAAATTGGAAAAAGTCATGGAAGGAGTGTTTTAACATTGGCTGAAAAAGATTCTTCAAAAGAAAGAAAAACTACAGATGAAACAAAATTCGATGTATCAAAGATATTTTCTACTCCCCCAGAGAAACCGAAAACAATAATAAAGAGTTTTAATCTGAAAGAAGAAAATGTAAAAAAATTAGAGGAAATCGCACATGCTCAGAATATGTCCCTTTCGAAGGTATTGAATGAAATTCTTTCTAATATTGTAATTTGACATTCCTATTGAATTACCGAAAAAATAATGAGGGACTGGATTTCCTGTAAACTGGCTGCAACCTTTTTGGGATTTTTATGCATCGTCTCAATATATAAATGAACTGATCGACAATGACTTAAAAAATAGTAAAGAGAAAAAAGGAGATAAGAAAATGAAAAAATTTGAAATCGTAAAAACAACAGCAGAAATCAGCTGGAAAGAAAGGAATGAAATCAAGGAAGGATGCACGATGTACGATGTGGATCCGGAAAAAATTGCTTCATTCGGAACCAAAGAGGAAGCCGAAAAGGAATTGAAAAAATACAAAACGGATGTTTGCGCATCCGGAAGCCTCTTCACGGTCGAAGAGTTTTCGATCCAGGAAAACGAATATGACGAAGACGGCGAGTGGATCGGAGGCGGAGATATTTGGAAGTTTACTCCAATGGAAATTTTCGTGGTCGACAAAGAAACGCGGAAAACGATCGCAAAAGTCAAAACTTACGAAGAGGCGGAGGAGGCCGCAGAAGAGTATGAGGCGATGCGGGCGCCGATATCGTGTTTTACGAATAAAAAAATAGTCGTGTCGAAATGGCACGGCTTTTTTTATTTGCAAAAAATGCACATTATACGTATAATGTGCTAATATATAATCACAGAAAGGAAATAAACAAATCAGAAAGGTGGTAGTAAAAATAGAAGAAAAAGTGGTAATAACGAATAGTTCGGAAGCAAAGAATTTAAATGAAAATGAATATTTCACTGCATATTTAATGACGTAAAATATGGTATGACAGATTATTACGAGGACCTTGATGGTAACGGAGCTGCAGAAGTGGTGCAACGAGCAGAAATAATGAGGAGACGCAGGGATACCAACCCCTGCGTCTTTTCTATAAAAAACTATTGGGAAACTTGAAAAAACTATTGACTTTTGTACTCCAATGGAGTACAAAATAATTAACAAAGGAACACAAAACAAAAAAGAGAAAGGCGGAAACAACAATGACAAGATACGGAGAAGAATACAAACTGAACACGGAAGAAATGGAGAACATCGCAACCTATATGAACGATGAGATCAGAGAAGACCTTCACTTCGAGATGGCTCCATGTGAACCGGAAGAGTTTCTGAGAGCTTACGTAGAAAAAGATCCAGATTTTGAAGAGCTGCTGAACAGCGAGTTCTCAATCGAGCTGTAAAGAAAGGGGAGGAAAAGATGTACTGGAAAGAGATCCTAGATATTTACGAAAGAATGGGAGTGGAGAACATCATTCCGATTGCGCACACGAGAATTAAACCGAACATAAAAGTATTGCTCGACGAGAGTGGAAATTTCGTTGGGGCAACACTGAATGAGCAAGATCGTTTTACGATTCCGTGCACGATTGAATCAGAGTCAAGAACGAGTGGATGTGCACCGCACCCGATTCATGATAATATGCAATATTTATGCAACGAGTACAATGACCCGAAATGCAAAGAAAAGAACGAAAGTTACATGAAGCAGTTAGGAGAATATATCGAGGAAGTAGACGACGAGCTGGCGAAATCAGTGTACAAATTTCTCGAAAAAGGACTTCTCAGAGAGTGTATCAAAGATCTTTTAAGGAAAGTAAATCTTCCGGAAGAAAAGGTAATGATTTGTTTCGTGATGGTAACGAGGGAAACCCTGACAAGGGCCTCCATATCGGACGAATACGAAAGATTTTGCCTGTACGCGCTACAAACAGGAGACGGGCAAGACCTCCAATGGCGTGACTACTATCTGAAAAAGCTGGATCCAAACGGAATATGCAGTATAACAGGAAAAGCTGATTTCATACCACCAACTTATCCGAAAGCAATACGAAACCCGAGAGACTCAGCAAAATTGTTCGTCGGCGGAGCGCCCCAAAAGCAAAAAGAAAAATTAAACTCAATGCCGGTGATCAATCCGGGATATGTGATCACACAGAAAATCATTCACACACTACAGTGCATGAACTACGAAGGAGCACAATGGGCATATCAAGTGGTCCGGGAAAACAAAGGAATAACAAAAGAAGTCATAAACAAAATTGAAAACGATCGTGAAATGACAGAGGAAGAAAAGAAGAAATTCGAGAAAAAAATAGTAAAAAGTTTTAACAGGATAAAACAAAATAAAGAGTGGATGGCGAAGAAAGACGGGGAAGAAAGTTATGACGATTAAAGAGATAAGAGAACGCTCCGGACTTTCACAAGGAGCTTTCTGCAAACGGTATGGGATCCCGAAAGGGACCTTGTGTCACTGGGAGAGTGGAGAAAGAAAGCCGCCGTCGTATGTGCTGAATTTGTTGGAAAGAGTTGTTGAACAAGATAAAATAAGAGGGGAGAACTAAAATAATTTGAG
>ENA-OQDD01000506-OQDD01000506.1-human-gut-metagenome-genome-assembly--contig:-NODE-506-length-15790-cov-2.452212_pt1 | contig 15790 bp, 19 predicted proteins | sample MGYA00242507_ERZ504598 | MGnify/ENA primary metagenome ERZ504598 (study PRJEB26092, sample SAMD00036318) | human gut metagenome | host: Homo sapiens | study: EMG produced TPA metagenomics assembly of... | reverse complement strand
TTTCTATAGCAATCCCCGAAAATAATGCAAAAAAAATTCAGCACCGCAGAGCGTGAATTACTGCGTCACAGATTTCGTCGTACCCCGGTACGCCTTCAAATCTGTTCCTTGCAATTCGCGCTCTGCAGCACTGCCTTTTTTGCATTATTTTCGGGTCTTGCTATAGATGGAAGTGCAGGAGAGTTAATCCACCCGTTCTTTCCCCCAGAAAAACAATGCCACGGTTCCCGGCCCTGTGTGGCTGCCGATGGTGGTTCCGATGTTGTTGATCTCGACTTTTCCGTTCAGATTGGGAAAGCGTTCCTCGATAAGATCCGCAACGGCCCGCGCATCGTCGTAGCAGGCGGACTGGGAAATGTAGCATTTGCCGGAGTAGGAGAGGCCGCCCTCGGCGTTTTCTTCCATCTGGTCGACGATTTTTTGATGACTTTTTTCTTCGTACGGATTTTGAACCGCGGAATCAGCCGTCCTTCGTTGTCCATGTTGAGCAGCGGCAGATGCCGAGGAGGCCGCCGATTGCGCCGGAGGCTTTGGAGATGCGGCCGCCGCGCACGTAGAAGGTGAGGTCCGTGGAGAAGAACCAGTGATGGACTTTGAGACGGTTTTTCATCGCAAAATCGTAAACCTCTTCCAGCGTTTTTCCTTCATCGCGCAGGTCGGCAAGGCGGTCCATCAGAAGACCGTAGCCGGAGGAAGCGCCGAGGGAATCCACGATGAGGATTTTCCGTTCCGGGTAGCGCTCTTCAAGGTCGGCTTTGGCGATCATCGCAGAATTCAGGACACCGGAAATGCCGGAGGAGAGGCAGACGTGGAGAATGTCTTTGCCGTCCTGCAGGAATGTTTCAAAATAGGCTTCAAATTCATCGGCATTCACCTGGGATGTTTTCGTGAAAGCGCCGGCGGCCATGGCGGCATAGAACTGATCGAACGGCATGGACTTGCGAGATCGTCCGCGTACTCGGTGTCATTTAATTTGTAATGGAAACAGATGTATGAGATTTCCCGTTTGGAGAAATGTTCTTCGGTAAGGTCTGCCGTAGAGCAGCAGCTGATGACATAGGAACTCATAAAATAATCCCTCCTCGTAAAAATGAAAGTAAGAACTCTGGTTTCTGTGCCTATTGTAGCATCTCGAATGGAAAAAGGCAACTGCGGAACGTGATTATATCCGTAATGAAAGGGGAAGCGAAATGGTGTCAAGCCTTGTATTTGCGGTGCAGCCTGTGGTAGAATAGAACTATGAGAATACGAAAATACGAAGGAGGTTTTTGCATATGCAGAATTATTCAGGAGAAGAAGGGCTGCAGTATCATCTGCAGATCCGAAAAGGCGATGTGGGACGGTACGTGATTCTGCCGGGAGATCCCAAACGGTGTAAAAAAATTGCAGCTTACTTTGAGAACCCGGTGCTCGTCGCAGACAGCCGGGAATTTGTGACTTATACGGGTACTTTGGACGGTGTAAAGGTTTCCGTTACATCTACCGGCATCGGCGGTCCGTCGGCTTCCATCGCGATGGAAGAGCTGATCCAGTGCGGCGCCGATACGTTTATCCGCGTCGGAACATGCGGCGGTATGGCACTCGATGTAGAGGGCGGCGATATCGTGGTGGCAACGGGAGCGATCCGTGCGGAGGGAACGTCAAAGGAATACGCACCAATCGAGTTCCCGGCAGTCGCAGACCTTACCGTGACGAATGCGCTGGTGCAGGCGGCAAAGAATCTTGGGAAAAATGGCATGCGGGCGTGGTACAGTGCAAGGATTCCTTCTACGGCCAGCACGACCCGGAGCAGATGCCGGTCGGCGATGAGCTGCTGAAAAAATGGGATGCATGGATGAAGCTTGGATGCAAAGCGTCAGAGATGGAATCGGCGGCACTCTTTATCGTGGCAAGTGCCCGCGGCGTCCGTGCCGGATCGGATTTTCTTGTGATGGGAAATCAGGAGAGAGTGAAACGCGGCATGGAGAACCACATTACGCACGATACGGAAGGTGCGATTCAGGTAGCCATCGAGGCACTGCGGATTCTGATCCGGGAAGATCAGAAATAAGAAAGAAAAAATAAGGGGATACTGGAAAGGGGATGCTGGATATGAAACAGGAAATCAGTACAGAAATAAAACAGGAGCTGGTAAAACAGGCTCTGGCAGCGCGGAAATTTGCGTATGTGCCGTATTCGAAATTCCGCGTAGGCGCGGCGGTTCTGGCAAAGAATGGAGCGATTTATACCGGATGCAACATTGAAAATGCGGCGTATACACCGACAAACTGCGCGGAGCGCACCGCGGTCTTCAAAGCCGTATCCGAGGGCATAACGGAATTTGACGCGATCGCCGTCTGCGGCGGCCCGGGAGAGGCAGAGCCGGAGGATTTCTGCACACCGTGCGGTGTCTGCCGCCAGGTCCTGCGGGAATTCGTTGATCCGAACGAATTTCTCGTCCTTCTCTGCAAGGGCGACGGTTCCTGGAAAGAAATGACACTCGAGGAGCTGCTGCCAATGGGATTCGGAAAAGAAAATTTATAAACAGAAGCCGGAAAAGAAAAAATCCAGGCAGGTACGGAAAGTACCGTATGCCCTGGATTTTTTATGTCCAAGATATAAAAATTATTTACTGAAATTTCGGCTCACAGGTCAGATCGCATCCCAGACGCTGGAACATTTTGCGGTCCACATCGGAGAGCATAACGCTGGAGTGCACCTGGCAGCCCTTTAACTGCGGCAGGCAGGAGAGTGCTTTCTGTGCATCCTCGCTCTGTGCAGCGGTAGCGGACAGGGCGATCAGAACTTCGTCAGTATGGAGACGCGGATTTTTGCTTCCGAGATACTTTGTTTTCAGTGTCTGGATCGGAGTGATGGATTCCGGTGAGAGAACGTGTACGTCGTGTTCAATACCGGAAAGGTCTTTTAAAGCATTCAGCAGAAGTGCTGCGCTTGAGCCGAGCAGATCGCTTGTCTTTCCGGTGATGATGCGTCCGTCCAAAAGCTCCATGGCAGCAGCCGGTGCGCCGGTCGCTTCAGCGCGGACAAGAGCCGGGGAAACGGTGGTGCGGTCTGCGGCAACGATGTTCTCCTGTTTCATCAGAAGCTCGATTTTGTAAGCCTCTGTCTCGGAACGGGAACCGTCTGCGATGCCGTCCACAGCGTTATAGTAGCGGCGGATGATCTCCTGGCGGGAAGCCTCGCAGCATGCGGCATCATCGACAATGCAGTTTCCGGCCATGTTGACACCCATGTCGGTCGGGGATTTGTATGGCTCTCGCCGAAAATCTGCTGGAAAATGGCGCGCAGAACCGGGAAAATCTCAACATCACGGTTATAGTTGACGGTTGTTACATCGTATGCCTCAAGATGGAACGGGTCGATCATGTTGACATCGTTCAGATCGGCGGTAGCAGCCTCATAGGCCAGGTTGACCGGGTGCTTCAGCGGCAGATTCCAGATCGGGAAGGTTTCATATTTGGCATAGCCGGCGTTTACACCGCGTTTGTGCTCGTGGTAAAGCTGGGAAAGACAGGTTGCCATCTTTCCGCTTCCCGGTCCCGGTGCGGTAACGACAACGAGCGGGCGTGTCGTTTCGATGTATTCGTTCTTTCCATATCCCTCATCGCTTACGATCAGCGGTACATTGTGCGGGTAGCCCGGAATTGTGTAGTGAATGTAAACCGGGATGCCGAGCTTTTGCAGTCTCTTTTTAAAGGCATCTGCGCTGTGCTGGCCGGAATACTGGGTAATTACTACGCTTCCGACGTAGAGGCCGCGTCCGCGGAACTCGTCGATCAGACGGAGTACATCACTGTCGTAGGTGATGCCGAGGTCACCGCGGATTTTGTTTTTCTCAATATCGGATGCGGAAATTGCCATAACAATCTCGGCCTGATCGGAAAGCTGCATCAGCATGCGCAGTTTTGCGTCCGGTGCAAAGCCCGGAAGAACGCGGGATGCGTGGAAATCGTCGAACAGCTTTCCACCGAATTCCAGATACAGCTTGTTGTCAAACTGGTTGATGCGGTCGCGGATGTGCTCGGACTGCATTTTCAGGTATTTTTCATTGTCAAATCCAATTTTCATGGTATTTTTCTCCCTTTTTTCCATGGTATTTGTTTGAAAGAAACGGATCATTCCTGCAGGGATGATGCAAAGTTTTCCCCATTGGGTTCTGAAGAGTTACAAACAACTGATTTTATTTTACTATAGAGAAAAGTCACGTGCAAGAAAAAATGCGGCAGGAATAGAAGCGATTCAGAAAAAGCACTCCTTCGCGCAAGCATGATTCGCGATTTTTCCGGAATTTCGCATGGATCTGAATCGTTACAAAAAAAATCTCCCCAAAAGGAGAGAGGCCGGGACTTGGTTGAAGCCCCGGCGGTATGAAAAAGAAATCTATCTATTAGAAAGGTTGGCGTTGGAGACGTGCTTCCAGAAATGCTTTGCCGTCTCCGGTTTATTTATAGAGAAACAATGGAGGTTGTTTTTTACTTCCTTTGTTGTTGATAAGATTAGTATACGGGAAAATTGTGACCAGAATGTGTACACGGGATAAAGCTTTTCTGAAGAGAACATGAAAACAAAAGGAAGAAAATCTGACGGAATTGTAAAGAAGTAGTCAAAAAGGATTCATGCACCGTGGAAAAGGCGCATAAAATGCAGGAGAAGAAAAAGAGCATTTCCGGCAGGAAAACCGATAAGACCGGAAAACCGGCTATCTGGCAGCTGCGGGGAAGAGGTTCTATGCCGGAAATGAAAAGGAAGAGAAAAATTTGCAGAGCGTGATTCTGGATATGGTCAACCGTTTTGGCTATCTTGGTATTCTGATTCTGATTGCGGTGGAAAATGTATTTCCACCGATTCCCTCCGAGGTGATTCTGACCTTTGGCGGTTTTCTGACAACGTGTACTCGGCTGCACCCGGCGGGGGTTGTGCTGGCATCTACGGCGGGCTCACTGCTTGGCGCGCTGGTGCTGTACGGAGCCGGAACCCTCGTCAGCCCGGAAGGGCTTGCCGAGCTGCTCGAGAGCCGGCCGATGAAGCTTCTGGGGTTTCGGGCAGAGGATGCCTGGAAGACCATTGCCTGGTTTCAGAAAAAGGGGCAGCGGGCTGTGCTGCTCGGCCGATGCATTCCGATCATCCGAAGTCTCATCTCGGTTCCGGCCGGCATGGCGGGGATGAAGATGCCGGGATTTCTGCTATATACCATAGTCGGGAGTACGGTCTGGAATCTTCTTCTGGTTGGCATCGGTGCAGCGGTCGGCGCTGCATGGGAGCAGGCGGCAGAATATGTGAAGCTGTATGCGGATGTGGTTTTCCTTATTTTAATGGTGGGAACCGTATGCTTTCCGGCATTCCATTTATATAGGAAGAAACACCGTCAAAAATAATAGGATGCATGAAATCATGCATGATATGCAAAAAATATGCTTGCAATTTAGCAATAAGTGTGCTAAGATTCATCTCAACAAATAAAAGGGAGTAGCGAAACGCCGCGGGATCTGAAATAAAAACATCCCGTGCGGGTTTGAAACCGTCAGCCGATGTTGAGAAACATCCGTATCAAATGAGAACGCAAGACTTTTATTGTGGCAGATGTCATGATAGGAGTCTTTTTTTATCCTTCGACTCCTGAATACCAAATATGAACTGCCATCCGTTGCCAGCGAAAGAAGCGTGGCGGAGAGAGAGGAATGTATGAGCAGCCAAAGAGTAAAAAAAGAATTGTACGAAACTGCAATGACAGGAGAAAAGGCACTGACCAGCCTGATGTATGTACAGATGACACTGTATGCAGCAAAAAGCCAGAAAACGTATGCCAGGGTGCGAAGCGAGGGGCGTGCAAGGATGCGCCACATGGGGCTTCATATGAATCAGTATTTAAGAGCGGCAGGAAAGGATCTGGAAAGCTTTCGAAACCGTCTGAAAGAGACACATCTGCCGGAAGAGCTTCAGTCAAAGGCAGAAACATTTCTGGTCCAGACGTACATGCGCTGGATGTGACGGAGAAAAAACAGATGTACCGCAGGGAACTGATCGGGATGGAAGAGAAAGTAAAGGAAACAGCAGAACAGATCGAGGAGCTGCTGAAAAGCATGCGGGAGCTTGGAGTATAAGTCACCGTCTGGCAGGCTCTGCGTGACCCGTAACGTGTAGTATCCGCAGGGGAGTCGGCGAAGGGGAATGCGCATGGTGGACTTTTCAAAAACAAAATGTTAAGATAAAACATATGGTAATGATTCAGAGCCATGCGAAATAGAAGAGAAGATGCAGGAAAGAAAAGGAGTAAGAAACGTGGCAGAAGAAATTGCAATGAAGGTGATCGCCCGAATCCACACGGATTTCCCGGAAAAATTCGGGATTCCGAGGCAGAGCGGACTGATCGAAGAACTAAAGAGTATGATCGTTTTTGAACCGGAGTTCCGCGATGCAAATGCACTGAGGGGGCTGGAAGAATATTCCCATCTCTGGTTGATCTGGGAGTTTTCGGAAGCCGTGCGGGATACCTGGTCTCCGATGGTGCGGCCGCCGCGGCTTGGCGGAAATAAGCGTGTCGGCGTATTTGCTACGCGTTCGCCGTTCCGTCCGAATCCGATCGGTCTTTCTTCGGTAAAGCTGGAATATGTGGAGCAGCATCCGTCGCTTGGTCCGGTATTGCACCTTACGGGAGCAGATCTGATGGACGGCACACCGATTCTGGATATCAAACCGTATCTGCCGCATGTAGACAGTCACGTGGAGGCACTTGGCAGCTTTACGGAAAAGACGAAAGAATACTTTATTCCGGTTGAGATTCCGGACGAGCTGCTGGAAAAGGTTCCGGCAGACCACCGTGCGGCGCTGAAAAAAGTGCTGGAGCAGGATCCGCGTCCATCGTATCAGAACAGCGAAGAACGCGTCTACGGACTTTCCTTTGCGGGAATGGAAATCAAATTCCAGGTAAAGGACGAGGTACTGCATGTTGTGGGAGTAGAAATGTGAGGAAGAAATAAAGATCGGGAGAAAAGACCGAAAGCAAGGATCGAAAGCAAAGATCAAAAGCGAAGATCAAAAGCAAAGATCAAAAGCAAGGATTAAAAGCAAAGATCGAGAGAAGAGACCAAAAGCAAGGATTAAGAGAAAAGATAGGAAGAAAAAATGGAACGAAATGTAGAGATAGATAAAATTTCAGATGGAAAACGATACGGAGCTAATGATCTTGTAAAAGTGGGCTGCGACACTGCCGCGGATGCTCCGCCTGCTGTCATGGGATGGGAGATTCGATTGTACTCGACCCGATGGATGTCTACCGCCTGGAGAAAAGCTGGGAAAGACGATGGAAGAGATTTTGCTGGCTGGGAACGTGGCGCTTCGTGTCGTGGACGGTGTTATTCTGCCACATCTGAAGATGACAGAGCAGTCAGACCGGTGCAGCTTTTTAAATGAAGAAGGCCGCTGCAGCATCCACGATGCACGCCCGGGCTTCTGTCGGATGTTTCCGCTGGGTCGGCTGTATGAGGATGGAACATTTTCTTATTTCCTTCAGGTGAACGAATGTCCGAAGGAGAACAAGACAAAGGTCAAGGTCCGCCGCTGGCTCGATACGCCGGAGCTTGGGAAATACGAAGCCTTTACGACAAAATGGCATTATTATCTGAAGGAAAAACAGAATGCGGCGCGCGAAAGCGAGGACGATGCATTCCGGCAGCAGATCAGCATGAACATTCTGAAGCTGTTTTATCTGCTTCCGTATGACGGAAATACAGATTTTTATACACAGTTTGCAGATCGAATGGAGCTTGCAGCAGACAAGCATTAAGCAAAAACATATATTAACAGGAGAGGCTGTCGCACGAAGCGAAAACACTACAAAATCTATATTTTGTGGAAATTTTTCTTCGTGCGGCAGCCCTCCTGTTTTTTTATATCGTTTCGTAGGAAAACTTTCCTGCTCCGGCGTAGACCAGGAAGGCTTCCCGGGTCTCACGCCTCCGTCGACGGCTGCAGAAAATGATCTGCCCGTTTTTCAGCAGAATTTCGCCGGTTACCTGTACAAGGGAAACATGGGCAAAGTTGATCAGCAGACCTTTCCGCCGTGGAAAAAACGATCACTTGGTGTAAGGCAGACCGTCAGGTCGGTAAACGTGCAGCGGGTTGTAAAATCTCCCTGAATGGTGTGGAGAATCAGTCGGTGCTGGCAGGCCTCAACGTAAATCAGTCGTCGAGCGCCAGCCGGTATTTTTGGGAAACACCCTGTGAGATAATGACTGGAATTTCGAGCAGAACAGCATCGTTCGGATCGAGTGGGAATATTAATTTGGAATACAAGAAAACACCTCCTGGAAAGCATACCGTTTGCGTCGAAGTGCAGCCGTTCGAGTCGAAGCGGTTGTCCGGCGCAAAGAAACATGATAGGGTACAAAATAAAAGTAGGAGGGAGCATTACAGCAAACGTCATAAAATTACAAAATGTAGTTTAGCATAGTGGCAGGATCTCATTCAAGCCGAATTGCCGCACTTCTGTTAAAATCGTTCGACAGATAACGACGCCGGATGGCTTAAAGAGTCGAAAAAAGTAAAAAAAGGAACGATAGGCAGAAAAAACAGCAGAAAGATCAAAAGAAAATCGAAAGAAAAGGAGGCAGAGAAGATTGACGATGCGAGATTGATTTGGTATAATATTCCAAAAATAATTATTACATATAACATTACCGTAAAAGAATAAATATCATATGGAGAGAAATATGAACAGAGAAGTAGAAACAATCAGAGAAAAAGTACATACAACAGCAGATGCAGCATTATTTTTATGCTTTCAGGAAGTGAAGGGAAGCCATTCCAAAGGAGTGATCCGGCTGCCGCTGCTTCATTATGACATTCCGTTTGAGGGATACGGAGAAATGCTGCTTCGGATGAACCGCATTTATGACCTGCTCGGCATGCCGGATGCAGGAAGCTGTATGCGGAGCCTTTCAGAAGGGGAAAAAGAAGAGTGGGAATTTACAGATGAAATGAAGAACAATCAGGATACAACGCTTCCAGCCGGAACCGAGCGTATGGTCAGTATTCAGATTCAGTTCCGACAGCACTGTAGTCTGCAGGGATTTCTGATCTGCGGAAAACAGAAAGCAGGTTTTCGTTCAGCACTTGAAATGCTGTATTTACTGGAAGATTGTCTGCAGGAACAGGATAACTGAATACGGGAGAAAAACGCAACAGAATGAGAGTGGGAGCTATGAAGGAAGAAAAAAAGATCAGAAAGAAAATAAAAATTGAGGATTTGTTGCCAAGAGATCCCATCCGGGTGGATCTCGATGCAATCCTGGGCTATGTGAAGGGAAAAACAATCCTGGTAACAGGCGGAGGCGGTTCGATCGGAAGTGAGATCTGCCGCCAGCTGGCCGGACACGACGTCGGGCATCTGATCATTTTTGACATCTACGAAAACAATGCGTACCAGATTCAGAAATCTCTGGAATGGGAGTTCCCAGATCTCAATTTGACAGTACTGATTGGTTCTGTGCGGGATGAGCGGAGGCTGGAATCAATTTTTTCGAAGTACTGGCCGGACATCGTCTTTCACGCAGCAGCCCACAAGCATGTGCCGCTGATGGAGGACAGCCCGAATGAAGCGATTAAAAACAATGTTATTGGAACCTTAAAAACGGCGCGCACAGCAAGCCATTATCAGGTAAAGAAGTTTATCCTGATATCAACAGACAAGGCAGTCAACCCGACCAACATCATGGGAGCGAGCAAGCGGCTCTGTGAGATGGTGATTCAGCTGATCGGAAGACACAGCACGACAGAGTTTGCGGCAGTGCGCTTTGGAAATGTACTGGGAAGCAACGGAAGTGTCATTCCGCTGTTCCGCCGTCAGATCGAACACGGCGGTCCGGTGACGGTTACGCATCCGGATATCATTCGATATTTTATGACGATTCCGGAGGCAGTCAGCCTTGTACTTGAGGCAGGCGCCTATGCGAAAAACGGTCAGATCTTTGTCCTGAATATGGGAGATCCGGTCAGAATCGCAGACCTGGCCAAAAATATGATCCGCCTTTCCGGATATGAGCCGGAAAAAGAATCAAGATCAAATACATTGGCCTGCGACCCGGCGAAAAGCTGTATGAGGAACTTCTGATGAATGAAGAGGGCATGCAGACCACAGAAAACAGCCGGATTTTTATCGGCAGACAGATTGCATTTGACGAGAAGGTATTCCGGGAGCAGATAAAGGAACTCGCGAAGGAAGCGGAAAACGAATGTCCGGACATCTGTTATCTGGTAAAGAAAATGGTACCGGAATACCAGTACGAAGGAGAAAAACAGGGATGACGGACCTTCATGTACATATTCTGCCGGGAGTGGACGACGGATCCCCGAATTTGTCCACCTCCCTTGAAATGGCAGAAATGGCGGCACAAAGCGGGGTGCGTATCCTCGCGGTGACGCCGCATGCAAACCAGACGGGAATCGAAGGCGTGGAGGACGGATACGTCAACTACGAATCGGAACAGTTAGAAGAGCAATTTTACCGTCTGGAGAGGGAAATCAACAGAGAACACATTCCCATCAGCCTGGTGCGCGGCATGGAAATCATGAGCATCGGACCGCTGGAGAAAAAAATCAGAGAGAGAAAGCTGATACCGCTCCATGAGAGCCGCTATTATCTGATCGAGGTGCCGTTTGATATGGCGCCGGACGGAATCAGAAAGCGGCTGCTGGAATTTCCGGCGATGGGAAAAATCCCGGTGCTGGCGCATCCGGAGCGGTATTTCTGCGTGCAGGATACACCGGAGCTTCTATACGAATTCCGGGAAATGGGCGCGGTTTTGCAGATCAACAAAGGAAGCGTGTTTGGAAGATTTGGAGAAGAGGCTGAGCGGACAGCAAGGTTTCTACTGGAAAACCGCCTTGCGGGCTGTGTGGCAAGCGATGCCCACGGAGCCGATTACCGGACCACGGACATGCGGCCAGTCCGGCAGTTTCTGGAGGAGCGGTATGGAGAAGCGTATGCACAGCTTTTAGTGAAAGTGAATCCGAGAAGAATCCTGGAGGACCGTCAGATTTTCTATGAACGTCCCCGGAACGAAAACGGAAAAGACGCTGGTTCCTCTAAAAACAGGAAGAATGGCGTTACAGAAACGAAAGGAGCATCTTTGATATGCACAAAACGAGAGCGGCAGTTCTCATTCTGTTTCTGGCTTCCACACTTGCCTTTGGCGGGTGTCTGGTGCGGCAGCAGACGGGAAAAGACGGAAAAGGGCCGGAAATTACGATGGACAACAGTGAGATTTCTGCCAGCATCCATGCAGAGGAGTCAGAACTTCTGGCCGGAGTAACTGCTTACGATAAAAAAGACGGCGATGTGACGAGTTCTCTTGCTGTGGAACATATTTCGAATTTTGTGGAAAAAGGGCGGCGGAAAATCAGTATCGTCGCCTTTGATTCCGATAATCACGTTACGCATGCGGAGCGGGAACTGGTGTATAACGATTACACCTCACCGGTCTTTTCCCTGGATCGCCCGCTGCGGTTCAGCCTGAATGCAGATGATCTGACAGAGGGACTTTCCGCGGAGGACTGCCTGGACGGAACGATTACCGACCGCATCCGGATTTCTTACGAGGATGAGATCAGCAGTACACCGGGACTGTACCACGTGACATATTCGGTTGCAAACCGCGCCGGAGATGTGACAAGTCTTCCGGTGACAGTAGAACTCTACGATCCGGCAGAGGAGAACGGAAGGCCGCAGATTACCCTGAGCGATTACCTGATTCATCTGGATCTGCAGCAGCCATTTGATCCGCAGGCATATCTGGAAAGCGTGAGTGTGGATCAGATGCTGTATGAAAAGAGAGAAGACGGTGCGCTTCATGCAGCTTCGTATGAAGAAGAGCTTCTGGGAGAAAATCAGTTTTCCATTGACAATCCGGTCGATACCGGCAGTGCGGGTGTTTATGAAGTGACATACACTGCGACAGCGGAGGATGGGCAGACAAGCTCCGTCCGCCTGATCGTCTGTGTAAACGAATAGGGGGGATCCAGATGGGAGAATACGACAGAACAGGAAACGGGCAGAGCAGCAAAACAGACTGGGATCTCCGAAGTATCCTGTGCGACATTGCAAAAACTGGTGGGTCATCCTTCTGATTGCCTGTTCGGCGGCAATGATAACCTATACTGTGATGGCGACCGTACACAAAGACCGGTATACGGTAAAAACCACATTTGCCGTTATGGGACGCGGGGTGGATGCCAATGCGGCATCGAGCCTGTCGGCCACATATGAGATGGCACAGAAATTTGAAGCAATTCTGGAAAATACGATTTTGAAGAAAAAGTGATGGAGGAGCTCAGCCTGTCCTCGTTTCCGGCAAAAATGAATGCTTCCATTGTGCCGGAATCCAATCTGATGGAGCTGTCTGTGACCGCAGATTCGCCGGAAATGGCATTTCGGATCTTAAAGTCGGTACTGAACAATTATACGAGCATTTCCGACTATATTATTCCGAATGTAGTGTTGGAGACACTGCAGCAGCCGCAGGTTTCCGGTGTGCCATCGAACCAGATTCCGACCAAAAAGTATGCCGCGACCGCATTTCTTGCGGCAGCCCTTGCTATGGCGGCACTCATCGGACTCTTTTCCTTTCTGCGGGATACCGTCAAAAATGAGGCAGAATTCACCCGCAAAATCGATGCGGACCTGCTGGGCGTTGTGTATCACGAAAAGAAGAAGAAAAACAGCTCCATGCTGATTACCAATCCGGCGCGGAGCTTTCTGTATGTGGAATCCTTAAAGCGTATTGCATCGCGTGTGCGGGGGCGTCTGGACCGAAAAGGCGGAAAAGTGCTGCTGGTGACCAGTGTGGCGGAAAATGAAGGAAAATCGACCCTTGCGGCAAATCTGGCGCTTGCTCTTGCAGAAGAGCAGAACCGTGTACTGCTTTTGGACTGCGATTTCCGACAGCCGGCGTTACATAAAATCTTTGAGATTCCGGAAAAAGACGGAAAGGATTTCGGAAAGGTTGTCCTCGGAAAAGAGTCGGCATCCGGCGTTTTTTGAGAAACACAAGGATACCAACGTATATACCGGAATCTGCCGTAATCGTCTGGAAGAGCCGTCGCTTGCAATCGGCGGTGAGATTTTCCACCGGATTCTGGAGACATGCCGGACCAATATGGACTACATTATTCTGGATACGCCGCCGATGGGAATGACGGCGGATGCAGAAGAGCTTGCAGAGTATGCCGATGCGGCAGTTCTTTCCGTGCGGCAGGACGGCGTACTGACGAGGGATATCAACGATGCGATTGATGCATTGAACCAGAAAGAGGAAAAAGTGATCGGCTGTGTATTTGGAAATGTTTACCCGGGATTCGGTGAGCGGATCGGCAACAGCTACGGTTATGGATATGGATACGGCACCTACAGCAGGGCAGAACGATAAGAGGGAGCAAAGAGCATGAGCAGAGAAACGTATGAAACCTATTCGGCGGAACCGGAGAAAATCGATCTGATCGCCTTTCTGGCAGAATATTTCCAGGCATTCCGAAAATTCTTTTTGGGCGTGCTGATTCTTGTGATCCTCATGGGAGGCGGCTCCTTTCTGACGGCAAAGCTGCGGTATCAGCCATGTATGAGGCATACACCTCATTTGTGGTCGGATCAAACCGCGCGGTCGGCTATTCCTATTATGACAATGTGACGGCGCAGCAGCTTGGAAAAACCTTTCCTTATATCGTAACAAGCGGTGTATTAAAGGATGTTGTAGCACGGGATCTTCAGGTGGGAGCAGTGACATCCCAAATTGAGGCGAGCGTGATGGAAAACACCAACCTGTTCACAATTCGCGTAAAAGATTCTTCACCGGATACGGCATATCGCGTACTTCAGTCCGTCATTACCAATTATCCGGAGGTAGCAGAGTACATAATCGGTGCGACAACGCTGACGGTGGTAGACGACAGCGGCGTACCGGTATCCCCGATCAACAGCAGGATGCGGTACATGCCGGAATGATCGGAGCAGCGGCGGGACTTGCCGTTGCACTGCTTTTGGTCTTCATCTATGTGAGAACAAGAAAAACAATTCGCCAGGCAGATGACGTGAAAAAGCTGACGAACGCAGCGTTCCTTGGAAATCTGCCGGAGGCGAAAATCAAGAAACGAAGCAACGTAAAAGAACAGACCATCACGATCTGTAACCCAAAGTGCCGGATTCCTTCAAAGAAGCAATGCAGCTCATCCGGACAAGAACAGAGGACGGGCTTGGAAAAGCCGACTGTCCTGTTTTGCTTGTGACAAGCTCTGTGCCGGGAGAGGGAAAGACAACCGTTGCCGTGAATCTCGCAGAAGCATTCGCAAAGAAGAAGTACCGCGTAGTGCTGCTGGACGGAGATCTGCGAAATCCGTCGGTATTGAAGTGTATCGGACTTTCCGAGCGGAAGGGACGTGGAATCATAGGAGTGCTGAAAGGACAGATCAGCCTGGATGAGGCACTTACCGATTATCGGGATCTGTCGCTGAAAATTCTGCCGGGTGTCGGAAGTACACAAAATCCGGCCGGCCTGCTGCGTTCGCGCGGATGAAACGCTGATCGAAGAATTGAAAGAGGATGCGGATCTTCTGATTATTGATACGCCGCCGTGCGGAGTACTGTCGGATGCATCCCTTTGGGCGGAATCGCAGATTCTGCAGTTCTTGTCGTACACCAGGGAACTACCAAGGACCGTGAAGTACAGCGGGCACTGGAATTCTTCGAGGATTCGCAAATTCCGGTCTGCGGCTATGTACTGAACGGCGTGCCGGAGGGTGCGACAGGCTACGGATACAGCACCTATGGCGGTTATGGCTACGGAAAATATGGTTATGGTTACGGAAAGTACGGCTATGGAAAAGAAAAGAAGGCCGGAAAAGTAACCAGTCGGTGAAAGAATAGGGGGAAGAAAACATGAGGGAATCTGGAATTTATCAAATGTATCTGAAAAATCTGCTGGACCGGCTGCTTGCACTGGTTGGAACGGCAGCACTGTCGTGGTTGCTGATTTGCTTGGCATAGCGATCCATCTCGATTCGCCGGGACCGATTTTCTTCCGGCAGAAGCGGGCAGGAAAGAACGGCACGTATTTTTACATATATAAATTCCGCACGATGCGTATCGATACCCCACATGATATGCCGACCCATATGCTGAATAATCCCGATCTTTTCATCACAAGAGTCGGACGGTTTCTCCGGAAAACATCCCTCGATGAGCTGCCACAGCTCTTTAATATCCTGAAGGGCGATATGGCGCTGGTTGGCCCGCGTCCGGCACTCTGGAATCAGTATGACCTCCTTGTGGAGCGTGAGCAGTACGGCGCAAACAGCGTCCGTCCGGGTCTTACCGGATGGGCACAGATCCATGGACGGGATGAGCTGCCGATCCGGCAAAAAGCTGAACTGGATGGATATTATGTGCACCATATCCAGCTCAAAATGGATCTGGAATGTCTCTGGAGAACAGCAGGAGCCGTACTGCGGCAGGATGGAATTCACGAAGGCAGACTGGAAAAACAGCAGATGAAGGGTGCAAAAGAGGTTGTGAAGGTTGGAAAATAGAAGAAGATAAAAAAGAATAGAAAAAGACAGAGAAAGAATAGAAAAACAGCAAAAGATAAGAAAAAGGTAGTAAAAGAACAGCAAAAGATAGAAAAATAGCAAAGATAGCAAAAGATAGGAAGAAACGGGCAGGATGTTTTTGGGAAGGAAAGCATGCTGCCTCGTTTTACATAAGAAGCTGGAAAATAATGAGAAAGTAATTTGCATATTGATTGAA
>ENA-OQDD01000502-OQDD01000502.1-human-gut-metagenome-genome-assembly--contig:-NODE-502-length-15905-cov-1.753074_pt1 | contig 15905 bp, 10 predicted proteins | sample MGYA00242507_ERZ504598 | MGnify/ENA primary metagenome ERZ504598 (study PRJEB26092, sample SAMD00036318) | human gut metagenome | host: Homo sapiens | study: EMG produced TPA metagenomics assembly of... | reverse complement strand
GCAGAATGGTAACTCCTATTAATAATAAGATAAGGAGCTGCCTGCCACGATGAGAAGTGTATTCTTCTTAACTGCCATTTTTGATAATGATTAATGGTTAAGTGATTAATGGTTGGTGGCTGATTATTCGTCCTACATTCATTAATCGTCCGCAAAATTAATCATTAATCATTAATCATCGTCCACTAATCATTGGCTAAATGTGTATTTAACTAAAATTATTACGGAAATATTTCTCTAATTACGAAGTTCGCTGTACTTTTGCGTCATCTTTAAAGAACACTTATAAACAAAAACTTTAGAAATTATGTCAAAAGTAACCGTAGTAGGTGCAGGTAACGTAGGTGCTACATGCGCTAATGTGTTAGCCTTTAATGAAGTGGCTGACGAAGTGGTAATGCTGGACGTGAAAGAAGGCGTTTCAGAAGGTAAGGCAATGGATATGATGCAGACTGCTCAACTGCTGGGCTTCGACACCACTGTTGTAGGTTGTACCAACGATTATGAGAAGACTGCCAACTCCGACGTTGTAGTGATTACTTCCGGTATTCCCCGTAAACCGGGTATGACTCGTGAAGAATTGATCGGTGTTAATGCAGGTATCGTTAAGTCGGTTGCACAGAACATCTTGAAATATTCTCCGAATGCTATCCTTGTGGTTATCTCCAACCCGATGGATACCATGACTTATCTGTCATTGAAGTCTCTGGCTTGCCGAAGAACCGTATCATCGGTATGGGTGGTGCTTTGGACAGCTCTCGTTTCAAATATTTCTTGTCTCAGGCTTTGGGCTGCAACGCCAACGAAGTGGAAGGCATGGTTATCGGTGGTCACGGTGATACTACCATGATTCCGTTGGCTCGTCTGGCTACTTACAAAGGACAGCCGGTAAGCACACTGCTGAGCGAAGAAAAACTGAACGAAGTGGTAGCTTCTACTATGGTAGGTGGTGCTACACTGACTAAGTTGCTGGGTACTTCTGCATGGTATGCTCCGGGTGCGGCAGGCGCTTATGTCGTTGAGTCTATCATCCACAACCAGAAGAAGATGATTCCTTGTTCAGTATATCTGGAAGGAGAATACGGTGAATCAGACATCTGTATCGGTGTTCCCGTAATCCTTGGCAAGAACGGTATCGAGAAAATCGTTGAACTGGAACTGACTGCTGACGAAAAAGCTAAATTTGCTGCCAGCGCTGCTGCCGTTCACAAGACAAATGCCGCTTTGAAGGAAGTAGGTGCTCTCTAATTGAGGGTAACTTAAAATGATAAGCAAACCTCACGGTCTTTTTCCGAAAGGAAAAGTCGTGAGGTTTTTTTTTATTCTCCAAAAACAAGAATCATTATGAAAAACTACTATTAGGTATTGCTGCCGTTTGCCTGGCTGGTTTTACTTTTGCGCAGGATGCTCCGCTGTGGATGCGTCATAGTGTCATCTCTCCCGATGGGACCACCATTGCTTTTACGTATAAAGGAGACATCTATACGGTGCCGGTTGCCGGTGGACGTGCCATGCAGATAACTACCAATCCCGCATATGATACGGCTCCGGTATGGAGTCCGGACAGTAAGCGGATTGCTTTTGCTTCGGACCGTATGGGAAGCCTGGACGTCTACATTGTGGCCAAAGACGGAGGCGAACCACGACGGCTGACTACCCACTCGGGAAGCGAAACGCCGCTTGCTTTTACAGATGCCGGACATGTCTTGTTCTCTGCGGGCATCATGCCGTCTGCCGAGGCTGTTGTCTTTCCCTCTAACGGGCAGTTCAATCAGGTCTATCGAGTATCAGTGGAGGGAGGGCGCCCGACGATGATTTCGTCCATGCCTATGGAGTGCATCTCCATCAATAAGGAGGGAGCGATGTTGTATCAAGATAAGAAAGGTTACGAGGACTACTGGCGTAAACATCACGTATCGCCCATTGCCCGTGACATCTGGATGTATACTCCGGGAAAAGAACCGCAGTACCGCCAGCTGACCACTTTCGGAGGAGAAGACCGTGAACCGGTTTGGGCTCCTGATGGAAAACATTCTACTATCTGAGTGAGGAAAACGGCTCTTTCAATATCTACCGACGTACTCCCGGAGATGCGAAGGCCGTGCAGTTGACGCACTATACCAAAAATCCGGTACGCTATCTCAGTGCCGCTACGGACGGAAGGTTGTGCTATGGATTTGATGGTGAGATTTACACCCTGCTTCCCGGTGGAGAAGCGCAAAAGGTGAACATCAGCATTGTTTCCGACAGAAACGACAAGGATATTATCCGCCAGATTAAGAGTAGCGGTGCCACGGAAATGGCAGTGTCTCCGGATGGTAAGGAAGTGGCTTTCGTTTTGCGCGGCGATGTCTACGTCACTTCAGTGGAATATAAGACTACGAAGCAGATAACGAATACTCCTTGTCAGGAACGTACCGTAGACTTTGCCCCCGATGGGCGGACACTGGTTTATGCTTCCGAACGTGGCGGGCTTTGGCAACTTTACACTTCGACGATTGTGCGTAAGGATGAAAAGCTGTTTACCTATGCCACAGAGCTGAAGGAAGAACGCTTGACAAACTCGGATGCCGCTTCTTTCCAACCCCAATACAGCCCTGACGGTAAAGAGATTGCCTTTCTCGAAAACCGCAGCACCATCCGTGTCATCAATTTGAAGACAAAGGATGTGCGTACCGTTATGGATGGCAAGTATCAATACTCTTATTCGGACGGTGACCAGTGGTTTCAGTGGAGTCCGGACAGCAAATGGATTCTTTCGGACTATATCGGTGTAGGTGGATGGAACAACAAAGATGTTGTGCTGCTGAATGCCGATGGCAAGGGTGAAATGGTGAACCTGACCGAGAGCGGATACAACGATGGCAATGCCAAATGGGTATTGGGTGGAAAAGCCATGATTTGGACCAGTGACCGTGCGGGGTATCGCAGCCACGGCAGTTGGGGAGCCGAAGACGATACTTATATCATGTTCTTTGATGCTGAAGCATACGACCGTTTTTTGATGAATAAGGAAGAAACCGCTTTACTCGAGGAAGCGGAGAAGGCAGAGAAGGAAAAAGCCGGGAAGAAAGACGAAAAGGATGCCAAGAAGAAAAAAGGGGATGCCGACAAAGATAAGGAGAAAAAGGTAGAGCCGTTAAAGTTCGACCTCGCAAACCGCTTTGACCGTATTGTACGCCTGACCGTCAACTCCTCGCATATGGCAGATGCCATGCTTTCTGCTAAAGGGGATAAACTCTATTATCTTTCTGTTTTCGAGGATGGGTACGATCTTTGGGAACACAATCTGAAAGAGAATGTTACAAAAGTTCTTTTGAAGAAAGTAGGTGCAGGCGCTTTGCAGCCTGACAAGGAAGGGAAGAATATCTTCCTTTGTGCCCGCGACGGAATGAAGAAGATAGAGATTGAAGGCAGCAAGATTTCTCCAATTGAATTTGAGGCTTTCTTCGATTACCGCCCTTATGGTGAGCGTGAATATATCTTCGACCACATCTGGCAGCAGGTAAATGATAAGTTCTATGTGGCAGACTTGCAAGGTACGGACTGGAATGGATACAAAGAAACTTATAAGCGCTTCTTGCCGTATATCAACAATAACTACGATTTTGCGGAAATGCTGAGTGAGATGCTGGGTGAATTGAACGGTTCTCATACGGGAGCGCGTTATTATGCTTCGGGCGCAGCACTTCCTACGGCTGCTTTGGGAGTGTTCTATGATGAAGCTTATGCGGGCGATGGATTGAAGATTAAAGAAATTATAGCTCAGAGTCCATTAACGAAGAAAAAGACGGATGTCAAGCCGGGCTGTATTATCGAGAAAGTGGATGGTGTTGCCATTAAGGCTGGCGCTGATTATTTCCCGTTACTCGAAGGTAAGGCAGGCCGCAAGGTGATTCTCTCGGTCTATGATCCTGTTACCGGAAAGCGGTTTGAAGAAACCTTGAAGCCATATCTTACGGTGCCCAGAATGAGCTGTTGTATAAGCGCTGGGTGGAAAACTGCCGCAAGAAGGTGGATGAATATTCCGGTGGACGCATTGCTTATATTCACATCAAAGGTATGGATAGTCCGAGCTTCCGTAAGATTTACTCCGATTTGTTGAGCGAAAGCAGTCGTAAGAAAGAGGCTGTTGTGGTGGATACCCGCCATAACGGAGGCGGGTGGCTGCACGAACAAGTAGCGACGTTACTTAGCGGCAAGGAGTATGAACGCTTTGTGCCGCGTGGCCAGTACATCGGCAGCGATCCTTTTGACAGATGGCTGAAACCTTCGTGTATGCTGGTTTGCGAGGATAATTACAGCAATGCCCACGGTACTCCTTTTGTGTACAAGACGTTGGGTATCGGTAAGCTGATAGGTGCTCCCGTGGCAGGAACCATGACGGCTGTCTGGTGGGAAAGCCAGATCGATCCAAGTATTGTATTCGGTATTCCGCAGGTAGGCTGCATGGATATGCAGGGCAACTATCTGGAGAACCGCACGTTGCAGCCTGATATCCTGGTCTATAATGAACCGGAAGCTGTTTTGAAGGGAGAAGATGCACAGCTGAAAGCGGCGGTGGACCACTTGCTGAAGGGGTTGCCGCAAAAGAAATAGATGGATTGGACTTTATAAACAAGAGGCTGAATTCAAGATTGAATTCAGCCTCTTGTTTATAAAGTCGATGGGGTGTCTTATTTATTTTACAGTTACTTCTGACAGTTTTAACCAACCAGAATTAGTGAAGGTTCCCTTGGCAGAGATATCCAGCCCCTTAACATTGCTTCCATTGCCTTTGGTTGTATCGACTAAAGCTACTGCCCAGGTATAGGTTCCTTTTTTTACCCCGTGAAGTTTGGGAGTGAACTCATAGGAAGTGGGATAGCCTTTTATCCAGACGGATAAATCAGTATTGTTGTCCAGATAAGAGTAGACTACTTGATTGTCTTGGTTCAATAATGCGAAAGCTACTTTATACTTTTGGTTCCATTGTGGTATATTGGTTGGGCAATATCCCCAGCCTAAGTTGTTCCAGCGATGTACTATCTTTATTCTTGAACCACTCTTCATTTCTTTGGGAACTACAATGGAATCGGGATATAAACGATAACCTCCTTCGGAGATGAAACGCTCAACCAAAGGATAGGCATCACGGAACCAACTCATGGTTTCGTCTCCTACACGGAAATCCATCATGTTGACATGAGCTTCCTGACCGTCTTCAAATTCTCCGATACGCACATCTTTGGCTGTTTTGTAACCGCTCGGGTCATTGTGATAAGGGTGCTTGCTCACAATCCATCCACCTTCCAGTAGAACCGGGCGTTTCATAATCCAAGGTTTCACATAGTTTCGCTCCCACTGGCCGTAATACTCTCTCATTCCGAAAGCATCATGACGTAAGGAAAAGCCTTTCTCGCAAGCGCTGTCCAACAAGCGTTTACTATCGGGATCAAAATTCTCCTCACCTGCCCAGTCTTTGCCTGCACCCATCCAAACGATGGGTAGTTGATAACTAAAGGTACTTTGGTGAAGTGTTTGACGTAGAGGTCTGTAATCCAATTGAACACAGCTTCCCGGTTCTTGGGGTCAATGTACTTCATAGTGTGTGCCTCACCCCATTTGCCAAGACCGTAGCCGTCTATAAATTCCACCAGGTCAGGGTCATTGTATTTTTGGGCAAATGCTTCTATGAACTTTGCATATTCTCCTGGAAGATAGGGTCATCAGGATAGGGAGAGCGTTTTCCATTGTCTGTATAGTATTTGGCTCCTGCATCGAATACATAGGCCGGAGTGGCTTCATTTTTCGGTCGCGGCTGTCGACAACTACACGGAAAGAGAGACGCATACCTCTGTCGAGTGCCCCTTGAATTACTTTTTTCAACTTTTCGTTGGTATCCCAGCCGTAGACTCCTTCGGCGGGATTGAAGGTACTCCAATGCGTACGGATATAGAGTGTGCGTGCATAATCGGAGATTTTCACGGTTGTTCCTTTTTCCGGTACATAGATATGGTCGTATTTCTTCCAGAAGTCATCGCTGACATTCTCATTTGCATAAACAACCCAACCACTTAAAGGGTTTCCCTGCATGGTTTTTCTGTCTGGCCAGATTTTTATATAATCAGCTTCCGTATCTACAGCCATCTTGTATATCTGGCATCCTGCTGCAAGAAACGCACCGACACCGTAAACTTCTGTCATGTCACGCGTCACTTTACGGGGGTCGGCACCGATAGGCTGTACCCAGCCAAGTTTACCGCTTGCATCTACAGCATCGGTCAGTGCCTTCCAGCCTTTTATAATGACTGGCATGAAATCGTCTTCATTCAAGAGTCCCGCATTTACGCCATAGGCCAACGCATATACAAAGAAACCGGTGGAACTGGTTTCGGGAGAAGGATAAGAAGCCGGATCCAGAAGGCTGGCATGCCAATAACCGTCTTCGTTCTGCAATCCGGCGATACGTGTGCATAACCGGATAAACAGTTCTTCGTAATAAGCGCGTTCCATCAAGCCTTTGGGCAACTCCTGCAATACTTCTGCCAGACCGGCCAGTACCCAGGCATTTCCACGTCCCCAGAACACCTTTTTGCCATTGGCTTCTTTTTTACCGAAATAATGCCAATCGCGGTAGAAAAGGTTCTCTTCCTTATCGAATAGGTATTCTAGGTAGCCCGGTATTCATTGTCCATGAATTGGAGGTATTTCCGGTTGTTGGTTTCACGGTATAGCTTGGCATAAACCGGGGGGGCCATAAACAAGGCATCACACCAGGTCCAGCGTTCTAGGGTTTGTTGTCACCATACTCCAGTTTGAATGTACCGTTGGATGGATGGTTGACAATCCATTCCGTACGTGCCAGGGTAGGAGTCAGTATTTCCTCTTTTTTATATTTACGGTATAAGTCAATGAATGATTGGGAAACGGTTATATCGTCTGCATGGTACAACCGCTGATGGGGTTGCCAGCAGTTTCGTCTTCCTATTTTATAGAGCCATTGATAGTAGGTGCCGTCATTGTACTCCTCTTCTGCCAGTTTAGCCCAATCTACCATACCTACATAAAGTGCTCCATTGGTCCAATCCAGGTCGTGGTGTTCGTGGGCAGTGTTAGGATTGGAAATTTGCCAGTCTGCCACTTGCTTCATTTTCTCTTTTACTTCCTTTTTGCTGAATGGCACTTGTGCATGATTGCCATACTGATAAACAGAAAGGCTGCTGCTGTTAATTGTCTGTGTATCTTCATGATTGTTTATTGATAAAATTAAGGGAATTGCCTTTGTTCTCAATGGACGCGGACAATTCCTTTATGAGAATCTTGAAAACTATCTTTTTACCTTTATTCGTGTTTTATTTTGTCTTTGTGCTGTTAATATCCTTCGTTTTGCGGGAATTCTGCACCCGTATTTGAATCGATTATGCTCTGAGGAATCGGCCATAATGTGTGGTAATCACGCATAACGGGCCCCGATTCTGTATTGTATTTGCGGGTACGCTCCAATAATTTGCCGGTACGGCATAAGGTAAAGCGGCGTGATTCTTCACCTACCAACTCGCGGATACGTTCGTCCAGCAAGAAGTCCATGGTCATTTCACTGTCCGTAATTTCAGGAGCATGTGCGCGACGGCGTACAACATTGATTGCTTCGCGGGCACCTGAAATATCGTTCAACCCCAACCTTGCTTCGCAGAGTAAAAGATAAGTCTCGGACAAACGGAACTTCATGCGGTCACGGTAGGAACCGGTCAAAGAAAGGTTTTCGGAACGGCCATAGAAGAATTTTGTCAGAGCCGGATAAAGACGGAAGGTGGTAAACCATGTTTCGTCTGTAATCGTGGCTTTTTTACCATAAAGGTCGGGCATGTTCTCGTTGTTGTAATACCAGTTACGTTTGATGTTGTATTCGGAATTACGAATGTCTTCTTCATCAAAGAAACCGGTATCTTCTCCAATCCACCATTTCATTGGTACCAATTGCGACAAGCCGCGGCCACCCAGTGAGTCTGCCAAAACAAAACCGGTAATTTCGAAGTATTTGGGTTCCCAGGCACGGCGTGTCCAGTCATCGGAATTTGTACCGCCACCAGTAGTGTTATATTCAAACTGCATGACCCAAATGCTTTCCATATTGCCGGATGTGCGATTTTGATTGTTTTCAACGAATAGGTCGGAGAACACATCGCCGTTTGCTTTTGCCTTTTCACCGAAGCGGTCTTCCATCAAGTGGAAATATCCGCTGTTGATGACATTCTCTGCAGCAGTCTCAGCCTTTGCATAATCACCCTGCATCAAGTAAACTTCACTTAGTAAGTGTTCTGCCGCCCATTTGGTCAGCTTGCCGACTTTTACGGCATCAGGGTCAGTAGCAGGTTCTCGACAGCAAACTGAAGGTCTTCTACCATGTGGGCAATAACCTCTTCCTTCGGTGTACGGGTAAAATCGATTCTGAACTGATCTTGAATCTTGTCTACATAAGGAACGTCTCCATACAGATAAACCAATGTACGGTATGCATAGGCGCGGAAAAAACGTGATTCTGCCTGATAGAGCGCCTTGTCTGTGCTATTATCCCAGTTCGTGTTTATTTCCGAGTATTTCAACATCTCATTGGCTCCTGCAATCAGACTATAAGCCCAGTTCCAGTAGGAGCTACAATACCGGTATTTGGAGTTAATGTCAAGAAACCGAACGGTTGGATAGAACCGTCTTTGGTACCCATGGTAGCAAGGTCAGTGGCAATCTGCAATGCTTCGTAAGGGCAAGCGGCATTGTGCATGAAGGCACCGTTTTCACCCCAAGTGTTGTATTCAGAGCGTGCTTCGGCATAAAGTCCGGTAGAACCTACTTCGAAACCATAGGAACTTGTATATGTGTTGTCCGGAGCCAGTTCACTTTTCAGTTTCTCATCCAGAAAGTCAGAGCAACCGGTAGCAGACAGAGCTACTAACAGAGCTAGAGTTGCTTTTGATATATAATTTTTCATTGTATATATATTTAAGTAAGTTTAGAATGATAAGTTCAGTCCAAGTACGTAGGAACGTGCAGTCGGGTAAGAGGCAAACCAACTGTTGTCATAGTTCAATACGCTGCGTATGTCACAGAATGTATAAGGATTCTCCACACTGATATTGACTCCCAAACCGCTCAGTCCCAATTTCTTTACAAAATTCTTTTCAAAATTGTATCCTAAAGTGATATTCTTTATTTGGACGTATGTAAAGTCTTTGTAATAGCTGTGTCCGTCGAAGTTGTTATATGCTGGAGAAGCATATTTGGAATTGGTGTGTTCCGGTGTCCAGTAATCGGCATTATGCAGATAGTTGTATAAGTTGTAACTCCAACTTCCGATATTGGCTTCGTTCAGCTCACGTGTAACTTTGAAGGTTCCATTCAGTAGGAATGACAAGTAAAAGTTCTTGTAAGTCAATGTATTGCTCATAGACATGAGGAAGCTTGGATTCTTTGAACCGATGATAACTTTGTCATTGGAGTCAATATAACCGTTTCCGTCTGCATCTTTCACTTTGGCAGAACCTGGTTTGGCACCTTTTTGGATCTCTTTTTCTGTACCGTCTGCTGCGGTATAGGTGAATTTGTCACCTTCCTGCCAGATGCCGTCGACGTCATAGTCGTAGTAAACTCGCAAGGGTTTGCCGATGAACCATTTATTGGTGATATCATCTTTTTTGTCACCACGTAGGTCTACAATCTTGTCACGGTTCAGTGAAAAGATGATTCCGGTGCTCCATTCGAAGTCCTTATTACGTATGTTGACGGTGTTCAAGGTAAATTCAACACCTTTATTGCGTGTTTTACCCACATTATCCCAAATGGTTTTATAGCCGTTCATGATAGGAACAGTACGCTTCATCAGCAAGTCTTTTGTGTTGGCGACATACATTTCAATGTTACCGTTGATACGGCCGTTGAAGAATGAATAGTCGATACCGACGTTGAATGTTTGGGTTGTTTCCCACTTTAGATTCGGATTTCCGACACCGTCGTTGGCCAGATAAGCACCGTTGACACCTGCTCCACCGTCACCCCAGATATAGTTTGTGAGGTGCAGACGGTCCAATGTCTGATAGGGGTTGATGGCTTGGTTACCGTTAGAACCATAAGATACGCGGAGCTTCAATTGGTCCAGCCAGTTTTGTGCATTTTCCATAAAACTTTCGGAAGCAATGTTCCATGCAGCAGCCACTGACGGGAAGAATGCATACTTGTTGTTTGCACCGAAGGCAGAATAACCGTCGGAACGTCCGGTCAAAGTCAGCATGTATTTCCCTGCATATGAATAGTTCAAGCGAAGCATATAAGACAACATCGAGGTTTCTGATAAACCGGATCCTACAGTCTTATTTTTCTCACCTGCATTGATGTTATGATAACTGGAATCATCGTTTACAAAACTTTCGGCACTTGACTTGGAAGTCTTTTTCTGAGTTTGTTGTACACTGAACAAACCTGTAGCGTCGAAACGGTGCTTGCCAAATTCACGATTATATTTGAGCAGATTTTCCCAAGTGTAATCCCAGTAGTGTTCATTGTTGATGCTGGCTTTTCCGCTGGCTGTTCTACCGTCTTTGGTGTCACGGCCATAGTATGTGCCGGTAAAGTCGCTACGATAGTTGTAACCAAAGGTTGTACGGGCTGAAAGACCTTTTACCGGCAACAGAATGTCAGCATAGGTGTTGATGAAGAAGTTACGTCTTGTTTGATCTTGATCGGCATTGACATTGGCCATCGGGTTAATAATCAGAGATTGGTCCATAGGTTCTTCATAATACTTGCCGTTTTCATCTTTGTAGATACCATAAGGACTTTGCTTTACAGCATGTTCAATATTCGGGGTTATACCACCGCCATCTCTTTGAATAAATTGGGTCTGTATACCGATAGTCAGCCATTTATTTAATACTTGTGTGACACTCAAATTGATATTGTAACGTTTCATGGCGGAGTTGTAGACTACACCTTCTTGATCCAGATAGGAAACTGCCCCCATATAAGTGGTGCTTTCAGTACCTCCGGAAATGCCTACTTGATGTTCCATGGTAAATGCATTGCGGAAAATATAGTCCTGCCAGTCGTTTGTAACGCCTTTCTTGTAATTTATAAGTTCGCTGGCACTCAGAATATTCTCAGGAGCCAATTGGTCACCGCTCCATCCATCTTTCAGGCGTGCAATGTCTTGTTTAAATGTGATGTATTCGTCTGGAGTCATCACATCAATGGTCTGTTGGGGTTGCGACATTCTGAACTGCCCTTTGTATGTAACTTGGGGTGCACCTTTCTTGCCTTTCTTTGATTGAATCAAGATGACACCATTGGAACCGCGTGAGCCGTAGATAGCTGCTGCGGAAGCATCTTTCAAGACACTAAGGCTTTCGATGATGTTTGGGTCAATATCACTCAAAGAACCGTTGTAAGGAATACCGTCCAATACGATGAGCGGTGCATTGTCAGCACTTAATGAGTTTTCACCACGTACACGGAGGGTTTGGTCTGCACCCGGTTTCGCATCACCAGTAGTTACGCTTAAGCCCGGGATTTGTCCTGCAAGACGGTCCATCAAGTTACTGCTATTTATCATGTTCAGCTTCTTCTGGTCTACTGATACCAGACCTCCGGTCAGGTCGGACTTACGCTGTGTACCATAGCCGATTACCACGACTTCTGCCAGTGTTTTACTGTCTTCCACTAACTTTACGGTACTGTTTCTACCAGCTTTTACAGTCTGTGTTACATAACCGATATAGGAGATTTTGAGATTACTCCCTGCCGGTGCGTTGATTGTGTATTTTCCGTCAAGATCTGTAATGACACCAGTACTGGTTCCTTCCACCAGACATTTGCTCCGATAATCGGTTCACCACTTTCGTCAATTACTGTACCAGAGATGTTCTGTGGTTGTCCGGATATTGCCTTGTTATTCTTTCCGGTATATAAAATAATGTGTGTTGCGTCGATTTCAAATTTAACATTGGTCCCTTTCAATAAGGCTGCTATTGTCTTATTAATAGTTTCATTCTTAACATTCAAGCTGACTTTCTGTTTGATGTCTATTTGCTGCGATTCATAGAAGAAAGTGTATCCACTTTGCTTTTCCACTTTTGGCATAGCCTCTGATAATGGGATATTTGTGAACTTCAGTGTGATCAGTTTCTCTTTCTTTTGTGCAGAAACCGGGGCACATAGAAGTACCAGTATAAGAATGATGAGTTGTTTTCTTATATCCATAATTGTCTTAAATTTAAAGATTAATGTAGGTGTTTACTTTTCGTTAATTATTAAATAATGTGCATTTCTCATTTGTTTGTTTGGCTATTAATGTTTTTAATTTTAGTTTTACTTGTTTCATTTATGTCTTTTTTGTTTTTGTTGTCTGCAAAACGAAAATTGTCAACTCATTCTCTTCGTTAAAGGTATATTTCATAGGTTGGATGCGTGCCATGATGCGGAGTATTTCGTCCAGCGGTTCGCTACGCAACGTAAACGTATAGAAATATTTATTGGATAATGTAGGATCCACGTCTATCTTTACCCGATACCATTTAGAAAGCAGTTTGCAAATGTCTCCCAATGAACGGTTTCTGAATACGAGTTGTGTATTTGCCCACGAAGAGGCAAAATGTACATCATCTTTTTCTACCTTAAGTGTCAGGGTTTTCCGATTAAAAGTAGCTGTTTCGCCCGGTTTGAGGAAACGGTTCTCTGTCTCGGTTTCCAAAGAGACGGACCCTTCTACCAAACTCACCAATGTATTTTCCGAACCGGGGAATGCATCGACATTGAATTTGGTTCCGTGAACTACGATACGCATACCTTCTGTCTGCACAATAAAAGGTTTGTCAGCATCGTGTGCTACATCGAAGTAAGCTTCACCAGTTACATTTACGATACGCTCATCCTTATTCATTTGTGATCCGTATTGCAAAGAGGTCTCTGTATGCATCCATACTTCGCTTCCGTCAGGAAGGAGAACCTTAGACTTACCCGACAAATTAGAGTATAACTGCGGCATGGCTTCAGGCTGTCCGTTAAGGAATCCTATGTAGAATGAGCAACCGATGGCAACAGCTATACATGCAGCTACTGCGTAGCGGTATATCCGTTTCAGTTCGAAGCGTTTCTTTGCAGGTTTTTCAGTCTGCTTAGGCTCGCTGGCGTGCATACGGTTGACAAGTTCATTCCAATAATATTCGGTATTGGGCGTGTAGTTTTCTACATTTGCCTGAATTTTTTCCCATAACAGTTGCAATTCCTTGAATAACGCTTCGTTGTTACTGCTGCGTAACCAAGTCTCCAATTGCCGCTCTTCGTCTGCGGAAATTTCCTGTTTCAACTTAGGAATGATTAAATTCCAAGGAACACTTTTTTCATGATCACGATGTTTTTATAGGCCTTCACTTATATGACACATCACTTGAGTTTAACCCTTATTCCAATTCCAATTATTTTTTTAATAAATTTCGAGGAACGAATAATATTAGTATCTTTGCCACTCAAGAAGCCCTATCTAATATAACTTCGATATGCCTGCAGAAGATGATATCCTATTGTTACAGTTAATCAAACAAGATGACGAGAAGGCTTTCAAGCACCTTTTCGATACTTATTTTGTTTCACTCTGCCGCTTCATGTCCCTTTATCTGAGAGACAAGCAGGAGATAGAAGAACTGGCCCTTTCTATCTTTATGAATTTGTGGGAGGGTAGGGCCGATTTGACTCTTAAAATCTCATTCAAGGCTTATCTTTTCCAGTCTGCACGTAATCGTTGCCTGAATGCTTTACGCGATGAAAAGGATACGGTTCCCATCGAGGAGGAGAAGAATATGGATATGCTCTTGCTGCTGATACTTCGGTGGAGATGGAAGAACTGAACCGATTGATTGAAGAAGCTGTTTGTTCCCTTCCGGACAAATGTGGGCAGGTTTATCGCAAAAGTAGGGAGGAAGGGAAGACTAATCAAGAAATTGCCGGGGAAATGGGGATTTCTGTCAAGACGGTGGAGGCCCAAATAACCAAAGCCTTGAAGCATATCAAGAAATTTTTAGGAGAACAGTATACTTATTTGTTCTAAAATAGAAATCGCAGGCCATCTGCCTTTTAGAATGATGAAAGGAGGATGGCCTGCAATATAAAAAGAAGATTAATCTATAACCATGAATTTTACTTTCTGGTCTTTCACTATTACATAATATTCTCCATTCTCAAGGAAATGTTCACCATTGGCATTTACAAAACCAAGATCACGCATCGGGTCTATTTCAAAGCGGAATATATGTGTTTCACCTGCTTTAATTAGTTGCTTTTCGAAGTGCTTCAACTCTTTGCATGGACGGGTAATCGTGCTAAATGGGTCTGAGATAAACCAATGCACCACTTCTGCACCGTCACGTTTGCCTACATTGGTGACTGGGATTTCCATTACCAACTTTTCACCGCGTCTGATGGTTTCTTTGGGCAAGTTGATATTACCATAATTAAAGGTGGTATAACTCAAGCCGTATCCGAATTCATACAGTGGGGTAGAGGGGAGGTCTTGATATTTGCCACTTTGTGGACGGGCTGTTTTGCGCTGATTGTAATAGATTGGAATCTGTCCGGTGGAACGTGGAAAAGTAATGGAAAGCTTGCCCGAAGGATTTACCCGGCCGGACAAGACACCTGCCAATGGTTTACCGCCAGGTACTCCCGGTTGCCACATTTCAACGATGGCGTCACAGAGAGGTTCCACTTTAGAGAGTCCCAAAGGACGTCCGTTAGCCAGTACCAGAACAATCGGTTTGCCTGCTTTCTTCATTTCAGCAATGAATTCCTCTTGAATGGTAGGCAGTTCTATGATGGAACGCGATGCGTTTTCGCCACTCCACTTTTTCTTTTCACCCATACAGAGTAGAATGACATCTGCTTTCCGGGCTACAGCCAGTGCCTCACTGAATTTGGAAGTGTCGTTACCGTCGAAATCACAACCCTCGGTATAAATCAGTTCAGCCTTGCCTGCAAATTCTGCATCCAGCGCCTTTTTGATGGGGAGGACATCTTCTGCATGTCCATGTCCATACCATGACCCCAGGAGCTCGGCATAGTTTTCTACCAGAGGCCCCATGACGGCGATAGTTGGCTTGTTCCCGTTTGCCAGAGGGAGTACCTTGTTTTCATTCTTCAGTAGAACAATGCTCTCTTCTGCCAGTTTCTCTGCAATAGCCAGGCTTTGTGGAAGGAGGAAGCGCTCTTTTTCTGTAGATGTCGGGGTGTAGGGATTGTCAAAAAGTCCAAGGCGGAATTTGATACGGAGCACGCGTTTTACTGCATCGTCCACCAGTTGCATGCTTATTTTACCTTCTTCCACCAGCTTTGCCATATGCCTGTCATAGCAATGCCCCATCATGTCCATTTCCAGGCCGGCGTTGAAAGCCAGACGGGCAGCTTCTTTGCGGTCGGCAGCATGGCCCTGGTCAATAAGTTGCGGTACTGCAGACCAGTCTGAAACAACAAAGCCGTCGTGTTTCCAACGGTTCTTCAGAATTTCTGTCATCGTGTAATGGTTGGCGCTTCCGGGAGTGCCGCTGATGTCATTGAATGAACTCATTAAAGTAGCGGCACCGGCTTTTACGCCAGCTTCATAGGGAGGAATATAGGTGTCCCACAGAGTCTGATTGGAGATTTCCGTATAAACATAGTCACGTCCTGCTTCAGAAGCGCCGTATCCGATATAATGTTTAAGGCAGGCGGCTACTCGCTTGCTGTCGGACATGTCTTCACCTTGGTATCCTTTGATGGATGCGACACCGAATACAGCATTGGTATAAGGTCTTCGCCATAGCCCTCTGCAACACGTCCCCAGCGTCCGTCTCTTGCCATCGTCAATCATAGGGAAAAGTCCAGTCGTAACCCCGGAACATTCGTCGTGC
>ENA-OQDD01000501-OQDD01000501.1-human-gut-metagenome-genome-assembly--contig:-NODE-501-length-15914-cov-1.867803_pt1 | contig 15914 bp, 17 predicted proteins | sample MGYA00242507_ERZ504598 | MGnify/ENA primary metagenome ERZ504598 (study PRJEB26092, sample SAMD00036318) | human gut metagenome | host: Homo sapiens | study: EMG produced TPA metagenomics assembly of... | reverse complement strand
TAGTATCAACCCTTAAAAACTAATGATCATGAATTTCCCGACTAATGTAAAGTACACCAAAGAACACGAATGGATTCGCCTGGAAGGTGATGTAGCCTATGTAGGTATTACCGATTATGCACAAGAGCAACTGGGTGACATTGTGTTTGTCGACATCCCGACCGAAGGTGAAACATTGGCTGCCGACGAAGTGTTCGGTACCATCGAAGTAGTAAAAACCATATCAGACCTCTTCCTGCCCGTAACCGGTGAGATTCTGGAGCAAAACGAAGCCCTTGCCGACCAGCCGGAACTGGTAAACCAGGACCCATACGGCGAAGGCTGGCTCATCAAAATCAAACCCGCCGCTGATGCCGACTTCGACAGCCTGCTGGATGCCGAAGCCTACAAAGCGCTGATAAACGAATGAAATGAAAGGATTAGGGGTTAGCGATTAGCACCGGACGGAATGATAGCGCAGTCCCTAACCCCTAATCGTTAATCCCTAACCCTTATAAAATTAACCCTTTAATAATTTAAAGATTCATGTCTCCAATCGTTAGCATCATCATGGGTAGCACTTCCGACCTCCCCGTTATGGAGAAAGCCGCGCAATTGCTCAATGACCTGCATGTACCGTTCGAAATGAACGCTCTCTCTGCCCACCGCACACCGGAAGCAGTGGAGGAATTTGCCAAGAATGCCCGTCAACGCGGCATTAAAGTGATTATCGCTGCTGCCGGTATGGCTGCCGCCCTGCCCGGCGTCATTGCTGCCAATACCACACTGCCGGTAATCGGGGTTCCCGTAAAAGGGGCCGTACTCGATGGCGTAGATGCCCTCTACTCCATCATCCAGATGCCTCCGGCATACCGGTAGCCACCGTTGCCATTAATGGTGCCATGAACGCTGCCATCCTTGCCGTACAAATGCTGGCATTGGGCGATTCCTCATTGGCCGAAACATTTGCCACCTACAAAGAAGGGCTGAAAAAGAAAATAGTCAAGGCAAATGAGGACTTGAAGGATGTGAAGTACGAATACAAAACCAATTGATTTACGATTGGATGATTTACGATGTACGATTGAAATTACTTCTTGGTATCTTCAATCGTACATCGTAAATCATCCAATCGTAAAATCTTTTAATCCTTTAACTGTAAATATCATCGTGGATCTATTTAACTATTCCCGACGGGAAACGTCAGAAGTAAACATCGGAGCCACCCCTATGGCGGCTCCAATCCTATCCGCATACAAAGTATGACGAACACCGCTACGCAGGACACAGAAGCCAGTGTAGCGCAAGCCAAACGTATTGTCGATGCCGGAGGAGAGTATGTACGCCTCACGGCCCAAGGCATCAAAGAGGCTGAAAACCTGATGAATATCAACATAGGCCTACGCCAGGACGGATATATGGTGCCGCTTGTGGCCGACATTCACTTCAACCCGAAGGTAGCGGACGTAGCAGCGCAGTATGTAGAAAAAGTCCGCATCAATCCGGGAAACTATGTGGATGCAGCACGTACTTTCAAACATTTGGAGTATACCGATGAAGAGTATGCCCAGGAGTTGCAGAAGATACACGACCGCTTTGTACCCTTCCTTAATATCTGCAAGGAGAACCATACTGCCATCCGCATCGGCGTGAACCACGGTTCATTATCCGACCGCATCATGTCGCGCTATGGCGATACACCGGAAGGTATGGTGGAATCTTGTATGGAGTTTCTGCGCATCTGCGTACAAGAGAATTTCACGGATGTGGTCATTTCCATCAAGGCATCCAATACAGTGGTCATGGTAAAGACAGTACGCTTGCTGGCAGCCGTCATGGAGCAGGAAGGTATGCGATTCCCGCTGCATCTCGGTGTAACGGAAGCCGGAGACGGAGAAGACGGACGCATCAAATCGGCCTTGGGCATCGGCGCCTGCTGGCAGACGGCTTGGGTGACACCATCCGGGTTTCCCTGAGCGAAGCTCCGGAGGCGGAAATCCCCGTAGCCCGCAAATTGGTGGACTATATCGTGCAGCGCCACGACCATCCTTATATCCCCGGAGCAGATGTGCCGGAATTCAATTATCTCTCTCCCACCCGCCGCGAGACTGCGCCGTACACAATATCGGCGGAGACAATCTGCCCGTGGTCATTGCCGCACGCTTAGACGGGGACATGGACTTCAATCCGCAATTCATGCCGGACTATATCTATACGGGACGTTCCATCCCGGAACAACTTCCGGAAGGCATGCAATGCATCATCGATGCCGATGTCTGGATGGAGCACAGTAACGGCAGAACGGAACCGGACAATGCCTGGCCTGCCTTTAAAGGAGACCAGCTTCCTTTCCTAAGCAGCTGCGGCGCTTCCTTGAAATTCCTCTTCATCACGTATATGGGCTGAATGACGAAGCCATCGCCTGCCTGAAGTATCATCCGGAAGTCGTATTGATTTCGCAAAGCAATCATCAACCGGTTGGGAGAGCAACGCGCCCTGGCACACCAGATGATGAAGGAAGGCCTGAAGAACCCGGTAGTCTTCTTTGAACACTACGCAGAGAGCGAATTGGAAAATCTGCAAATCAAAGCGGCGGCAGACATGGGAGCACTCATCTTCGACGGTCTGTGTGACGGTATCCTTCTCTTCAACCAAGGAGAAACCATAAGCGGCAAAGTAGTGGATGCCACTGCTTTCGGTATCCTGCAAGCCGGACGTGTACGTACCAGCAAGACCGAATACATCTCTTGTCCCGGCTGCGGACGCACCCTCTACGACCTGGAAAGTACCATTGCCCGTATCAAGCAGCCACCGGCCATCTGAAAGGACTCAAGATAGGAATCATGGGATGCATTGTCAACGGCCCCGGAGAAATGGCAGACGCCGACTACGGCTATGTGGGCGCCGGACGAGGCAAAATCAGCCTCTACAAGAAGAAGGAGTGTATCGAAAAGAACATTCCCGAAGAAGAGGCGGTAGAAAAGCTGATAGAACTGATAAAAAGTAACGGAGATTACGCTGAAAGGACTTAAGTCTCAGCGCAGATATTCGTCAAAGTCCACCTCTCTGACTTAAAGTTATGATGTTCGGAGGGGTGGTAGGCTTTATTCCAAGTCGAATAGGTCTTCACATCTATCTCCCTTGTCTTCCGGTTAAAAGTTACAATGCGTAAGTAGCCCTCACCTCCCAATCTACTGCCTTCCACACCACGCTGATAGTTTGCCAGCATCTGATACACTTTATTTCCCTCTTTCCCTATAGAGACCAGCGTGCCGACTCCGCTTTTCAAGACATGCCCACAAAAGACAGCTATCACATTGCGATGTTTGAGAAGCAATTTCTCCCAGATTCCAGCACCATCGTTCACTGTGCGCCCAGACTCTTTACCGATGCCATATCCTTGAGGGCGCCACCAGTCTTTCCCGTCATGCAACGTACTGTCACAATACAAATAGGCGTGTGTATTCAATATGACAAGCTTATCCGGATGAATACCCACTATGGAATCGGCCCATTGCAGAGCCTCATCAGAAGGCCCGAATTCCAGATTCAAGACCAGCCAATCGGTATCGCCCGACCTAAGGTTTATGTAATAGTTATCCAATGTCTTTCCATCCGCACTGCTCCCCAATAACTCTTCTGCTTATAGTCAGAAAGAGGGAAATACTTGTTGGCCATTGCAGTGTTATGCACGTCCGAAAACTTACCGGGCTTACTGCCAATATCGTGATTTCCCCATACGACAGAATAAGGTATTCCTGCTTGGCTAATACGATGAAAGGCTTTCTGCATATACGCCCATTCCACCGGAGAATTATCTTGTGTCAAATCTCCCACTTGGAACACGGCATCTATTTTCTTACGATTGGCAACCAACCAGTCCACTTGCGAATCAAAGACCTCCGGACATTGTTCCAGATAAGTCTGCGTATCCGGCAATACCACAAAAGTACTTACCCGACCAGAAGTGATGCAAGAAGTAAAAAAAGCGCCCCCTAAAAAGAGAATTCCGATAACAGACAATACTCTCATCATTTTTTCTTCTGATTAAACAGCCAACCCATAAACTCAGAATCATTGAACGCCGGTGTCCAACTGCCATGATTGACTCCAGGGAATTCGATATACTCAACATCGGCACCGGCAGCCTTCAAGGCCTTGTAAGCCTGACGCGAACCTTCTACCGGAACAATGTTATCGGCATCTCCGTGATAAATACGGAACTTCACGTCTTTGGCGGCAGAAAGCCTTGCCGGATTCACAATACCACAGATGGGAACGGCTGCGGCAAAAACTTCGGGATAACGTATCGCCAAATCAAACGTCCCCATACCGCCCATGGAAAGTCCCATCACATAAATCCGGTCTTTATCCACCTGGGGCATAGCCAAATAGGTATCCAGCAACTCCTTCAATGTGCGGAATATACGCGTAGGCTCCTGTACCTCGGGCATTTCTCCAGGTACAAACGACTTGGGACGACCCACATAAGCCCAATAATCTTCCTTAGGACACTGGGGAGCCAATACAAAAGCCGGATATTCTTCTCTGTTCACCGGATTGAGCCACATCTGCCCACCATGCACCAATTGCTTTTGATTATCATCTCCTCGTTCGCCCGCACCATGCAGAAAAAGCACCAACGGATATTTCTTCCCTGCCTTTTCTGCTTCGGGACGCAGCAAACGGTACTTCAACGAATCTCCCTGCGAAGAGACATACACTTTCTTTTCATACTCTCCATACAACTCCTGCGCATACATACACACAGACATCAACAGCATCAAGGCTGTACAAACTGTATTCTTCATATCCTACAAAATTAATGTTCAATTAAAAGTCTACTATCTCACTCTTCTTATATCCCACCCGGAAAGCCTGCACTGCCACCCGGTCTCCCTTATGGACAACAAACGGCTCAACATATAGATTCCAATGTTTCTCTCCATTCCGTCCCCGACCATTCAACTGATAGGCATAAGAGACTCCAGGAGTGGAACACTCCAGCTTAACCTGCCCCCCCTTTTGTACAATCTGCGGAGCTGACACGAGCGGCTGTACGCCGTCCGGCCACATAGTTTGTACTATTTCCGGTTCTGTCAGCGGACGACATTGCCAATATTTCCTTTCCCACTGCCGATATACCTTCCGCAAACGGTCAATGTCTTTCCGGTAAGCCGGATCATCAATCAGATTGCACATCTCATGAGGGTCTTTCTCCAAATCATAGAACTCTTCACGCGGACGGGGCCAAACAAACCAGCTTTCCTGATTCTCATCGAGCGCGCCTTCTTCATGGAGTTGAAGCATACGGCGCATCATCGGCATGTTCAGACGAAATCCTACCGGCTGATAGCCGGGCTGATTGGGAGTATAATTACAGATATAACGATAACGGCAATCGCGCACGCCCCCCCTGCTGGTCATAGCACTTATCCATACGGTCGCGTGCAGCAAAAACATAGTGCCGCGATGGCGAAGCATATTTTCCTGCAAACGCCTTGCCATCCATATAGGCAGGAGGCTTGATGCCCGCCAATGAAAGAATCGTGGGTGGAATGTCAATGATACTGCGAAGTCCATCATCAATACTGCCGGCCAACCGTCCGTCCGGATAACGGATAATGAGAGGAATATGGGTACCAACCTCTGTTATTTCACGCTTCTGCCGAGGAAGCGGTCCACCATTATCCGAATAAAAGATAAGAATGGTATTATCCCACTCGCCTGCCGCTTTCAATTCATCAATCATCTGGCGGACAAAACAATCCACGCGGTAAATATTGCTGTACATGACAGCAATATCGCGGCGCACAATGCTGTCCTCAGGATAATAGGGTGGCAACACCACATCGTCGGGAGAGACGTAAAGCGTATCTTTCGCACTTTCCCACACCTTTTGCTCATGCGAGGCAAGGGTATTGAATATAGCGAAAAAAGGCATCCCTTTAGGACGGTTGCGCCAATGCGCCTGCCTGCCACATTCGTCCCAAGCGGTCAAAGGCGGAAGAAACTGATAGTCGGTTTTCGGGTTGTTCGTACAATAATAGCCAGCGGCACGTAACAGCTCGGTATAGCACTTTATTCCCTCGGGTAACACAATATCGTAACCGGTTACGCCGGTGGACGTGCAATCTGCCCCCCTTGCGTACGCATATAGTTGGCATTGATATGCGTGGGATACATTCCCGTAATAAGTGCCGCACGCGAAGGAGCACTAACACCCACTGTCCCATAAATGCTGGTATAGCGTATACCCTCTGCCGCAAGGGCGTCAATAGTCGGAGTCACTGCCACACTGTCACCGAAACAGTGCAGCCAAGGACCGATGTCTTCACATACCACACAAACAATGTTTGGCTAACAGCATCTCCATCCTCTGTGGTAGAGACAGGAATCCCACCGGCCTTGACCTCCTGCGATACAGTACAAGCAGCCCAAACGGCACTACCATATAAAAAAGAGTGTATTATCTGTTTCATTACTGTTCATTTTATACAATCAGTGCGCCTCTCGAAGAAAGACACGTTGCGAAATACCATTTTCATTGAATGCCTCGATGGCAAAATAATATTTTTGTCCCACCGTGAGGCACGTAAGTCTAATGAATTATCGCCATATACCATCCACGAACTATACAATTTATCAAGAGCAACACCCCACAATACATTATAGCCTTGCGCACCCTTCACCGCTTTCCAAGAAATGCGGGCATTACGTTCGTCCGCTTCACGCACTACCGTAAAACCTTTTACCGTAGCCGGTTTTTCCCACGTCCCAAACCGAACACGCGAATATCCCCCATTGCCAGATTCTTGCCCGGCACGTAATGGTGGCGATAACGAATATAGCGTGCTTCTATCGGTTGATCCAGTTCTATGTAATTATGAGGGGCATCACGGAAACTGTTGCGATAGTCCACCAATACCCGCCAACGGGCACCATCCACCGAAGCTTCTACAAGATAGCGTTGCCGGAGGTTTGGCATACGTCCCCAAAATCCGGTTTCCTCATAGTCAAAGAAATTCAGTTGCAAGGCATACACGTCACTCACTTCTTCAAGGTCTATCTCCACCCATTGCTTATCGTCATTTTTTCCGGCCACCCAGAAGGTTTTCAAGTTCTCGTCCGTCACATTTTCCACCGGATAACTTTCCAATTGCGAAGAAGCCTTCACGGGTTTGCCATAAGAAAGCAACATCCAGCCCCGGAAACCACCGCTTGTCGTCTGTCGCGAAACCTGGTCGGGAGAATAGTGAGGATAGTCACCGAAGTAAGTATCAGAGTACATCACACCGTCTTCATCAAAAAATGTAGGAAACATACAATAACCTACGCTCAAACTTATAATTAATGGACAGATGGATTGTACCGAAATGCCAGTATATTCCTCCCGGACCACAAACCGTACTTCCATGCCCGGCACCGGTAGCAAATCCTCCCGGCTTGTAGCAGAACGGATTATGAGCCGCGTACTGAAAGGGACCCAAAGGAGATTTTCCTACATAAACACCGTCACCATACACATTGAACTGAGTGCCCGGAGCGGCATATTGCAAATAATATTTCCCATTGTGTTTCGTCATCCACGCACCCTCGATGAATGGCTTGATGTCACTGGTATGATTTTCGCCAAAACGTTCCCACCCATGAATGTCAGGACGGAGAAAGAGCAGTGAATCCGGCTTTTTCGCTATCGGCAGGAATTTATTCTTCATATCAAGTTCCTTACCACGGATAGGCCAACGGTTGGAAGACCCCCAATACATATAAGCACGTTCATCATCATCAATGAAAAGGGCAGGATCCTGAAGGTCGTGGAGTACCGATGGCACTGCCTTCCACGTCCCCCGTTTGATTATCGGTATACAGTATGCTCATGGCTCCGGATGGATTCCCACAAACATAGAGTACGGAATCTTTATAATTATGGGCAGCAGGAGCATTGCAACCTTCGAAATACCATTTTTCGGGAGTAATAAAGTCCCAATTCAGCAAGTCCTTGGAATGCCAGTAACCCCAGGAACGGGTAACGAACATATAATACTCCCCCCGAAACTCCACTACAGCAGGGTCGCACCCGAACGATAGGACTTGCCCAAATGGGAATTGTGAAAAGGATAAGTATAGTCCAGATTAAGAGGGTTACAGTAGGTAGTAGTACGATATTGTGCATGTAATGAACCGACGAACAACAACATCAACCAAGCGATGCAATACGACTTTTTATCCATAGTTTTATTAAGCTGACAATAAACAAAATACACATAAAACGACAAATGAGGGTGTGTCAAAACGGTTGATGGCACACCCTCATTTTACAACACATTATCTCACTTCTTTAACGGCAGAAATTTGAGATACACCGCTTTCATTGAAAGATTCGATAGCAAAATAATATTCCTGGTCGGTAGAGAGACATTTCATCAGATGCCTACACTCGTCACCATACACCATCCAAGAACTGTAAAGCTTGTCCGGCGCAATACCCCAAAGGATGTTGTATCCTTGTGCACCTTTCACCGGTTTCCAAGTCAGCGTGATGTCACGACGATCTTCGTGACGGTGAGGGTCAAATGTCTTCACTTGAGCAGGCGCCTTACCTTCGCCCAGACCGAAAATACGGATGGCAGAAATGGAAAGGTGCGGTGTAGGAACATGAATGTTTTTGTAACGTACATAACGTACCCGAGCAGGGGTTTCCAATTCCACGTAATCGTGCGGAGTATCCTTGAAACTATTGCTGCGGTTGACGAGGCGCGTCCAGTTGATGCCGTCCACAGAACCTTCGATGGTATAACGGTGGCGTAGGCCGGGATAACGGCCATACATGTCACTCTTATAATCGTTGTAATTCACCTGAATAGCGTTTACAGTGGCAGGTGCCTGAAGGTCTATCTCCACCCACTGTGTTTCATCGTTGGAAGAAGCCAGCCAATAAGTCTTGCAATTCTCGTCCGTCAATCCGGCAGCAGTATGACCTTCTACAGCCGAAGAACCTCTGGCAGGCTTGTTGTAAGAAAGAAGCATCCAGCCGCGGAACTCCCCTTTCTTTCCCGGCACAGTAGGTGCATAACGGGGATAATCTCCAAAACGGGTGTCACAATACATGATGCCGTCTTCGTCAAAATAAGTAGGAACATGCAGAGACGGCGTTCCCAGTGCATATTAATGGGCAGAGCCATAGAACCGAAATGCCAGTATTGCCCACCCGGTCCGAGCACCGTACTTCCATGACCGGCACCGTTGATATAACCGCCAGGCTTATAGGAAATGGGGTTATGTTTCTGATAGGTATAAGGTCCCATCGGATGGTCGGCCACATATACACCATCGGCATATACATTGAACTGAGTGCCCGGAGCGGCATATTGCATGTAATACCTCCCGTTGTGCTTTGTCAACCACGGTCCTTCGATATAGCCGCCCAGCACGGTATCGGCATGATTTTCTCCAAAACGTTCCCAACCATGTTTCTCTGGGTCGAGATTGAAAAGTTCCAGCTTCTCGCCTTCTTGTATGAAACGATGGTTCTTGTTGAGCTTCATGCCGCGAATGGGCCACTTGTTGGAAGAGCCCCAGAACATGTAAGCACTGCCGTCATCATCAAGAAAAAGGTCAGGGTCTTGCAAGTTGGTGATGATTGCAGGAGTGGCTTTCCAGTTACCCGACTTGGGGTTGTCGGTATAAAGCACACTCATCACACCCGAAGGATCGCCACAGACATAAAGTACTGAATCCTTGTAGTTATGTGCCGCCGGAGCGTTACAACCTTGTGGATACCAGTTTTCCCCCGGATTGATAAAATTCCAGTTTTGCAAATCCGTAGAATGCCAGTAGCCGTGCGTACGGGTAACGAACATATAATATTCTCCACGAAACTCTACTACGGCAGGGTCGGCACCCGAGCGGTAGGAGATATCTTTCGAAGAATTGTATATCATATAGGTATAGTCTACATTCAGCGGATTACAATAAGTATCCATGCGCATGTCCTGCGCCAAAAGGGGAGACGCCAAGCATAATAATGCCAGCAGCAGATTAGTAATCAGTCTTCTCATTATCTTTTATCTTTATTATCAGGTTATTAATGTTCAATATGTCTTCCGGTAGCTTTTCAGCGGCATAACTCCTGCGGCACATCGTATTCTTTTTGCAAGCGTGCCAGTTCAGCCTTCAGTTCGGTGGTAATCTTCTCCATTCCCTTCTTCCCATAAAGATTGTGCATTTCTTCAGGGTCTGTCTTGAGATCATAAAGTTCCCAATTGTCATCCACGTAGAAGTGCATCAGCTTGTAGCGTTCCATCTTCACACCGTAATGGGCACGCACGCTGTGGAAGCCGGGAAACTCATAATAGTGATAGTACAAGGACTTACGCCAGTCGCGCGGTGTCTTACCTTTTTCCACCAGTCCTTGAACGAAACGCCCTGCATGTCCTGCGGAATGGAGATGCCGCACATATCAAGGAAAGTAGGAGCAAAGTCGATGTTCTGGGTCAGACCTGTAACTTGCGTACCCGGTTTGATATGTCCCGGCCAGCGCATCACCATCGGCATACCAAAAGACTCTTCGTACATGAAACGCTTGTCAAACCAGCCATGTTCGCCCAAGTAGAAGCCTTGATCGGTGGTATAGACTACAATCGTATTCTTGTCCAACCCCGTACGTTTGAGATAGTCCAGTATCTCGCCCACACTCTCGTCCACACTTGCTACACAAGCCATGTAGTCTTGCAGGTAACGTTGGTATTTCCATTCAGCCACTTCCTTAAATGAACGTGGCTTGGAATAGAACTCATTATTTCGATCGCGGTAAGCATCAAGGGAACGGCGGCGTTCTTCCGGTGTCATTGTTCCCATGAAAGCGTGCGGCCAAGGGTCAAAGAGCAGGCTGTCGCTATCGATACCCGCAACCATCTTCAAATCGTGACCTTCGTACATGTCACGGTATATATTCATCTTCTGCATCTGTGCTGCGTAACGTCCCTCATAGGCATCGTAATAATTATCGGGAAGCGGGAACTTGGCGTGTTCATACAAACGATAATGCCGTTCGGCAGGTACCCAATTGCGGTGAATGGCTTTGTGGTGCATCATCAGGAAGAACGGCTTGTTCTTGTCACGACCGTTGTCCATCCATTCCTCACAATATTGAGTGATGAGGTCGGTCACATATCCTTTATGAATAGTAGTGTCCCCCTCGGTAATGAACTGTGGGTTACAGTATTCGCCTTGGTCATTGAGAATCATCCAATGGTCAAATCCCGTCGCTTGGAAATAAGATGCCATTTACCGATGACGCAGTCTCATAGCCGCCTTGTTGCAACAGTTTAGGCAACGTCTGCTGAGAGCCGTCGAAACCTAGTGCCCAATTCTTCATGAAGCCGTTCTTATGGCTATGCTTGCCAGTAAGTATCGCGGCGCGACTGGGGCCTGAAATAGAATTACAGCAATAATTATTCCAGAACACAGCTCCTTCCTGCCCGATACGGTCAATATTAGGAGTAGGTGCCACTTTACCTATAGGATGACCATAGATACTCATAGCCTGCTGTGCATGGTCATCACTCATGATAAAAATAATGTTAGGACGTTCACCGTCTTGCCTGCCTTGTTCCTGAGCCTGAACAGCAGGAACCAATGGAAGCATGGCAAGTCCTAAAGATAGTTTATGATTCATCATCTTCAATGATTTATAAGATTTTTCAATTTATCATATCAACGTAAAAACAGATTCATTCCGCTCATCTGCCGACGATGTTCCTACCCAGAGCCGGAATTCCCCCGGTTCCACCTGCATCTTCATATCAGCACCACAAAAGGCAAGGTCTTCTTCAGTCAGCACAAATGTCAGCGACTTCTTCTCGCCAGCCTTGAGATACAGCTTTTGAAAACCCTTCAATTCTTTCACCGGACGAGTCACACTTCCCACAAGGTCGCGAATATAAAGCTGTACCACCTCTTCACCACCGACTTTACCGATATTGGCTACATCCACTGTAACGGTAAGTGTTTCCCCCTTTTTCAGCTCCTCCTTGTCCAATTTCAAGTTATCCACCTCAAAGCTAGTATAACTTAAGCCATATCCAAAAGGATAAAGCGGAGAATTGGGACAGTCAATATAAGAAGACTTGTAGTCCATCTTCGGATTGTCCGGAGGAAGCGGTCGTCCGGTGTTCTTGTGGTTATAGTAAAGCGGGAGCTGCCCCACCGAACGTGGAAAACTCATTGTCAGCTTTCCGGCAGGATTATAGTCGCCTGCGATGACATCGGCAATGGCATGACCACCCATCGTGCCCGGATACCAGGCTTCGAGAATAGCATCCATATTCTCGTCCTCCCAAATAAGTTCCAGCGGACGACCGTTCATCAATACCAATCCGATGGGCTTACCCGTTTTCTTAAGTTCCTTCAGCAAGTCGCGCTGCGAAGCAGGCAGGGTGATGTCCGTGCGGCAAGCAGCCTCGGCACTCCAGTTCTGGTCTTCACCGGCAGCAACCAGAATGACATCTGCCTGACGAGCCACGGACACAGCTTGTGCAAATCCTGCAGTTCCAGGCTTGCGAAGATCGCAGCCTTCGGCATAAAGAAAACGTACGTTCGAGTTTCCGTACTTTTTTTCCAACCCTTCAAAAAGAGTGACACTCCGTTGACGGTCTCCCCGTCCACCCCAACCACCGTTCACACTGTTACGTTCTTTCACCATAGGACCTATCAAAGCTACAGTCTTACGTTCGGAGGGTTGTATCGGGAAAAAGTTATTCTCATTCTTCAACAATACTACCGACTTACGAGCAGCATCGCGCGCTGCTTCCAAGAACTCGGGTTTCATGATAGTAGCCTTCTCACGCTCCTCATTCAGATAGCGGTAAGGATCGTCCATAATGCCTAAAAGGAATTTCATCTCCAGAATGCGGCGTACGGCATTATCAATGGTTTCTTCGTTCACCTTGCCCTCTTTCACGGCTTGCAGCAGATGTGCATGAAACACACCTCCGGTCATATCCATCTCGATGCCCGCATTGGCAGCCAACTCGGCGGCATGAGCCTCGTCGCGTGCCACGCCATGGGGAACAAGCTCATTGATAGCCGTATAATCCGTCACTACAAAACCGTTGAACCCCCACTCATCACGAAGCACATCCTGATAAAGGAATTTACTGGAAGTGCAAGGCACACCGGAAATCTCATTGAAGGCAGTCATGAAAGTAGCCACACCCGCATCTTTGGCAGCCTTGAAAGGCGGGAAATAAATATCGCGCAAAGAGCGCTCAGACACATCAGTCGTATTATAATCACGACCAGCTTCAGCAGCACCATATGCACAGAAGTGTTTGGCGCAAGCCAGCATCTTGTCCAGCCGCATCAAGTCTTCGGGCTTCTCACCCTGGAAACCGCGTACACGTGCGGCAGAGAGCAATGAACCCAGATAAGGATCCTCACCAGAGCCTTCCATTACCCGTCCCCAACGTGCATCACGTGAAATGTCCACCATGGGGGCAAAAGTCCAGTTAACACCCACTGCCGAAGCTTCGCAGCGGCAATGGACGCACTTCTTTCTGCCAGTTCAGCGTCCCAGGCACACGACTCGGCCAAAGGAATAGGGAATATCGTTTTAAAACCGTGTATCACATCGAAAGCAAAAAGCACTGGAATCTTCAACCGGGATTCCGCTAGCGCCGTCTCTTGTGTCTTGCGGATGGCGGCAGAAGAAGTGGCATGGAAAAGACTGCCTATGTATCCTTTCTTCAATAGAGGTTCAATGTCCGTATTTACTTGCGGACCGGTCACAATATCGCTCTTGGCAGAATATTGGGTCATCTGACCTATTTTCTCTTCAAGTGTCATCAAGCAAGTACAGAATCGACACGCTCTTCTATCCGTTTGTCACCGCTGTAACTCTGCCAATCACCGGCTCCTGAAGTACATGCCATACCCACAGAAAGTATCAGGGCAGCTCCAATCAATAATTTCTTTTTCATAGTAAATGCTTTTATAGTTTTAAGATAGCCATTACGGGAGCATGATCGGAGAGATAGCCGTTGTCCGGCTTATCATCAATGGTTCGGTAACGCTCCACCTCTACAGCACCTTTTATAAAAATAAAATCTATCAACCTACGTTTCTCTACCGGGATGCGCCCGAAGTCATGGAAACTCCATGTCGGTCCGTAAGCGACTTTCGCCGTAACGCAAGCATTCTTCATTCCCTCCTTCCGTCAATACAGTGACCGGCTCGGAATCTACCGTTCCATTAAAGTCTCCGGTAACAATTACCGGAAGGTCACCCGCCATTTGTTTTATCTTCTCAAGTATCAGCACGGCACTTTCGCGACGTGCCACTTTACCTACATGATCGAAATGAGTATTGAAAGCAGCTATTTCCCTACCACTCACCTTGTCTTTCAGTACCGCCCAAGTCACAATACGCTCGCAAGCCGCATCCCAGCCTTTCTTTCCGATGGAATCAGGAGTTTCACTCAGCCCAAAATTTCCACTCTTCAATAGTTCGAAACGGTCTGTCTTATAGAAAAGAGAGCAATACTCACCTTTCTCTTCTCCATCTGCACGACCTACACCGAGAGCGGTATATTGCGGAAGACGCTCCTTCAAGTCATCGAGTTGGTTCTTCACCACCTCTTGCATGCCTATAATGTCCGGAGCATAATAAGCAATCATTTGTGCCGCATGGTCCTTGCGGTATTTCCAATTGTTCATACTGTCCGCCACATGATCCAAACGGATGTTGAACGACATCACCTCTACTTTGGCTTCCGGTTGCCTGCCGCACGAGGCGACAAGCAATGCGAAAACAACCAATACACTATTGATAAACACGTTTTTCATGGTTACAAACCTTTTTAATCTATGTAAAACCTAATCAAAATCAAAGAATCCTATCAAACAACCTAATCGACCTTGTTCAAATAAGGAGAAGTAAAGCCTAATCTCCTCAAACCCTTCTGGACATCGGGATGACTCATGAAAAGTTTCCAAATCAAACCGGTACGATAGTTCTCTATCATCACAATAATCGGCCCTTGGTCAATGGCAAGATACGAAGGTGCAAACCAATTCTCCGTCAAATTGAACGCATCCTTGAAACCATATTCACCCCAAAGACGGTCACCCAACTCTTCATAGAAATAACGCATGGCTTCCAAAGAATATTCAGGTGCATATGGAATAGAGGAAAGAGCAGCGGTAGGCGTAATCACACCACGGTCATTACCGGGACTATGGGCAGAATAACCTTTGTCACCGTCACTGGCAGTCAATCCCCAACATTTTTCGCCGTAACCCTTGTAACCCTTCGGATTGTCAATGCAGTAGGCACGGTTAATCAAGGTATGAGCCTTCATCTGTTCCTCGTAATCGGCATAACGATCTTTCAAGCCACGTGGGTCAAGCCCCATGTAAGAATAATGAGTGAAGAAGAGAGGACCTCCCTTTCCGTGGTTGTTTCCAAGAGGAAGCTTGATGCCGTAATACTCCCGACCGTTCAGAAAAGTATTCGCATTGGCCCAGCCTTTATGATAAACGCTCTCGGCAATCGGATAAGTAGGGGAAGACGCGCCCAAAATGTAAACAATGTGACACTCGTTATGACCTTTAATCTGATGATTCATCGCCCATCCGTTGTTTGGCGACCAATGCCAATACATCACATCTTGTCCCTGAGTAAAAAAGTTCCATTCTGCTTGACGCCACAGATTATTGATTATCCCGCGGATACGGTTTTCCGTTGGATTATCCTTTGTAAAATACTGATGGGCAGCCAACAAGCCTTCGAACATGAAAGCGGATTCTACAATATCCGCTCCATCGTCCTTACGACTGAAAGGAATGGTCTTGCCGGTTTTACCGTTCATCCAATGTGCCCACATGCCGTGATAGCTGTCGGTATTCTTGTCGCTCAGAAAGCGGACTATCTTC
>ENA-OQDD01000500-OQDD01000500.1-human-gut-metagenome-genome-assembly--contig:-NODE-500-length-15921-cov-2.264088_pt1 | contig 15921 bp, 14 predicted proteins | sample MGYA00242507_ERZ504598 | MGnify/ENA primary metagenome ERZ504598 (study PRJEB26092, sample SAMD00036318) | human gut metagenome | host: Homo sapiens | study: EMG produced TPA metagenomics assembly of... | reverse complement strand
TTTTATATCGTAGTATGAGTGATGGTGATTATTTAATTACTGCTATGGGATTATTTATGACTGATATTAATAATTCTGAAACTCCTACCGCTAATTATTTACTTCCTATACCTAGTGATGCTCCTAAAAACTTTACTATTACTGCTCCTAGATATAGTCTTGCTGGATTACGTAGTCAACTAGAAGATGGAACTAAAATTATAAAATAAAGAACATCCATTATTTAAACAGTATTATAATATAGTTATTCAAGAACTTACTAATATGGCTCAAGCTGTTAATATAATGTTTAAGACTAATGCTAATGGTAATCCTATTTTAACTAATGGAGATTTTGAATTTAGTGATACTTATAATAATAAACCTGAACATTTTTATAATCAATACCATAAAGATGGAAAAGGTAATATATTTACTACTAAAGATGGACACAAAGTTTTAGCTGGTAGAGTATTTAGTTTTAAACGTTTAGTTAGTAAAATTACTCCTAATAGTAATGGAGCATTTAATGAACTAATTGGGTATGGTAAGACTATTGACATCCTCTACGGGGGGTCTACACGTGGACTTAGCTATGTTAATAATCAAGTAGTTCTTAATGGGGAACAACGTATTGCTCTTGAAGACGCTGTTGCTGATTGGTTAAATGAATATATAACTAATGGTTATAAAGAACTTAAAAATAAATATGGTACATTTATTGATGATAGAATTAATAATGAATCTTTAGCTGAATTTCTAGTTAATGATTATCTTGTTAGAGATAGTATATACGATATGTATGGTGGTGACCAAAGTTTTTATAAGAATGGTCAAGCTATTCTAAAACGTATTAAAGAAGTACAAGCTAGTGGTAATCCTTTTGGTAATACTGATTTTACTAAAAATGATTTAGATATAGCTACTGATTTATATGATATAACTATCAAAGGTAATGCTGTTACTGTTCCTTATACTGTTAATGGAGTTACTAAACGTAAAAAAGTAGTTCTTCAAGATAAATTTAGGGGTGTTACTATTTATAATACTTTTAAAGCTTCTGATAAAGTTGTTATTGATAGACTTGATAATCAACTTAAAAAAGCTGGACTTGATAAAAAAGACAGAGAACGAATACTAGAACCGTTTAAAGGAGGAGTTAATGCTAATGATGCTCAATCTTATATTACTCTTGAAGAATGGATTCGTCGTATTACTGCTGCTGGTGAATTAGATAAATATGCTGGACTTATTCAAAGTATTACAGATGATACTCCAATAGATAAAATTGATTGGACTAAATTTGCTAATAAAGTTCAAATTCAAAAGAATTTCTATTATGATTTATATTATGATACTACTGTTGGTATTGAAGTTCCTAGACAAGTAAAAAATGCTGAGTTTGTTCTTATTCCTAAACTTATTAAAGGAACAGAACTTGAAAAAGTTTATAATATAATGACTAATAGAGGTATTCATCAGCTTAATACTGTTGAAACTGTTAAAGTTGCTCAACATAATAGAATGACTCTTTGGGATAATAATGGTGTTTTAACTGATAAAGCTCTTCAAGAATTTGATAATAATGTATTTGATAATTCTGAATTGTTTAGTTATAATTATCTTTATCGTCAACAAGAAGTTCCTCAGCATATGGTTGATGCTAGTAATAAAGCTGCTATTCAGATTATGAAAAAAATGCTTGATAATCTTCCTAATAAACCTGAACTTAATGACCTTAAAAGTAAAGTATTTAATAATTATGTAGCTAATATTAGAAATAGTTTTGAAAAAACTTGTGCTGAACTTGGTATTGGATTGGATGATAATGGTCATATTGATTTAAATTCTAATGGCACTATTAGAAATCTTAATCGTTTTGTATTTTTTGATAGATTTAAAGAAAATGCTCAACAACAAGGAGTTGAAAAAGCTCTTCTTGAATTTTTTGATTTAGATAGTGCTGGATTTAATAATCTTCCTTTATTCTTATCTAATATTAGTAGTAAACTTGAAAGTATTGCTAATAGTTATTTTAATACTAATATTACTAGACAACTTATTAGTGGATGGCATGCTGCTCAGCTATCTGACTTTGGGTTTAAAGTTGATAAACAAACTCAAACAGATAGTAAACTTCAATATAAAAAGATTGGAGAAGTTGATGGCACTCCTGTTTATTATACTGAAATTAAACTTCCTAGATGGAGTAGTAAACTTAAAGGATTAAATATTGAACAAGTTCCTGATAGCTTACGTACTATGATTGGTTATCGTATTCCTACTGAAGGTAAACAATCTATATGTATTATGTATGTTAAAGAGTTTCTTCCAGATGCTTATGGCAGTACTGTTGTTGTTCCTGATGAATGGGTTACTCAAACTGGTTCTGACTTTGACGTAGATAGTGTTTATGGTATGTCTAAAACATTTAATCTTGTTAAAGGTATTCCAACTGAAATTACTCATGCTAGATATACTAAAGATGAAGTAGGATATATTAATTATGTTAAAGATAATGTAGATAAAGCTAGTCGTAAGATTCTTGGTAAAACTTATAATAAACAAGGTAATATTAGAGCTTCTTTAAAAAATAGCGAAGATGCTATTAATGCTACTCTTGAAGGTTATAGTGGTAATCTTAAAGTTGTTGAAAAAATTGCTAATGACGGTGGACTTAAGTCTTACGAATCATACTTAAAACTCCCCGTGGAGGATACAAGTAGTCAAGCTGCTAGAACTAATGCTATTATTCAATCATTTATTGATATACTTAATAATCCTGCTGCATTTGAAGAAAATACTACTACTTCTAACTTTGAAAATGTCAAAGAAGCTAATGAAACTTATGCAGAAATAGTTGGTGCTAATAAAACAACTGTTGCTCCTAGTGATTTCTTTACTCAACTTGATTGGTTTGATGCTGCTACTTCTGGTATTAAACTTAAAGGTATCAGTGTTAATCGAGATACTTTTATGAGTATTGGTAATGTTACTAAAGCTAATCATAGTGAAGGTATTAAAGTTATGTACACTACTGATGTGATTAGTGAGCAAGAAGCTGTTAATAGATATGGTAAAGAAAATGTTGAAACTATTGGTAATAAACATATTCGTATTACTCATAAGAATTTTGGTTGGTCTGAAGATGATAAGAATGTTGATGGCTATTTGATTAATCCTTATAGTTCTCAGACTACTGCCCATATTCTTGATGTTATGAAAGAGGGGGCTATACATAATGAAAATACTTATACGTTTAATGCTTTCAAAACTATTGTTGACTTTGGAAGTAATTATGATACTGCTATTGGATTTATGTGGCAACCTGCTATTGATATACTAGTTCGTAAATGGAAAGAAACCAATAGTGTTCTTGCAGAAGGTACTAAAAATCCTCTTACTGAAGCTATTAGAGAAGTTGCTCATAATCTTGGTTTTGGTGAAAAAGTTAATTTTGCTGGACGTAAAAAACTAATTGATATTATTAATGAAAGTTATGGTGAAACTTTCAAGAAATTATTCAATTTAAGCGTTTCTGACGCATTTTCATCACCTGACCTTATCTTTTCATCAGACGCATATAAATCTCGTCTTAGAGGGGAAATGAATGGCGTTCAGCAGGCTTTATTTGACCTTTATGTTCTAGCACAATTCAATCGGTTAAACTCAATCGGACAGATATAAGTAATAATCTTAATATTCTTAGTGCTGATAAATATGGTGCTAAACAAAGTTTTTATGCTAGTGATAAAGTATTTAGAGATGCTAGAACTGTTATTGAAAATAGTAATATTTATGCTCCATCCTCTACGGGGGGTCAAACCTTGCTATTAGAGAGTGTCTTTCCTGATATTAGTGGTGGTATAGATGCGTTTATTAAATCAGATATATCTAAAAGTAGTTATCCTAGTTTAGCTGCATTTTTACAAATGAGTACTGCTCCTAGTGTTAAAGCTACTCAACAAGTATTTGAAACTGCTAATCCTGTATTTATTGATTATGTATATAGAATAGCAGAATGGACTAAAGGTGGAATAATGACTGAAAAGTTATATAATGATTATAAAGATTATCTTATTAATAAACTAGAAGTAGGTAATAATGGTAGTTCTTATCTTAATTTACCTGTTACTATTGTTAATGGTAATTTTGTTCACCCTAAATTCATTAAAGAATATGGTACTGGTCAATCTAGAGCTTTAGAAGTTGGTAGAGTTAGTGGTACATTAGTTAATATTAAAACTGATGATGTTGTAGTTAAAAATATATTTGAGCCTACACAAACTGAAATTGATGTATTTGCTAGACTTACTCCTGCTCAAAAAGTTGATTGGATTAAACGTAATTTTAGTCAAGATGGAAGTGTATTTGCACATATTGAAATAGTTGCTAATGATGAAAGAAATAATCGTCGTAATGTAAATATTCAATATATTAATTATATACAAGGTGATATTACTAATGATGAAGCTCATAGATTGTTTGATAGAGCTTGGAATCATCCTAATCCTCTTATTAAACTTACTGCTCTTGATTTAGTTAAATATGCTTTTATTGTTGAAGGTCATAAATTTAGAACTAGAAATATTAGTAGACTTATAAGTAATACTCCCCTTAGAGGATTAAGCGATGGGGGTATAGCTATTGGAGATATAGCTATGAAAGGTATTAATAGTTATGGTCTTGTTGATAAAGATAATGTTGAAGATATAATTGGTTTTATTCGTAAGAATTATAATAGTTTTAATTGTCCTAGTTATACATTTAAAAGACTTACTAATAATAAAATTAATTATAATTTAAAACATAATGGTATTATTACTTTTAATGGTCAAGAAAATCTTGATAATATAGGAATAATAAGAAATGGAGATGCTGTTAATATTATTAGAATTAATAGAAATTTATATATTAAAGGAACTTATGATGGCACTTTAGCTTATTATCCTATTGATAGACTTGAATCATTTGAAACTTATAATAGTATTGAACCAAGTATTATAGCTAATAATAATATTCATAAACCGTTAGCTGTTCTTCTTTATGAAGGTCTTACTCAACAAGAAAAACGAGATAAATTTATTGATGGCATTAAAGATAATATTAATGAAGCTGTAAATAAAGGTTATAAAGAAGTTCCTGAATTGTATAATAAATATATTACTGATGAGTATTTCCAACCTTTTATGAATACTCCTTTTGAGAATAATACTATATATACTATTAATGATAGATTTTATCTTAATATTAATGGAACTACTGCTATTAATTTAAGTGATGATTTGAAACAATATAAAGCTAAATATCCTAATATTGAAGATAATAAACTTGGACTATTTATTGAAATTAATGAAAATGAAATAGGTAGAATTACTAGCAATACTGATAGATATAGTAGTGTTGATGACAAACTCCTATTGGTAGATTTGCTAAAAATGCAAGTTTAATTATTTCAAGAGCTGTTCGCCATGGACAACCTGCTGCCCAGAATGTTCTTAATGCTCTAAATAATGCTGAAATTAACTATCTCGATAGTAGTAGTCTTTCTGATAATTCTGAATTTTCATTATCAGTTATAGCTAATTATATAGATGTTGAAGCTAATAATATTCTTAACGATATCAATCGTTTTATTAAAATTGACGGTATTGATAAACCTATTAACGATAAAGATGTTATTGGTAAAGTTCTTAAAGATGAACAACTTCAAAATCGCTTTTTAGATGTTATTCTTAGTGCTAATACATTTAAGAATAAATATAAACTTATTAGTGAAATTGATATTGATAGTACAAATCTTGATGATAAAACTAAAGAAAATATTAGAAAGATTCAAAAACTAGTTAATCAAGTTGATTCCAATACTACTGTACATTCTGCTAGAAAAGATTGGTTTGAAAGATGGATTCAATTACGTACTACCAATCCTAATTATATAAGCGGTCTTATGAAAGAATTTGATGCTTATGGAGATACTGGATTTATGGACTATTGGATACAAGATATTCGTGCTAATCGTAACTTTGTATTGCAAAATATACTTAAAGATGTAATGGGTACTGTTGAAGAAGGTCGTCTTAATGGTATTAAAGAAGCTAATGACTTTAAAAACTATCTTAAAGAACTTAAATCCAGAGCTGCTAAAGATGGTAAATCTGTTAGTCTTGATAGTATAATTGATGATGATGGTAGATTAATTCAACCTAATAATCCTGTTTGGGAAGAAAAGATGAAGAAATATAGAGATGCTGCTATTGAAGCTGAACAAAAATTTGGTATTAATAGTGTTGAACATCTTATTGCTCTATCTAATAAAGCTAAATTTATTGATATGACTACTATTCATCAACTTAAACCAATTACTGTTCAAGATGAAGATGGTAATAATGTTACTATTGAATATTCTACTTATATTATAAATCTTGAAAGAAGTTTATTAGGACTTAAAAAAGGAGATGATGGTATTCCTAAAGAATTTGCTGAATATAAAAGACTTAATAGTAGAATACGAGATATTTTAAGTCAAGCTACTGATAATGTTACTACACAAAGTCAAGATGAAGAACTTGGGCGTATCTATGCTCAAATGGATAGTCTTACTAGTCTTTACGATGAAGATGGTAATAAAAAGATTGGTCATGATTTAAATGTAGCTGAAAGACTTCGTGCTTATCAAACTAATATTCGTAAAGTTAAAGAAATGTTTTATGATAAGCAAGCTAAAGAAGGGTTTGATTCTAAACTTAAAGAACAACTTTCTATTATTAGTAAATATGAAAGTCAACGTGATGCTAATGGTAATCTTCTTATTAGTATGGAAGAACTTATGAAAGTTCCTGAATATAAAGAAGCTAAAGAATGGATTCGTAAGAATACTAGATATATTCTTGATATTAAAGATATAGAAGATTTAAATTGGGCATTTGAAGAACTTAAAGATGCTAATAAAGGTAATAGTGTTCTTAATCTTGCCATCAAAGAATTTCAAGCTAAAGATGAATTTAACGTAGTTGATGGACGTAAAATACCTGAAGAACGTGCAGCTCTTATTAAAGCTGAAACAGTTAGAAAATATAAATATACTAAAGGTAATGGTATGCCTTATGTTGGTATTATTCGTTCTGCTGAAGATGAACTTAGAATTTATCGTGCTGATTTCTATAATTATCTTACAGGTAATAAATCTAAGAGTGAAGAAGAAATTAATGTAGGAGAAGCTATTAATAAAATACTTGAAAAATATTTTGATAATGCTACTAGAACTCTTAATACTGCTGATATTAGTCAAGAAGATTTAGAACAACTCAAGACTGGTTTTGAAGTATTTAATGAAATTACTAGAGGTGAAAAGAGTACTGATAAAGATAAAGCAAAACGTGTTGCTGAATTTATTGAAAGTGAATGTGATGTTACTTATAATTGGAAACAATATGAACTTGATAAAAATAGAGCTTTTGCTAAAGGTAAAAAATATTATGATAAATGGTTAGAAGTATTTAGTGAACAAGTTGAAGAAAATGGAACTATTGCGGAAAGACCTAATCGAACTATTTATGGTATTATTAAACCTAAAGATTTAGATAAATGGACTGACATTGATAAAACTGCTGCAATTAATATTCTTCAAAAAAGAACTAGAGAAACTACTACTCAATATTATTATATGAAAGAAAGAGAAGTTCTTGACAAATATGGTATTGATAGTGTTGAATATAAACAATGGTATAGAGATAATCATTATTTTGACCCTTATACTCGTACTATTAAACCTATTCGTATTTGGACTACTATGCAAATGATTAAAGATGATGGTTCAGCTGTTGTTGGTAATTATGAACCACGTATTAATCAAATGCATATTACTCCTAAAGAAGAACTTATTAATCCAGAATATAGTAGTTTTGTTAATAAGTATAAAGTAGGAACTGGATATGATAATACTGTTTATACTAATCTTAATGAATATCAACTTGAACTTATTAATAAAGTAAATGAACTTATGAAAAAGTATTGTTTTACTAATAGTAATAAGCGATATGTTGATATGGGTTATCTTCCAGCTTTGCCTAAATCTAAAGATATGACTGTTAAAGATTACTTTGAGCAAGCTCTTAGTTTTCTTGGTTGGACAGCCAATGTTCCTAATAATAATAGTTGGAGAAATAATGAAGATTTAACTTTTGATAAAGATTATGATATTCCTAATCCTAGATTAATTCAATTAGTTAATAAAGATACTCAACAGTTGCCTACTATACCTAAATTTAAAGAACCTGATGAAAGTGATGAAGAATTTAGTAAACGTAAAGCTGCTGCTATTAAAGCTAGAGATGAGATTATTGAAAAGAATAATAAAATTCATAATGATATTCTTAATCGTAATTGGGAAGAAGTATTTAATAGTTTCTTAATTGAAAGTAATAGATATAATGCTATTAAAACAGTTAAAAATCTTCTTTATACTGCTGACCAAATTATTACTAGTAATACTGCTTATGATATAAATTATAAAGGTAGTATAACTGAGAATAGAGAAGCTAGTGCTGGTGGTGAAATTGAATATAAACAAGAACAACAAACTAGAACTAGTGCACATCTTAGAAGTTTTATACGTCGTCTTATATTTGAACAATATAAGGATAATAAAACTCCTAATCTAGTTAAACTTGGTTCTCTTGCTCAAAATATTGCTGGTAGTAAATATATGATGATGAATATTACTGGTGGTATTGCTAACGTTCTTACTGGTTCTAGTAATATATTTATGGAACGAGCTGCTGGTGAATATATTAATCTTAAAGATTGGGAAGCTGGTAAATCTGAATGGATTAAAGGAACTGTTAGTTATATGGCTAATATGTATAGTGAAAATAGTAGTACACTTCAAGATGCTATTATTAAACTTAGTCATGTAGTTGATTTTGATAGAGTAACTGAAGTTAGTACTGCTGAAGGTCTTAGAGAAAATATTCGTAGAGTTCGTGGATTACTATTTAGTCCTCAATCTGTTGGTGAACATTATATGCAAAATACTATGTTATTTGCTATGCTTAAATCTCATAGACTTGTTGATAATGGTAGAGGCGGTTATGATATAATGAGTAAAGAAATGTATCATCGTAAAGCTGAGCAAGATGCTCTTATGTCTGTAATAAATACTCCCCGTGGAGGAGAGAACCAAGCTCTACTTGAACAATTCAATAAGTTCATGGATGATGCTAAAGCTGATAATAAAAAACGAGCTAAATATAATTTATTTAAAGCTAATCCTATATTCGATTTTGTCAAGACTTATCTTAATGAAGAACAACAAAGAGAATATATTGCTAAACGTAAAGAACTTATTAAGAATATTGATAAAGAGTTTGCTGAACTTCCAGATATTTATAATCAGTTTGAACTTAAAGATGGTATTGCTCAAATAAAATCTGATAGTAAACTTACTCTTAAAGAATATGCTAAATTTATTGATAAAGTTCGTGAAGTAAATAAGAAAGTTCATGGTGTTTATGATAAACTTGGTTCTGCTAATATTGAACAACATTGGTGGGGTGGTATGGTTATGCAATATCATAAACATCTTTATCCCGGTTTTAAGAAACGTTATCGTTGGAATGGTTATTATAATGAAACTCTTGGTACTATTGAGAAAGGTAGTTATACTAGTCTTTATGATTATCTAACTATTCCATTTAAAGAAAGTAATATAGGAGAAATTAATAATGTAAGTGATGTTCTTAAAGCGTTCCAAACTTATGGTAAGAATTTACTTTCATTTGCTGTCAATTTCAAACTTAATTATGAAATTCTTCCTGAACATGAAAAAGCAAATATTAGACGTAATTTAGGTGATTTACTTTATGTAGGTGCTGCTATTATTGGAGCAATTGCTATAACTGGTATGGGAGGTGATGATGATGAAAGTATTATTTATAATCTTATGCTTTATCATGCTGACCGTCTTGCTTCTGAAGCTGCTTCATTTACTCCATTTGGTGCTTATGCTGAAGGTAAAAAGTTATGGTCTAGTCCTGTTGCTATTGGACAAACTATTAATGATTTGCTTGGTACTACTGCTATGGCTGCTAGATTCCTTATTGAAGAAGACTTTACTGAGGAATATACTACTGGTAGATATAAAGGTATGAATAAGTTTGAAGTTATGGCTGTTCGTAATATACCTGTTGTTCGTAGTATTAATCGTGTTCTTGATTTACCTAATAATAATAGTTATTATAAACTTGATGAAAATATACTTAGTATTATACCTTATAAAGATATAGCTAAAGATATATTTGAATAAGCTGGACTTGAATCTAGTAAAAATAAGGGCTTGCCTATGGTATCACTACCTAGACAAGCCCTTTTACTTTTATCTTAATTAAAACCATCATCATTATTCCCAATAACACACATAAGAATAATAAAAACTATAATACCAACAACAAATAGTTTTCCACTATACTTATCCATAGCTTCACTATCACTAATATTATTAGCAACAGCTAATAATTTAACACCACCAAATATAATTCCAAGAAGAACAATAAATGCAACCATAATTATAATATATTTAAGTTTAACAATAAGATAAAAATAAACCCCAGTAGTAAGACTAGCTTAGCTACCGAGGTTTCAGTCATGCCAACGACTATAAGTTTAAGGATTAGTAGAACGCTCCGCTTCGCTACGCTCAACTCCCCGTAGAGGATGGAATAGACTAGTATTCATTCAATCAATATAATCATTATCATTAATAACTATACTAATATTACTAGCATAACTACCATTCCATCCTCTACGGGGAGTATAGCGAAGAGTACGAAGTACTCGTAGCGGGTCCAAGCTAATCATTAAATTAATAAAGCCAGCTCTATTAGAGCTAGCTTTAAGTATAACATATAAACCATTAGCATTAATAGTATTATCTCTTTAGACCATACTTAGCCCATTGAAGAACAAATCCAAGACCTTCCCAAATTTTATCTTCAGCTTTAATTTGAGCATAATTAGCACCAACATTTAAATCAAAGTTTTCAGGTTTTACACAAGCTGCTTGACCATGAACTTCAAATCCAGTAAGACAAGTAAGAGTAGTATTAGTTGTTTTAGTACCAACTTTTACATTTTCAATACCTTTAATAAATCTCTTAATATCATTTTCTTTAAGAGTATCTCCAGTAGGGTCTTCAAGTTTATAATAAGCTTTCTCAAACTCTTTAGCAGGACTCCAAGATTTATATCCATTTGGATAAGTTACTTCATAACCATCTTCTTCAAAAAATGATTACCAATTCTATAACCTTTGTCATTTGCTTCACGAGCTGTCATAGGAACAGCTTCAATCATTTTAACTCCAATAAATTTACTCATAATTTTAAAATTTAATTAATCACTAATATTATAACTTTTCCACAATTATTACTATAATCACATACTTCATTAATAGAATTAATATCACCATTATAATCAATATATACTATTGATTCTTCATCGCAAGTTTCAAGCATTTCTATAAGTTCTTTAACTGTCATAGCTTATTCTTTTTCAAGTTTATTAATAATATCTTTAATATAATCACTAGGAAAACTTCCTTCAAGTCGAGCTAATTCTTTTCTTTTATAATCATTATCGACTTTAGTAATAACAGTAGTAGGAAATTTAGTAATTTCTTTTCTTAGAATATCATCTAGATTTGTATTACGAATATTAAGAGTAATATCACAATTAGCTTCATTAATAGCTTCAGTTATATTTTTAATTGCTATTTTACAAGCATCACAACCATCTCTAGTAAAACAATCAATACGTATCATAACACAATAGCATTATTTTTAACAGCTTCTTTAATAGTATTAGGAACTCTAAGAAGAGTATTCTTAATCATTTCAGTAGTAAGACTATCAGAATATACATAAGTAGCATAAGTTTTCCAACTATCTTTAATCACAACAGCAAACTTATTAGGATTATCAATATTAGTTTGAATATATTCTACTTTAGTATTTTGATATTTCCACATCCAAGCAATAGCATCAGCACATTTAGCACGAGTTATACAATCATGTTCATCAATAAACGCTTCAACAAATATATTATTTGTTTGTCTTGTAGGTTCATCTCCAGTAAGATAATTAATATCATTACGAAGTTCTTCCCAAGTAACAGAATTAATATATCGTTTATATTCTGTATCATCTCGATATATAATACAAATAGGATATTCAGTAATATTCTTACCAGCAACAGCCTTTTCAAGTATCATATCTTCAAGAATAAGATGGTCAGGAAGATTTTTAAAATTACATTGAATATTAGTACCAAATAAAGCTATATCAATAGCTTCTCTCATAGCTTCTGTTTTATCTTTATCAGCACTTTTATAATAAAATTCAATTTTAACCATAGTATTCGTATAATATAATGAGAATTTATAAAATTAGCTATTTTAAAGCCCCACATTGAATGATAATCATATCGTGATAGATTAATCACAATAACAATTAAAATTCAATGTAGGGCAAAAGAATCATATCTATGACTTTCCTAGCAGCTTGCGAAGATATTTTCTAATAGTGTAATCGCTTTGCACACCACGTAAAATATCACCATTACAATAAGCAGTAGGAGCATCACTAATACCAGCACTACGCGCTTCTTGTCTACCAGTATCAGTATATAGATTATGCCTAATAAGATTAAACCTACCGGCAAACTCAGGTAGAGCAAGAGCTTTGTGAAGCCTTTCTTCAAAAAGTTTACTAACATTACAATCAGGTAAATAAAACAAGATTAACTTTTTCATAGATAAACTTCATTACCTTCAATTTTAGCATCACTAAAATGACTTTTAAAACTTTCAACACTTCTACACCATAAAGGTTCAAGTCCATCAACTTTATAAATAACAGCAGGAATCCATTCACCTGTATCTGGATGTTTCATTTTAGTAATACTAATAATTATATATTCATTAGACGTTTTATTATGAATATAACGAGCACCAACTTTAAGCTTTAGCTGCTCCTCCTGTTCCTTCTCCAAATCCTTTGTTTCCACGTTCACTTTCTCCTAATTCTTCAATAGATTCAACTTCTTTCCAACTAATTCTTTCAGCACTATTAATAATTAATTGACAACATCTATCTTTACCATCACAATTATATGGCGGAGTATAAAGTTTATCAAGAATATTAGTAGTTGTAGCTCTAACATTATTAAGTTTAAGTCTAGCATTACCAACCATACTATCAGGTAAATGCATATGTTCTCTCAACTTATCAACTATTTCAGCAAGAGTAGATACAGCATGAACTAAATCTCTAGAAGTACGATTCTTAAAAATAATAAGAAGTTCTCCACGATAACCCCAATCAAGAGTACCAGGAGCATTAGGCATATAAAAGTCAGATTTAGTAAGATTACTTCTAGGACGTAAAGACATTTCATTAGGTTCACCATTAGCATCATCTCCAATATTAAACGCTAAACCTGTATGATAAATATGTCTATCTTTATCTCTATCATATTCATAATGAATAGGATAAACATCCATACAAGCATCACCTTCTTTACCATAAGCAGGTAAAATAGGTTGAACATTACAATACTGTTCTACATCCACAACATCTCCACTAAGAAGTTTAATCTTTTTTAGTTTAAATACTTTTACTTCCATATATAATTAAATTATTAAATTAAAGAGCTTCTGCAAGCGCAAAAGCATTTTCTATTTTTCTTGATTTATCACCATAACAAATACTATCAAATCGCTTAGTACCTTCAATATTATCTATATTAGAATAATATCCACTAATAGCATTAACTGCACCCCAAGCTGTACCAAGAATATCTCTTTGACCTGGACCATCAAAATAATAACTATAAGTATCAGAAATAACATTCATTTTCTACTACTTATTTTACTATCCGTTAAAGCTAAACCACTACGATAAGCAATATCTTTAATAGTATGCCCTGTATCTTTTAGACGTTGAATTTCATCTTCAGTAAGAATATTTTCTCCAATAAATTGGATTACATCTTCATCAGTAACCTTAATATCAGCAAGTAAATTACAATATTGACCAAATTCTTCAGATTTAATTTTACTAATTCCAAGTATTTCTTGCGCAACAGAAATCTTATTATGAACACTAGTTGTATGTCGAAAACTAACATAATTACTACTAGTACGAATAGCAGCATTAAGAGTATTTTGACAAATAACTCTAATAGGAGTAAATAAAATCTTAACTCCGCCACTACCATCATGAGTATTAGTAAATACTAGATAATTTTCAACAGGGTCACCTTTAACAAGAATATTATTAGGAAGTTTAGCACTTACAAATATTCTCTCACCATTTCCCCAAAATCCAGCAGTTTGCCAAATAGCAGAATTTTTACCAATAGCGTCATCAAAGAAATTAAAAGCATCATTGTTTTGTACAATAGTATATTTACTTTTAACAACACCTAAAGGAATATTGTAATCAATACGATAGGTAGCAAAGGCGTTATCACACTTACGATAAATGTCAGTACCAAAAACATGAGCGCCTTCTTTTTGTTCTTTAATAATTCGGTCAAGTTCTTCATCAGTTCCAGTAAGTTTAATAGGCATTTTACCAACTAGTTCACATTTAGCTACATTAAAATTAAGTCCAGCTTTAAGCATAACTTCTTTAGCAGTAGCACAATCTGATACATCAATAGAACCAGAATAAGCCCAAGGTTTACCTTTTACTTTATACATATTATTTATGACTTATACGTAACATAACACTTTCAATATCTCTAACAGTCCGGTCTTTATTAACACCATAAGTATCCATATACCATTTTATTAATTCTTTTACTTTTTCTTCTAGTTCCATAATTAGCAAGATTAGCAGTGTTGACTCCCCGTGGAGGATGAACTTAATTCTGTCCTCTACGGGGAGTATAACCAAATTATTTAATAATAAGACTAGTATTTTCAACAAGTTTAGCTATACTAATATCTCTACCATCATTAAGAATATTCTTCATAGTAGTTTTATTAATACTGCTGCTTCTAGTCATTTCATGTTGATGATTAAAGAAAGTATTAAGTAAATCAAAATTAATTTTATTAGCTAAATCACCAATAGGTTTTTCAATTTCAAATTTAACTTTAATACAATCTAAATCATCAAGAGTAAAATAACCTCCAGTTCTTCTCTAAGTCTAGCAGATTGTTCAGGATATCTTTCAGTAAATTTATCATTAATTTGTTCAAGAAGCACATCTCTACTAAATGAGAAATTACTATCAATCATATCATTATCCCAAAGAGATTGTAAATGTTCAAGAACTAAATCAATAAATATTTGATTAAGATTTTCATCAATCTCAACACATTTACTGTTCTTAGTATATAGTTTACTATCAACTAGATTAATAACTTTATTACCAGATTTACCTAAATCTCCATAAGTAATAACAGCATCAAGCATAGCACCTTTAAGTCTTTCAGCATTATTTTCTTTAGTTTTACGAAGAACAGCTAATCGTTGCTCTTCTTTTTTACAAGATTCAGCTTCAAGATTAAACATAGTATATGCTTTACGGTAACTATCAAGTTAGATTTAAGATTATCTTGTGTAATAGCAAGACGTTCTTCAAGTTCAGGAGTTAATTCACCCCCATTTTCTTCTAACTCAAGAAATATATCCTCAAGTTCAGCAGTAATATTATAAATATTTGCCATTATTTTCTACGTTTAGGTATATTATAAGCAGAACGATAATAAGGATTTAAATAACCAAATAAATGAGTATAATCACTAGCAGTCATTTTACCTGTATTAGTTCTATATTTATAAATAGCTTCAGTATATTTCTTCCATAGTTTTTTTACTAAACCAAGATTACCAACAAATCCACCATTTTCAAATACAATAGCTTCTGTAATTTT
>ENA-OQDD01000499-OQDD01000499.1-human-gut-metagenome-genome-assembly--contig:-NODE-499-length-15948-cov-2.002971_pt1 | contig 15948 bp, 15 predicted proteins | sample MGYA00242507_ERZ504598 | MGnify/ENA primary metagenome ERZ504598 (study PRJEB26092, sample SAMD00036318) | human gut metagenome | host: Homo sapiens | study: EMG produced TPA metagenomics assembly of... | reverse complement strand
GAAAAGCAATAAGCAGTGGGTGGGGACTTGCTTGTATCAGGAGGAGTGCAAGCTCCTTCTGATAAACTGCGGAGCAGTTATTCGGTTATGAGCAAGTAGCGAAGCGGATTGCGAATATCCGCTTGACTAATTCAGAAAGAACATAGAATACTCTGACCGACCATCTGACAGGCCAGGGATTACATACATAAAAGGAGGACATATACAGATGTCAAAAGGAAGATTCGGCATCCATGGAGGACAGTACATTCCGGAAACACTGATGAATGCTGTCATCGAACTGGAAGAAGCCTACAACCACTATAAAGATGACCCGGAGTTTAACGCAGAGCTACAGAGCTTCTGAATGAATATGCAGGAAGACCATCCCGTCTCTACTTTGCATCTCACATGACAGAAGATCTGGGTGGAGCAAAAGTATACTTAAAGAGAGAAGATTTAAACCATACAGGTGCTCACAAAATCAACAATGTACTTGGTCAGGTACTTCTTGCAAAAAAATGGGCAAGACCCGTGTCATTGCAGAAACAGGCGCAGGTCAGCATGGTGTGGCAACAGCAACAGCAGCAGCTCTTATGGGTATGGAATGTGAAATCTTCATGGGAAAAGAAGACACAGAACGTCAGGCATTAAATGTATACAGAATGCGTCTTCTGGGTGCAAAGGTCAATGCAGTTACTTCCGGTACTGCAACACTGAAGGATGCTGTTTCCGAGACAATGAGAGAGTGGACAAACCGTATTTCCGATACACATTATGTACTTGGTTCTGTAATGGGACCTCATCCGTTCCCTACAATTGTTCGCGATTTTCAGGCAGTGATCTCCAAAGAAATCAAAGAGCAGATCCTTGAAAAAGAGGGCAGACTTCCGGATGCAGTTCTTGCATGTGTAGGTGGCGGATCCAATGCGATCGGAACATTCTACAATTTTATCAATGACAAAGATGTCCGTCTGATCGGATGTGAGGCAGCAGGACGTGGCGTAAATACGGCAGAGACAGCAGCTACCATTGCAACCGGCAAACTGGGAATCTTCCATGGAATGAAATCTTATTTCTGCCAGGATGAATATGGTCAGATCGCACCTGTATATTCCATTTCCGCAGGTCTGGATTATCCGGGAATCGGACCGGAACATGCGCATCTCTATGATACAGGACGTGCAGAATATGTACCTGTCACAGACGAAGAAGCAGTAGAAGCATTTGAATATCTCTCCAGAACAGAGGGAATCATTCCTGCTATTGAGAGTGCTCATGCAGTAGCTTACGCAAAGAAAATTGTTCCGCAGATGAGAAAAGACCAGATCGTGGTCATTACAATTTCCGGACGTGGAGATAAGGACTGCGCAGCAATCGCGCGTTACAGAGGGGAGGATATCCATGAATAAGAGAATTACAGAAGCATTTGAAAAAGGAAAGGCATTTATCCCGTTTATTACCTGTGGAGATCCGTCTCTGGAAGTGACAGAGCAGCTTGTCTATGCAATGGAGGAAGCTGGTGCAGACTGATCGAGCTTGGGATTCCGTTTTCTGATCCTACAGCAGAGGGACCGGTGATCCAGAGAGCAAATGTGAGAGCACTTTCCGGTGGTGTGACTACAGATAAGGTATTTGACATGGTGGTAAAGATCAGAAAGAACAGTTCTGTTCCTATGGTGTTTATGACTTATGCAAACGTGGTATTTTCTTACGGAACGGAGCGGTTTATTAAAACAGCTGCAGAAATCGGAATGGATGGTTTGATTCTGCCAGATGTGCCATTTGAGGAAAAAGAAGAGTTTGACAGTGTATGTAAGAAACACGGTATTGATCTGATCTCTCTGATCGCGCCGACTTCTCATGAGAGGGTCGCACAGATTGCGAAGGATGCGGAAGGGTTTGTGTATTGTGTTTCTTCTCTTGGTGTTACAGGAACAAGAACTAATATTACTACGGATATCGGAGCTATGGTGAAGTTAGTGAAGGCTGTGAAGGATATTCCATGTGCTGTGGGATTTGGTATTTCTACGCCGGAGCAGGCGAAGAAGATGGCAGCACAGTCGGACGGGGCAATTGTAGGATCTGCAATTGTGAAGTTGTGTGCAGAACATGGTGCGGACTGTGTACCGTATGTGAAAGAGTATGTGAAGTCTATGAAAGATGCTGTAATGGAAGCTTAGGAGTTGAAGAGGGACGCGCAGAAACATATTTCATTTCGTGTGCGGTTTCGGAGCCTAAAGAACTTCTAAGCTGCTAAAAATATGCTAAAAACATAAAGAAAATGACCCAAACTCGCCGCATGCTGCGGCTCAGACAGTGGGTCATTTTTCTTATAACGCATATTTTTATCAGCTAAGAAGTTCTAAGACTCTTGCAAATGCACACGAAATGAAATATGTTTTTGCGCTGTGTATTGGTATGAACTGAAAATCTTCCTGAATAAATTGCGGAGAAGTTATTATAGCAATTCCATAAAATACTGCAAGCAATCCAGTTCATCATAGCTGAAGAGCTGCGGAGTAATTCGTATCTTTTATAAGAAAGATCTCAGAATCTGCAGAACTCCGTTTTCCCAGTAGGGCGGGCAGGTATTTTTGGCGGCAGCCCGGACTTCGGGGCGGGAGTTGGAGACTGCGTAGCTGAGACCGGCATTCTGAAGCATTTCAATATCGTTGAGGTTATCTCCGAAAGTGCAGGTTTCGTCAGGTGAAATTCCCAGATATTCCTGAAGGAAAGCAACGGAAGGACCTTTGCCGGAACCTGGGGCAGTACAGTCCATCCATTCCTTGCCGGCGGCAGCCATAACTGTTTTGTCTTTCCAGGTGGGAGTGAATAAAGGGGCGCACATTTCCTCACAGGCGTTGGGGTGGTAGACAGCAAATTTGTTTACCTGCTGCCCCTCGAGTTTTAACATTTCCGGAACTTCATGGATATCATATCCGTAAGAATCTCTCAGCCAGTGAAACATCTGGCTGCCTCCGTCTTCTGCGAAACAGCGTTCAGGTGTGGAAATAAAATAATCACAGGAAGGCATATTCTCTCTTACCATAGAACACATTCCTTTCCAGATTTTGTCCGGCAGAGTATCCACTTTCAGAATCTCCTTCGGAGTCCGTACAACAGTTCCTCCGTCAGAGATATAAAGCAGTCTGTCTGCGACAGGGGCAAACAGTTTTCTTTCACTTCTGTACTGTCGTCCGGAGCATGCCACAAACACAATCCCCTTATCAATCAGCCTTCCGATAACCTCCATATACTCCCCGTCAATAGCCAGAGTCCCATCCTTTACCAAAGTTCCATCTATATCTGAAGCAATCAATTTAATCATATGAATAAGAAATCCTTTCTATACAAATTCATTTTAAAAATTCTCTTTGTAATTGTAATAAGTCCCTTCTATAATAAATACAAATAAATACAATCCCCATTTTATCACGCTAAAATACAACTTACCATAAGAAATTAGGAAAAATTGCAATTATTCACCAGTCCCGTTTTATGCGTTATCATCCTGCAAAATTTTCTGTGAGAAAATCTCATCTGCATAGCCTGTCGTTGCAAGGCGCATTACTGTGAACGAAGTGAGCAGTAACAGCCCGGCAGTCCCGCAGCCAGCCAACAGGCAGGAAATATTTTTGGTTTCAGGTGCATTTGCAGTGGGCGTAGTAACTCTTGGTGCGTGGGAATCTGCGTTATTCAAAAATTGCTCACTGTCTGAGCGAAGCGAGTTTGAGTAATTTTGAATGTTTTTAGCAGATTTCCACACACCTAGAGTTATTAGCCCGCGAAACCGCACCTGAAACCAAAAATATTTCCTGTCGTCCCCAATTTTTTTGCCCGCCAAACCCCCATTGACTTTTCCACCCTTTTTTCTTATATTATATAAATAGAAATCTGCGTACTCTGAAAACTACGCATTTAAACCCTGAAAAAAGGAGAGTTGCTCGAAATGAACAAAAAAATGCTCTTTGTTTTCAATCCCAAGGCAGGTAAAGGCAAGATCAAAACAAACCTGCTTGATATAGTAGATATTTTCAACAAAGGCGGTTATGAAGTCATTATCTATTCCACACAGAAACCAAAAGATGCCTACGAGAAAGCCAAAGAATACGAATCCAAAGTGGACCTTATCGTATGTAGCGGCGGAGACGGGACTCTTGATGAGGTGGTTACCGGAGTAATGGAAAAGAAGAGTTCCATTCCCATCGGATACATTCCGGCAGGAAGCACCAACGACTTTGCAAACAGTCTCTTTATGCCGAAAAGCATGACAGATGCCGCTTCCATGATTATGGAAGAGAAACTTTATCACTGTGACATCGGCAGATTCAATAACCAGAGCTTTACATATATAGCAGCTTTCGGTCTTTTCACAGATGTAGCCTATCAGACAGATCAGGATCTCAAGAATATCCTTGGCCATGTAGCCTATCTTCTTGAGGGAGTGAAACGCCTTTTGATATCAAATCATACCATATGAGAATTGAATCCGAAGAATTAACTGTGGAGGATGACTTCATCTTTGGGATGATCACCAATTCCCGTTCAGTGGAGGTTTAAGAACCTTACAGGCAAGAACGTGGATATGAATGACGGACTTTTTGAAGTTACCATGATTACAAGACCGAAGAATCCGCTGGAATTGCAGGAGATCATGACTGCAATGCTGACAGCAGAGGACAATACAGATCTGATTCATTCTTTTAAATCAGCCAGGGTGACCATTACCTCAGAAGAACCGGTACCATGGACTCTGGACGGTGAATACGGCGGCAGTCATACACAGATAGAGATTGAAAACTGCCACGAAGCACTGAATCTGTATCTGAAAGTACAAAAATGAGGAAACCAGATCAATTGGAATTTCCCCGTTAATAAATAAAAAGGAGAAATAAAATGGGTGAGTATATCAATGTAGTAGAGACTTTTGGATGTGACGTGTTTAATGATTCCGTCATGCAGGCACGACTTCCGAAGAAGATCTACAAAGAATTGAAAAAACCATAGAAGAGGGCAAAGAACTGTCTATGGAAATTGCGGATGTAGTAGCACACGAGATGAAAGAATGGGCCATCGAGAAAGGTGCCACACATTACAGCCACTGGTTCCAGCCCCTTACAGGTGTGACAGCAGAGAAACACGATGCTTTTATCACAGCTCCGATGGATAACGGCAAGGTCCTGATGTCTTTCTCCGGAAAAGAACTGATTAAAGGTGAACCGGATGCATCTTCTTTCCCGTCCGGTGGATTAAGAGCAACTTTTGAGGCAAGAGGATATACAGCATGGGACTGTACATCACCGGCTTTTGTCCGTCATGATGCAGCAGGCGGAACACTCTGTATTCCTACTGCATTCTGTTCCTATACAGGAGAAGCACTTGACCAGAAGACACCACTTCTTCGTTCTATGGAAGCAATCAACACCCAGGCACTCCGTCTGCTGAGACTTTTCGGAAATACAACTTCTAAGAAAGTAACTCCGTCAGTAGGAGCAGAGCAGGAATATTTCCTGATCGATAAAGAGAAATGGCTTCAGAGAAAAGACCTGATCTATACAGGCAGAACTCTTTTTGGAGCTATGCCTCCGAAGGGACAGGAAATGGATGACCATTACTTTGGAAGTATCCGTCAGAGAATTTCCGCATACATGAAAGAGGTAAATGAAGAATGCTGGAAGCTTGGAATTCCTGCAAAGACACAGCATAATGAGGTTGCTCCTGCACAGCATGAGCTTGCACCGATTTATGCACCGGTCAATATCGCAGCAGACCAGAACCAGATGATGATGCGTATCCTTAAAAAGGTTGCCAGCCGTCATGGAATGCGCTGTGTCCTTCATGAGAAACCATTTGCAGGTGTGAACGGTTCCGGTAAGCATAACAACTGGTCTCTTACCACAGATGACGGAATCAATCTTCTGGATCCGGGCAAAACACCTCATGAAAATATTCAGTTCCTTCTGGTCCTCACCTGTATCCTGAAAGCAGTAGATGAACATGCAGATCTTCTGCGTGAATCTGCGGCAGATGTGGGAAATGACCAGAGACTTGGCGGCCATGAGGCACCGCCGGCAGTGATTTCCGTATTTCTTGGAGAGCAGCTGGAGGATGTTCTGGAACAGCTGGTCAGCACAGGAACAGCAACTCACAGTAAAAAGGGAAGTAAGCTGGAAACAGGTGTTAAGACTCTGCCTGATTTCATGAAGGATGCCACAGACCGTAACCGTACTTCACCTTTTGCTTTCACAGGAAATAAATTTGAATTCCGTATGGTGGGCTCAAGAGATTCTATTTCTGCATGTAACGTAGTCCTGAATACGATCACAGCAGAAGTATTTAAGGAAGTATGTGACCGCCTGGAAAAAGCTCCTGATTTCGAACTGGCGGTACATGATCTGATCAAAGAATATGCCACAGATCATCAGAAGATCGTATTTAACGGAAACGGCTATGCGCCGGAATGGGAGAAAGAAGCTAAACGCCGCGGACTTCCGATCCTTCCGAGCATGGTAGATGCAATCCCTGCACTTACTACAGAGAAGGCAGTGAAACTCTTTGAATCTTTTGATGTATTCTCAAGAGCTGAGCTTGAATCACGCGCAGAGATTAAATATGAGATTTACTCTAAAGCAATCAATATTGAAGCAAAGACCATGATCGACATGGCAACCAAGCAGATTATTCCGGCAGTTATCAGATATACCACTGTTCTTGGCGAATCTATCAATACAGTGAAAACAGCGGGCGAAGGACTGATCGATGTAAGTGTACAGCTTGATCTGCTCAAGAAAGCATCAAAACTCTTAAAGGCTGCAAACAGTGCCATGAGTAAGCTAAGCAAACTGGTTGAGAAGATCCCGGAATATGGCAGAGGGACGGGACAGAGCCGTATTCTGCAGAGAAAAGATGGTTCCTGCAATGGAAGCTTTACGTGAGCCGGTAGATGAACTGGAAATGATCGTAGATAAGGAAATGTGGCCGATGCCATCTTATGGAGATCTTGTATTTGAAGTATAATGTTGTAAAAATATAAAGAAGAATGCTATAATAAAAGGGTCGTGAATCTGTAAAAGATAAGCGGCCTTTTTCTATAACACAAACTGGACTATAATAGTTATATAAAGGAGAACTAAATGGAAGAACTGAAATTTCTGGAGGAGCAGCAGGTAGCCTCTGAACTGATAAAGAGAGTAGAAGAATTCCGCAGCCAGTATGAGGTGGTACCGGAGACTGCAGGCAGGATTGTGAAACCATCCATTCCATTTTACGGAAAAGACATTCTGGAAATGGCCATTGCCGGATTGCTCAAAGGGGAGAACCTGTTACTCACCGGCCCAAAGGCAACAGGAAAAAATATCCTTGCAGAGAACCTGGCATATATTTTCAACCGTCCCGCGTACAATGTTTCTTTTCATGTAAATACTAACAGCGGAGATCTGATCGGCACAGACACTTTCGTGGACAACGAAGTTAAGCTTCGCAAAGGAACTATCTATCAGTGTGCAGAATACGGTGGTTTCGGAATCCTCGACGAGATCAATATGGCAAAGAACGATGCAGTTTCCGTTCTCCATGCAACCCTGGATTATCGCCGTTCCATCGATGTCCCGGGCTATGACAAAATTGATCTTCATCCGGCTGCCCGTTTTATCGGAACTATGAATTACGGTTATGCAGGAACCAAAGAACTCAATGAAGCGCTGGTATCCAGATTTCTGGTCATAGATATGCCGGCTCAGACTGAAGAATCCCTGGAATTTATTTTCCGCCGGATGTTCCCGAATATAAAAGAAAACGCCAGAACACAGTTCATCGGAGTATTTCTGGATCTTCAGCTCAAAGCCACAAACAGTGAAATTTCCACCAAACCTCTGGATCTGCGAGGTCTCCTTGCAGCCATGAAGATTGTAGAAACCGGACTTTCTCCGAGAAAAGCAGTTACTATGGGAGTGGTGAACAAGACCTTTGACATTTTCGAGAAAGAAATCGTAGAGGATATTGTGAAAACCAGAATTCCGGCAGACTGGACAAGGGATGATGTATATGAAAGATGAGAAAATCGTAGAAATCGACGATTACCGTCTGGAACTGGAAAACAGGATCCGCAATCTCCTCTGGACTATCAGCGGGGATTACACGTTAAATATGAAGTAGACGTTTCCCTGTATCTGCGCTCAAAAGCAATCGCTCTGTATGACGGCATCAAGCAGGGCGCTCTGGCAAAATATTATGACAGGAATCTGCTGGGTTTATATCTGGTAAAAAAAGTTTTCTGCCAGGCAGGAGAGGGAGAACTGACTGCAGTAGCACAGCTATGTGTAGAAGAAGCAATCGGGGACAAAATCTGTCAGGAACGTCCGGGAGTCCGGGAGATGCAGAAGGAAGCATTCGAGGATATCCTGGATCAGGAGTTTGAACAGATGCCCGCATACGGAGATATTCTCGGTCGCCTGAAGATTGCCATCCTGCGTGACCGTTTACAGAATGGAAACCATTATGTAGAAGAGCGTCTTCGGAAAATCCGCGACATGGTTTACAAAGCCAGAACAGCTGCAGACACTATAGAACTGATCCGTATTATTGACAGTCTTTACAACACTATCATTGATCCGGATTTTGAGAAAGATCATGGAACACTGGAACAGGTTATGGCAGTCACCATGGAAGAACTGACAGAATACGACTGGGAAGATTTTCTCACAGAAGAACTTTATGAGGAAGCTCTGGAGAGTTACATCGAACAGATGACAAATAAGATTACGGACATGGAAGACACTGCTGTCACTGAAGAAATGGAAAAACAGCGCCAGACCAAACACAAAATTACAATTCTCACAGAGGAAGAACTTGAGAAAGCATACACCTATGTTGAGTTGAATTTCGGAAAAACTTATCTGACTCCTGCAGAAGAGAAGCGAATGAATTATCTGATGTGCAGGGAACTTCACAGGGACTGCAGCCTTTATTTTACAGAAGGAATTCTCAAGAATCCGGTCAAACGAAACTATCAGTACGAATATGCAGTACGATTAAAGAATAAGAATATCTGGCTCTACCATGACAAACACAGAATCGTAAAGCAGAACATCGCATCCCTCACAGACCTTTTACGAAAGACACTGGTGCTGAAGAGCGAGACGCAGGAAGTACTTTCAGACAGAGGAACGATCATTCCGTCCAGACTCTGGCGTGTAGGCAGAAGCAGTGAAGCAAATCTGTTTAAAAGAGAATTGAAATCTGATGCATCTGATTTCGTAGTAGATGTGCTGATCGATGCCAGCGGTTCCAGATGTCCAGGCAGGGAGATGTGGCATTACAGGCTTATATCATCAGTGAAGCATTAAGTAATGTAAACCTGCCTCACCGTGTCATGAGCTTCTGCACATTCTGGGACTATACGATCCTTCACAGATTCCGTGAGTACGATGATCCACAGTCAGCTAATGAAAATATTTTTAATTATGTAACTTCTTCCAATAACAGGGATGGACTTGCTATCAAAACCGCAGGATACGGTCTGCTTCAGAGATCTGAGGAGAAAAAAATCCTCATTGTATTAAGTGATGGAAAACCATATGATGTCATCGTAAACAGACCTCACGCAAAGAACCCGGAACCTTATATGGGAAAATATGCGATCAATGATACTGCTACAGAAGTGCGGCACCTGCGAAACCTTGGAGTAAGTGTTCTGGGAGTCTTTGCAGGGGAAGAAAAGGACCTATCCACAGAAAAAAAGATATTTGGAAAAGATTTCGCATATATCCGGGATATTTCGAATTTTTCCAGAATTGTTGGGAGATACCTGATTAAACAGTTGGATTCAGATGAATAGACTGATAAAACAGGGAAAAAATATGCTGTTTGAGCGTGTTGATATGTTAAGAGATTATCGAGTTAGCACGTTAATATATTAAAGTGCATAAAAACCAGTTTTTTCACCTTGCCTTTTTGTATAAATTTCGCTATAATGTTCTATGTTTATAAATCAATACAAAAGGGAGAGGAAATCATGAACGAAACAAAGAGTTCAAACCGTATATTCCGGCTGACAAGATCACACCTGAATTTACGGTGACATCCATCATCATGGGTGTTATCCTTGCAGTTATCTTCGGTGCAGCCAATGCTTATCTTGGTCTGCGTGTAGGTATGACTGTATCTGCTTCCATTCCGGCAGCAGTTATTTCCATGGGCGTAATTCGCAAGATCATGAAAAAGAACTCCATTCTGGAGAGCAACATGGTCCAGACAATCGGTTCAGCCGGTGAATCACTGGCAGCCGGTGCAATTTTCACAATGCCTGCTCTGTTCCTTTGGGCAGAAGAAGGACTTTGTGAAATGCCGGGTATCGTGGAAATCACATTAATCGCACTTTGCGGTGGTGTTCTTGGTGTACTTTTTATGGTACCACTTCGTAACGCACTGATCGTAAAAGAGCATGCAACACTTCTTTATCCTGAAGGAACTGCCTGCGCAGATGTTCTTCTTGCAGGTGAAGAGGGTGGTGCAAACGCTGCGACAGTATTCTCAGGTATGGGAATCGCAGCGATCTTTAAATTTGTCGTTGACGGTTTAAAGGTAATCCCTGCAGACGTTGCAGTAGCATTTAAAGGATTCAAAGGTGAAATTGGTATGGAATGCTATCCTGCACTTCTCGGTGTTGGATATATCGTAGGACCAAGAATCGCATCCTTTATGTTTGTTGGTTCTCTTATTGGCTGGATGGTGCTGATTCCGGTAATCTGTCTGTTCGGAGCTGATACAGTTATGTATCCCGGAACAGAAACAATTTCTGCTCTTTATGCAGCAGGCGGAGCATCTAAAATCTGGAGTACTTATGTAAAATATATCGGAGCAGGAGCTATCGCAACAGGTGGTATTATTTCTCTGATCAAATCCCTGCCTCTGATCATTGCAACCTTCCGTGATTCCATGAAGAGCATGAAGGGCGGTAAGAATACAAGTACAGAAAGAACTGCACAGGATCTTCCGATGAACATTATTCTGATCGGTATTGTGGCAATGGTTGCAATCATCTGGCTTGTTCCGGCTATCCCGGTTAACCCGATCGGTGCGTTGATCATCGTAATCTTCGGCTTCTTCTTTGCAACTGTATCTTCCCGTATGGTTGGTCTTGTAGGAAGCTCCAACAACCCTGTATCAGGTATGGCTATCGCTACTCTTCTGATCGCAACAATGATTATCAAAGCATCCGGCAAAACCGGTATCGACGGAATGAAAGCAGCAATTGCTATTGGTTCCGTAATCTGTATTGTAGCAGCAATCGCAGGTGATACTTCACAGGATTTAAAGACAGGTTATCTTCTTGGTGCAACTCCTAAGAAACAGCAGATCGGTGAGCTTATCGGTGTTGTTGCTGCCGGTCTTGCTATCGGTGGTGTTCTTTATCTTCTGAATACTGCATGGGGATACGGAAGTGCAGAAGTACCTGCTCCTCAGGCAACTCTGATGAAGATGATCGTAGAAGGTATCATGGGCGGCAAGCTTCCATGGACACTGGTATTTATCGGTGTATTCCTTGCAATTGGTCTGGAAATCTTAAGAATTCCGGTTATGCCATTTGCTATCGGTCTTTACCTTCCAATCTACCTCAACGCTGCTATCATGATCGGTGGTGTTGTTCGTATGTTCGTTGACGGAAGAAAGAATGTTGATGATAAGAAAAAAGAAGAACAGGCAACAGACGGTACACTTTATTGTGCAGGTATGATCGCAGGTGAAGGTCTTGTAGGTATCCTTCTTGCAATCCTTGCAGTAGTAAACGTAAGCAGTGTATTTGATCTCTCCGGAAGCATTAACCTTGGTAATGCAGGCGGCGTGATCCTGATGTTACTTATGATCTTAAGCCTTCTGAAATTCAGTATCTGGAACAAGAAGAAAGCCTGATCAGGCGGAGATGATAATATTTAAATGAGTAAAAAGAAAAAAGAATTACAGATCAATTATCTGGATCTCATTCCTGAGCGCAGTGCACAGCTTCGCTGGCGATACTGATATCAGGGGGAGAATGGTGCTGGAAATAGAGAATAAGGGCGCGTTTAACACGATTGCCCAGAAGCTGTTTGGAAAACCCAGATATACGAAGATACATCTGGATGACAATGGCACATTTATCTGGCCACTCATAGATGGCAGGAAAACAGTGGAAGATATTGCTGCACTGGTAAAAGACGAATTTGGGGAGAAGGCAGAGCCTTTATATCCAAGGATCGTTAAATACTTCCAGATAATGGAGAGTTATCATTTTGTAAATTTTATCAATAAGCCTGAAAAATAAGGTAAGAATAAAGAGCGGGAGCAGTCCTTCATGGATTGCTGCCGTTCTTGTAGTTTATGGAAGAATAATTACGGCACAGTGATAAAGCGGTATCTCTGGCTGATATTCATGAAAGCATAAAACAAATATTATTTTTACAGAATACAAGGAGGCGAATGAATGAAGTTAGTAAATGGAAAAAGATCACAGCTTCTGGAATATCTGATGATCATAGCAGGAACCGGATTAATGGCACTGGCGATCAATTCCGTATTTGATGCATCAGGTATGGTAACCGGAGGCTTTTCAGGTATTGCGATCATTATAAAAGCAGGGAGTCAGGGAATCATTGACGGTGGTATCCCTCTCTGGGTAACAAATATGGGTTTGAACATTCCACTGTTTCTGATCGGATGGAAGATTAATGGATTCTCCTTTGTAAAAAAAGCTTTGATAGGAGAAATTGCTCTGTCCACCTGGCTTGCCATAGAACCTGTATGGAATCTTGCGGGCAATGATCTTCCTTCTTGCCGCACTTTACGGTGGTGTGATCCAGGGTGTGGGAATCGGTCTTGTCTTTCTGGGCGGTGGAACAACCGGAGGAACCGATATGATGGCAGCTATCATCCAGAAATATCTGCAGCACTATTCAATCGCACAGATCATGCAGGTTATAGATGCAGGCGTTGTACTGGTGGGTATGTATGTGTTCGGCATCCACAAGGCACTCTATGCGATTATTGCGGTATATCTGGTGACAAAAGTATCTGACAGTTTGATTGAAGGTCTGAAATTCTCAAAAGCTGCCTATATCATTACAGCAAAGCCAAAAGAAATAGCAGATATGATCATGAAAGATCTGGACAGAGGTGTAACAGGCATCAGTGCCAGAGGAATGTACTCAGGACAGGATAAACTGATGCTTTTCTGCGTGGTAAATAAAAAAGAGATCGTAATGCTTAAAGAAAAAGTAGATGAAATTGATCCGGAAGCTTTTGTGATAGTGACAGATGCCAGGGAAGTTCATGGAGAAGGTTTTATTGAAAAAAAGTAATACAAAAAAATATATAAAAAATTGTAAATTTTTTTCTCTTTCCTCTTTCATTTTTGGTAAATATATATTAAAATACAATACAGGTATAAGGTTTTATAAGTTAAAACGGAAATAAACACTATAGGATGAGAAGGGATTGAAATCAGATGATATCGAATCAGGTGCTTCAGAATACTCTTGAAGGGTTAAAAGAAATTTCCAGAACAGAATTTTGTGTACTCGACACAGAAGGCAAAGTGCTTGCAAGTACTTTTGCAGATTTTCCATTGCAACACAGGATGTACAGGCTTTCGTAGAATCACAGGCCGACAGCCAGCTTGTAAAGGGGTTCCAGTATTTTAAAGTCTGTGATGACTATCAGCTGGAATATATACTGGTCGCCCATGGCGACGATGAAGATACTTATATGGTTGGCAAGCTCGCCGCTTTTCAGATCCAGAATCTGATTGTAGCGTATAAAGAACGCTTTGACAAAGACAGCTTTATCAAGAACCTGCTTCTTGACAACCTGCTTCTTGTTGACATTTATAATCGTGCGAAGAAACTGCACATTGAGGCAGATGTCCGCCGCGTAGTCATGATCCTTGAAATGCCACAGGAGAAAGACCACAGCTCCATGGAAAGCGTGAAGAGTCTTTTCGGCGGTAAAAGTAAAGACTTTATCACAGCAGTAGATGAGAAGAGTATTATCGTAGTCAAGGAACTTGAAGATGGTGAGAATTATCCTGAGATGGATCAGCTTGCACATACTATCCTTGATACTCTTGGAATGGGAAATGACGGTAAGACACATATGGCATACGGTACTATCGTCAATGAACTGAAAGAAGTATCACGTTCCTATAAAGAAGCCCGCATGGCTCTTGATGTAGGTAAGATTTTTTTCGGAGATAAAGAAGTGATCGCATACAGCTCTCTGGGAATCGGACGACTGATCTACCAGCTCCCGATCCCACTCTGTAAGATGTTTATCAAAGAAATCTTCGGCGGCAAATCCCCGGATGACTTTGACGAAGAGACTCTGGTCACAATTGATAAGTTCTTCGAGAACAGCTCAATGTTTCAGAGACATCCAGACAGCTTTACATCCATAGAAACACTCTGGTCTATCGCCTCGATAAACTCCAGAAGAGTACAGGTCTTGATCTCCGTGTTTTTGAAGATGCCATTACATTCAAGATTGCACTCATGGTAGTACGTTATATGAAATATATGGAAACACTGGAATACTGATATATTATAATAGAAGGAAAATTTTCAATGCCTGCCACAGCTTTAATTGCTGCCGCAGGCATTTTTGACCTTTACAAATCCAGCCTTGCAGTGTATAGTTAGAAATCGAGATTGCAATTGATAAGGTATGCAATATCCTGAGACATAGCAAGCCAAATTCCATTGCCGCAGAATTTGGATGAATGTTGACTGCGTTACTGTGAACATTCTATGAATCCTCAAAAATCTCTTGCAATCCCCAAAAACATACATTACAATAATGTTACAAATTCATTAACCCATTGGAGGAAAAATCTATGATAGATCTTATAGATGTAAGCAAGTCCTATGGTCCCGGCCTTCCGGCAGTGAACCATGCGAACTTACATATAGATAAAGGTGAATTCGTCTTTGTAGTAGGAAACAGTGGTTCAGGAAAAACAACCCTGATCAAACTTCTTATGAAAGAGCTGGATTCCACATCCGGCCAGATCATCGTAAGCGGTGAACGTCTGGAAGGAATGAAACACAGAAGAGTAGCCAAATACCGCCGTAAGTTGGGCGTAGTATTTCAGGACTTCCGTCTTCTGAAAGACAGAAATGTATATGAGAATGTAGCGTTTGCCCAGAGAGTAGTCAACCGTCCCACAAGAGTAATCCGTAAACGTGTCCCGGAGGTACTTCAGGAAGTTGGACTTGCTGTCAAATACAAATCCTTCCCGGATGAACTTTCCGGTGGAGAACAGCAGAGAGTTGCATTGGCAAGGGCGCTGGTCAACCGTCCGGATATCCTTCTGGCAGACGAGCCTACAGGAAACCTGGATCCGAAGACTTCCGAAGAAATCATGAAGCTTCTGGAACAGATCAACGACAGAGGAACCACAGTAGTGGTTGTTACACATAACAAGGATATTGTAAATTCCATGCGCAAACGTGTTGTGACCATGCATGAGGGCTCTATTATAAGTGACGAGAAAGAGGGAGAATATCATGAGGCCTAGTACAATCTGGTACACTCTGAAACAGGGTGTCAAAAATATCAAAAGAAACTGGATGTTTTCCCTGGCTTCCATTATCACCATGGCTGCCTGTATTTTTCTGTTTGGAATCTTTTTCTCCATTGTCAATAATGTGAATAATATTGCACATAAGGTAGAGCAGGAAGTGCCGATCACAGTATTCTTTGAAGAGGGAACTACAAACAAACAGATCAAAGCAATCGGAAAGAAGATCAAGGCACGTCCGGAAGTAGAGAAAATAGAGTATCAGTCAGCTGATGAAGCCTGGGAGGAATATAAAGAGCAGTATTTCCAGGGCTCAGAGGCAGCAGACGGATTTAAGGACGACAATCCTCTTGCAAACTCAGCCAATTATCGTGTGTATATGAATGATATCACGAAGCAGTCAGAACTTGTTTCCT
>ENA-OQDD01000498-OQDD01000498.1-human-gut-metagenome-genome-assembly--contig:-NODE-498-length-15976-cov-1.829264_pt1 | contig 15976 bp, 24 predicted proteins | sample MGYA00242507_ERZ504598 | MGnify/ENA primary metagenome ERZ504598 (study PRJEB26092, sample SAMD00036318) | human gut metagenome | host: Homo sapiens | study: EMG produced TPA metagenomics assembly of... | reverse complement strand
CGGCATCATTTGTGCAGGGTATTTAAGCCACTTAGCGCTGATGAAACAAATGACAGGCTTATAGCAATAATAGAGGAGGATTTTCCTGCTGTAAAGCAGCTTAAAAAGAACAATTTCTCTGAATACAATCATGCAATTTCGTATCGACGATTGCCATAAAGGCTGCAAAGGCTGCAGGACTGGACACTGCGCTATGCGCAGCAGGAGGCTTTTATTACCGCATAGGGCAGTGGCAGAAGCATAAAAGCGTCATGGAAGGAGTAGAACAGGCATTAGCCATGCATTTTCCTGAAAAGCTGACCAATATACTCTATGAGTACTATGGCAAACTAAGACACCCACAGACCCCTGAATCCGCACTCATCCATATGGTCGATGCTTTAATAGTAAGGCTTGATCATATCAAAAACGATGTGGCAGACAGTGAATGGAATCACGAAATACTTATTATCCAGACATTAAATGAGCTGTCAAGCTCAGGAATGTATGATGAATCAGGGCTTTCCATGAATCACTTTTTAAAAATACGAGACTATCTTACAAAGGAGGAGCTGCTTAAATGAGTTTTTTTATCGAAAAAGAAGTAGAATGCAATTTTAATTTTGATTATGAAAAGGTCGCAGAAGCTGTTGTTTCTGCTTCACTTGAGCACGAGAGCTTTCCGTATGAGGCGGAGGTTAATTTGACACTGACAGACAATGAAGGGATACATGCCATCAATAAGGAGTACAGACAGATAGACAGGCCTACAGATGTATTATCTTTTCCGATGCTTTCATATGAACGCCCGGAGATTTTTCTTTCCTTTCAGATGAAATGAGGATGATTTCAATCCTGATACAGGAGAGGTCATGCTAGGTGACATTATCATATCCGTCGACAAAGTAAAGGAACAGGCCATAGAATACGGACACAGCGAAAAAAGAGAGTTTGCCTTTCTGATTACACACAGCATGCTTCATCTGTTCGGATATGACCACATGGAGCTGATGAGGCGGCCGTAATGGAAGAGCACCAGAGAAAAATACTTGACGCTTTAGGTATAACACGCTAATATTTAAGCTGGTTATCAATTGAAACAGAGGATTTTAATAAATGTCTAAAAAAACAATGGGGCAAGTAATGCTTAGTACAGGGCTCCATACTTGCCGTAGCATCTATCATAAGCAGAATAATAGGACTCATATATCGCATACCGATGCAGCGTATATTGGGCGATATCGGAATCGGCTATTATTCCACAGCTTTTGAAATATATAATGTCATGCTGATTATATCATCATACAGCTTACCACTTGCCGTATCAAAGATGGTTTCAGCCCAGATGGCAAAAAAAAGGCGGACTGCGACGTATCAGATACTGAAGTGTGCTCTGCTTTTTGCAACCATCAGTGGCACAACGGTTGCACTCATACTGTTTTTCGGTGGCAATTTTTTTTGCGACTACGCTTCTTAACACACCATACAGTATTTTTGCCTTAAGAGTACTGGCTCCGGGGCTTTTGGTAGTTGCAGTGCTTGGCGTCATCAGAGGCTTTTTCCAGGGACTGGGTACTATGATGCCGAGTGCCGTATCACAGATAATAGAGCAGATAGTAAATGCCATAGTCAGTGTATGGGCGGCCTACGTGCTATACCGTACAGGTACAAGGATTGGCGCAGTGCTTGGTGACAAGGAGCACTATGCCGCTGCCTACGGTGCAGCAGGTGGTACACTTGGAACAGTGCTTGGCTCTGTAGCGGCTCTTTTATTTGTAGTATTTATCTTTGCCATCTATATGAAGGTGTTCAAGAGGCAGATGAAAAGAGAACGAAATGTCAGGGTGAGCTCATTTGGCTACACAATGAAGATTCTTGTAATTACGGTTATTCCGGTGCTTTTAAGTACTACTATTTACAATATCAGTGGTATCATCGACCAGGGTATTTTCAAGCAGGTTGCACTGCTTCAGGGATACACTCAGAATGATATAGACGTATGGTGGGGTGTATACACCGGAAGTACAAGCTTTTAATCAATGTGCCTATATCCATAGCATCAGCTATGGCAGCATCCTTTGTTCCGGTGCTTACAGGCGCATATCACAGGGACGATATGGAGGCAGTGAGAGGACAGATTAATCTTTCCACACGCTTTATCATGGTTGTCGCATTCCCATGTGCAGTAGGGCTTGCCGTGTTTGGACTGCCAATATTTAATATACTGTTCTCAAGCACCCGTGCAACAAATGCTGAGGCATCACTTATGATGTATGTCGGTGCGGTTGCGGTAGTATTTTACTCGCTTTCCACTCTGTCCAACGGACTGCTGCAGGGCATTGACAGGCTCAAAGTTCCGGTAATCAACGCTGCGATATCCATTGTAGCGCATGTCATAGTACTCATACTGCTTATGCTCATATTCAGGCTCAATATACATGCAGTTGTGCTTGCCAATACGTTTTTGCACTGCTCATGTGCTTTATGAACAGCATGGCTTTAAAGAAGTACAGCGGCTTTAAGCAGGAAATAAAAAAGACCTTTATCATCCCGGCCATCAGCTCGCTCATAATGGGAGTTATTTCGTATATAATATACTTTATACTTTACAAGGCCTGTCATATTGAGATTATTGCCTTCATTCTTGCTGCAATCATTGCGGTTATCTCATATGCAGTGGCGCTGCTTTTGCTCAAGGGACTGACTGAGGATGAGCTTAGACATTTTCCAAAGGGCACACTTATCATAAAAGTGGTAAAAAAATGTCATTTATTATAAAATTGAATAAATAACAAAAATTTACAGATACTGATTTTGAGGTGATAATATGAAAAGCAAAATCAGTATCTGTTTTTTAACTATTGTTGTAATTCTTCTTGCACTTGTTATGATAGAAAAAATCAATACGCAAAGAGCAGCAGACAAAGCTGCGATAATTGCACAAAGCAATGAAAATGATAAAGAAGAAAAAAATGAAAAAGAAAGCCTTCTGACATCAAATGAGGCTAAGAATGCAAAATACTGCATCAAAAATGACTCCGGAATGCTGTCTGTATACAACGCCACTGCAAGTGAAAAATACTTTGACACAGGCGTGTATTTTGAAGAACTGCCAGATGAAGCAAAAAATAAGGTTACAAATGGACTCTACTTTTTTAACGAAACTGATTTGTACGATTTTCTTGAAAGCTATTCGAGTTAATGTTAAAATAAATCAGTTAGGGGAAAGAATATGTACGATGTAATTATAATAGGTGCCGGTGCATCCGGCTGATGGCGGCAGCAGCTGCTGCATCAAAGGGAGCACGCGTGGCACTTTTAGAGCACAAGGATGATATAGGAAAGAAAATACTTGCAACAGGAAACGGCAGATGTAATTTCACAAACACTGATATGTCCGTAAACAAATTCCACGGCAGTAAAGCACTGATTAAAAACGGGTTGTCGCAATTTAATTATGCAGACACAATACGTTTTTTTAAAGAACTTGGAATACCTGCATATGACAATGCAGGCTACATTTATCCAAATTCAAGACAGGCTGCATCTGTTGTGGCAGCCTTTCGCATGGAGCTTATGAGGCTTCATGTGGATGTGAAAACAGGCATAAGTATTACAGAAATTAAGACTGCAGGGATTACGACTAAAGACGCAAAGTCTGCTGCTAATCCGGCAACTAATAAGAAGACAGATGACCGGACCGGTTACTGCATCCAAACAGACAATGGCAGCTTTAAGTCCAAAAAGCTTATCATAGCGTGTGCCTTACGGCTTCCCCGAAGCTTGGAAGTGACGGAAGCCTGTTTCGACAGATAGAAGCTCTCGGCCATCATATCCAAAAGCCATTACCCGCGCTTTGCGGCTTTAGCTGTGATGGCCTAAATTTCAAAAAAATCACAGGTGTCAGGTGCGATGCCACTGTCGCTTCCGTGATAGACGGTCAAATGACAGAGCAAAATACAGGGGAGCTGCAGTTAGCCGACTATGGCATCTCAGGCATCCCGGTTTTTCAGATTTCAAGTCTTATGTCAAGAGCCCTCGATAAAGGTCAAAGGGTCGAGGTGATAATTGACTTTTTGCCGGCTTTTAGTGATGATGAGCTTAATGGGTACATAAAGGACAGAAGCATTACAACGACAGACAACCGCTCGTTAAATGAGATGCTTAACGGACTTTTAAACAATAAGCTTCTTCTTGAGCTGATACACAAATCAGGTGTATCTCCTGACAAAAAGGGAAGGCTGTTGACAGATGATGATTGTAAAAGTCTCACCCGCTCAATAAAGCATACAGCCGTTTCGGTAAAAAAGCCAAGAGGAGCCGAATTTGCACAGGTGTGTGCAGGCGGCATATATACAAAGGAAATAGATGTACGTACATTGGAGTCCAAAATCCATCCGGGGCTTTACTTTTGCGGCGAGCTGCTTGATGTGGACGGCATATGCGGTGGCTACAATCTGCAGTGGGCATGGACAAGTGGATATATAGCAGGAGAAATGCAGTAAATGATTAAAATTAACCAGATAAAGCTCCCCGTCACGCACAGTGATGAGGCATTAAAAAAGAAAATAATAAAAATGCTTAAGCTCAATGCCAAGACAGGCTTTACATACCGGATATTAAAGAAATCACTTGACGCGCGTAAAAAGCCTGAGCTGTTCTATACATATTCCGTTGCTGTAGAGATAGAGGATACAAAAAATAGCGAAGAAACAATTATAAAAAGAGCAGCCCGCTCACCTGTGCTCATATATAAAGAAAAAGAGTACATGATACCTGCATGCGGCCATATACCGCTTGACAGGCGACCTGTTATTGCAGGGGCAGGTCCTGCCGGCTTGTTTTGTGCATATATATTGGCAGAGGCAGGTTTTCGCCCGATAGTTATCGAGCGTGGCAGCCGGGTTGAGAAAAGAACCTGCGATGTACAAAAATTCTGGGAGAGCGGCATACTTAATCCCAAAAGCAATGTACAGTTTGGTGAGGGCGGTGCCGGAACCTTTTCAGATGGCAAGCTGAATACATCCGTAAAGGATCCTTCGGGCAGAAATCGTCTTGTGCTTGAGACATTTGTGCGCTTTGGGCAGATCCGTCCATACTTTATGACAACAAGCCACATATTGGTACTGATGTGCTTTCAGAAGTAATTGTCAACATGCGTGAGTTTTTAGTTGACAAAGGAACAACGTTTATATTTGACACCTGTGTAAACAATCTTGACATAGTTTCCCAAAAGCTGTTAAGTGTTTACACGGATTCTGACAGTAACAGTAATAGTGAGATAAAGACAGATGTATGCGTTCTGGCACTCGGACACAGCGCCAGAGATACATTTGATATGCTTTACAACAAAGGCTTTGATATGGAATGCAAGAGCTTTGCAGTCGGCTTTCGCGTTGAGCATCCGCAGCGCATGATAGATGAATCACAGTATGGTATTCAAAAGAAAATCATACTTCCTCCAAGTCCTTATAAGGTTACCTCCAATTTTCCGAATGGCAGAGGAGTCTATTCATTCTGCATGTGTCCGGGAGGATATGTGGTCAACTCATCGTCAACCGAAAATCACACAGTAGTTAACGGCATGAGCTATCACGACAGAAACAGCAAAAATGCGAACAGTGCCATCATAGTATCTGTTTCGCCGAAGGATTTCGGAGCAGATGATGCCCTCGCCGGAGTGAGATATCAGGAAAAGCTTGAGACAGAAAATTATAAGCGAGGCAATGGTTTAATACCACAGCAGCTTTTCGGTGATTTCTGTGATGACAGATTAACAACAGCATACGGTGATTTTGGCTCCTGTACAAAGGGAAACACCGTCTTTGCAAAGCTGAATGGACTGATGAACGCTGACATGGAGCAGTCGTTCAAGCTTGGAATGGAACATTTTGGCCATCTGATACATGGCTTTGACAGAAAAGATGCTATTTTGTCCGGTATGGAGACACGCACATCTTCTCCGCTTCGCATAAAAAGAGATGAATCCTTTGAGAGCAATATCTCGGGTGTATACCCTTGCGGTGAAGGCGCAGGCTATGCAGGAGGCATTACATCTGCGGCAATCGACGGCATAAAGGTCGCAGAAGCAATTATTAAAAAATATAGGCCGGATTTTAAATAATATTTATACACATGAATAATATTTATACACGTAAAGAGAGGAAATATTCGTGGCAGAAGTATCACCAATGATGCAGCATTATCTGCAGACAAAAGAACAATATAAGGATTGTATTTTATTTTATCGCTTAGGAGACTTCTATGAGATGTTTTTTGACGATGCGATAATGGTTTCAAAGGAGCTTGAGCTTACACTCACAGGCAAAAACTGTGGACTTGAAGAAAGAGCTCCTATGTGTGGAGTACCGTTTCATGCGGCAGACTCATATATCAACAGACTCGTATCAAACGGTCACAAGGTAGCTATCTGTGAGCAGATGGAGGATCCAAAGCAGGCAAAGGGAATCGTAAAGCGAGAGGTAATCCGTGTTGTGACACCTGGCACAAACACTGATATGGCTTCTTTAGATGAGGCAAAAAACAATTACATAATGTCGATTGTATACACTGAGGACAAATACGGCATAGCGACCTGTGATGTCACAACAGGTGATTTTTTACGACAGAGGTGGATGCGGAAAGAAAGCTGTTAGATGAGGTGAGCAGATTTAATCCATCGGAAATCATATGCAATGAAGCCTTCTACATGAGCGGAATAGATGTTGACGATATGAAAAACAGATTATCAGTTACTGTTTCAGCACTCGACTCATGGTATTTTTCTGATGGTCTTGCAAATGAGACACTGCTTTCACATTTCCATGTACAGACAATAAATGCTCTGGGGCTTGAGGATTATGAGAGTGGAGTCATAGCTGCCGGCGCCCTGTTAAAGTACCTTTATGAGACGCAGATGAACTCGCTCGACAATATACTTGAGCTTCATCCGTACTCAATAGGCAAATATATGATAATAGACAGCTCATCAAGACGTAATTTGGAGCTTGTAGACACCCTTCGTGAAAAGCAAAAGAGAGGCTCACTGCTTTGGGTACTCGACAAGACACGCACGGCTATGGGAGCAAGACTGCTTCGCACCTATGTCGAGCAGCCTCTTATCGAAAAGTCAGAGATAATAAAGCGCCAGAAGCTTATCGAAGCACTTAATGCAAACGAAATAACAAGAGATGAAATCAGGGAATACCTTAATCCTATTTATGACCTTGAGCGTCTCATCACAAGAATCACCTACCAGTCAGCAAATCCGCGCGACCTTATTGCCTTCAGGGATTCTTTAAAAATGCTTCCACCAATAAAGCAGCAGCTTTCAGACATACCGTGTGAGCTTACCGATGAGATTAATGAAGAGTTCGACGAGCTTAAGGATATATATGAGCTTTTACTTTCATCCATTGAGGATGAGCCTCCTATCTCACAGCGCGACGGAGACATCATAAAAGCAGGCTACAACGAGGAGGTTGACCGTCTTCGAGACGCAAAAACCAAGGGAAAGACATGGCTTGCTGAGCTTGAACCGGTGAGCGTGAAAAAACCGGCATCAAAAACTTAAGAATCAAGTATAACAAAGTGTTCGGATATTACCTTGAGGTCACAAACTCCTTCAAGGATTTAGTTCCTGATTATTATGTGAGAAAACAGACACTCACCAATGCAGAGCGCTACATAACACCGGAGCTTAAAGAGCTTGAGGATACCATTCTTGGAGCTGAGGACAGGCTCACATCACTTGAGTATGAGCTGTTTCGTGATGTAAGAAACAGATTTCCGACAATGTTTCAAGGATTCAGAAAACAGCCAGAGCTATAGCACAGATTGATGTTTTTGCTTCGCTTGCGCTTGTTGCCAGTCAGAATAATTACTGCAAGCCAAAGATAAATGAAAGCGGAATAATAGACATAAAAAACGGACGTCATCCTGTAGTTGAAAAATGATTACAAATGATATGTTTATAGAAAACGATACATATCTGGATCAGCACAAAAACAGAATCTCAATCATCACAGGCCGAACATGGCCGGTAAATCCACCTACATGAGACAGACAGCACTTATCGTTCTCATGGCACAGATTGGAAGCTTTGTACCTGCACAAACTGCAAATATCGGTATTGTAGACCGTATCTTCACACGAGTCGGCGCATCTGACGACCTTGCAAGCGGCCAGAGTACATTTATGGTTGAGATGAACGAGGTGGCAAATATACTAAGAAATGCAACCGCAAAATCCCTGCTCATTCTCGATGAGATTGGACGTGGCACGAGTACATTTGACGGACTAAGCATCGCCTGGGCAGTTGTAGAGCATATAAGTAATCCAAAGCTCCTCGGAGCAAAGACACTTTTTGCAACGCATTACCACGAGCTCACCGAGCTTGAGGGCAAGCTTGACAGTGTAAATAACTATTGCATTGCTGTAAAGGAAAAGGGCGATGATATAGTTTTCTTAAGAAAAATCGTAAAGGGCGGAGCTGACAGAAGCTACGGCATACAGGTAGCAAAACTTGCAGGTCTGCCTGATTCAGTCATAGAGCGTGCCAAGGAAATTGCAGAGCAGCTTCTTGCAAATGATATCACAGATACTGTAAAAAGCATATCCGTTGACAATGGCCACAAGCATAAAAAGGAGCACCTTGACGAGGTTGATATGACACAGATTTCGCTTTTCGACACAGTGAAGGATGATGATATAATTGACGAGCTTCGAAGCATAGATATAGGCAACATGACACCACTTGATGCGTTAAACAAGCTGTATCAGCTCCAGAACAAGGTTAAAAACCGCTGGTAGAAAGGATTAAAATGCCAAATATTGCCATATTAAATCAGGAAACAATAGATAAAATAGCTGCAGGAGAGGTTGTTGAGCGTCCGTGCTCCGTGGTTAAAGAGCTGGTGGAAAATGCCATAGATGCAGGCTCCACAGCCATCACTGTCGAGATAAAGGAGGGCGGAATTTCATTTATCCGTATCACTGACAATGGCTGCGGAATTGAAAGAGACCAGGTTGCGGTTGCATTTTACCGTCACAGCACGAGCAAAATCCGCTCGGCAGAGGATTTACTTACTGTAAAGTCACTCGGTTTCAGAGGTGAGGCGCTGTCAAGCATCTCAGCCGTGGCCCGCGTTGAGCTTATCACAAAAACCTACGATGAGCTCACCGGCACCAGATATGTGATTGAGGGCTCAAAGGAGCTTTCCAACGAGGAAATCGGTGCTCCGGACGGTACTACCTTCATAGTAAAGGATTTGTTTTATAATGTTCCGGCAAGACGTAAGTTTTTAAAGACAGCACAGACAGAGGGCAGCTACATAAGCGATATGGTTGAAAAGCTTGCGCTTTCACATCCTGATATATCGTTTAAGTTCATAAACAATAACCAGACAAAGCTTCACACCTCAGGAAACGGCAACAGAAAGGATATCATATACCATATATTCGGTCGCGAGATATCGTCATCACTGCTTGAGGTGAAGCATGAATGCGAATACTTTAAGGTGGAGGGCTTTATAGGAAAGCCTGTCATCACGAGGGGCAACAGAAATTATGAGAATTATTTCATAAACGGCAGATATGTAAAGAGCAATATATTGTCACGTGCAATAGAGGAGGCCTACAAGAGCTTTCTAATGCAGCATCAGTATCCGTTTACAGTGCTTTACTTTACATTTTTCAGTGAGCTGGATGTCAACGTACATCGACCAAGATGGAGCTTAGGTTCGACAACAACAACGAGATATATGTCGAATTGTGTGACACAATATATGCAATTCTATCCCACAAGGAGATGATTCCCGAGGTGCCTGTAGACAGTACGCCGGCGCCTAAAAAGATAGTGCATGAGTATAAGGAGCCAATACCGGAGCCGTTTGAGAAGAGGCGTATCAATGAGGTGAGGGCAGCGGAATCAAGGAGCGTATACGGACAGAGCGTGACGTCAGCAGTAAAAGATTACTCAGCAATAGAACCTGCTGCAAAAGCGCCTGAGACTTCCACCGCGTATGAACCAGCACAGGTTGTCACCGGCACCCAGCAGACACTTGGGATTACGACAAGGTTTTCTTACAGAAAGCGCCAAGAAACAGTTTCCATCATAGGCCAGCTCTTTAGACTACTGCTGATAGAAGTTTGAGGACAAGCTGTACATCATAGACCAGCATGCCGCTCATGAAAAGGTACTGTATGAAAAAACGATGGCAAGACTTGCCAATAAGGATTTTACATCACAGCGCATAAGCCCACCGATTGTCATGACACTTGATGCCAGGGAATGTGAGATGCTTGAGAAATACAGGCCGCAGATAGAACAGTTTGGCTATGAGGTGGAGCATTTTGGCGGCAAGGAATACATGATCAGTGCAATTCCAGATAATTTGTTTAACATAGATATGAAGGATCTGTTATAGAGATGCTCGATGATTTTTCCAATGCGACAGGCAGGCAGACTCCTGATATCATCACGGAAAAGGTCGCATCCATGTCGTGCAAGGCAGCAGTCAAGGGCAATGACAAGCTTACTCTTCCTGAGATAAATAAGCTGATAGATGAGCTTTTGTCACTCGACAATCCTTACAACTGCCCACACGGCAGACCAACCATCATCTCTATGAGCAAATATGAGATAGAAAAGAAATTCAAACGTATCGTATGACAACATACACATTTGAACTGAGGTGCAATATGACACAAAAACCGATGATTGTCCTGACAGGACCGACAGCAGTAGGAAAGACAGCTCTATCGATTGAGCTTGCAAAAAAATAAATGGTGCTATAATATCCGCGGATTCCATGCAGGTATACAAATACATGGATATAGGCTCTGCGAAGGTTACAGTCGATGAGATGGACGGCATAAAGCACTATCTGATAGACGAGCTTGAGCCTCTGACGAGTTCAATGTATTTATCTTTAAGGATATGGCAAAAAAGCACTTAATGAGATATACGAAGCAGGAAAGATACCGATAATTGTCGGCGGTACCGGCTTTTATATACAGGCACTTTTGTATGACATTGATTTCACAAAGCAGGATGTGGATGAGGCATACAGAAAAAGCCTTTACGACTTTGCTAACGAGCACGGAAACCATGCACTGCATGAAAAGCTTAAGGATATCGACCCTGCATCCTACGAGAGCATCCATGAGAATAACGTAAAACGCGTCATCAGAGCAATTGAATACTATCACACCTGCCATGAGCCGATTTCAAAGCACAATGAGACTGAAAGAGCCAAGCAGTCTCCATACAGTTTTGCCTATTTTGTACTGGATGATGTAAGACAAAGACTCTATGAAAGGATAGATAAGAGAGTTGATATCATGGTTTCAAACGGACTTGTCGATGAGGTGAAAAAGCTAAAGGCAATGGGCTGTACAAGCGATATGGTATCCATGAAGGGCATAGGATATAAGGAAATCCTTGCATATCTCGATGGAGAATATTCACTTGATGAGGCTTTGGACAAGGTAAAGCTTGAGTCAAGGCGTTTTGCAAAGAGACAGCTAACCTGGTTAGGAGAGAAAAAGATACCATATGGATAGAAAAAAATGAATATTCATATGATAATAATAAAATATTAAATAAAATACAAGAAATTTTAGCAGAAAAGAGGATTATAATTTGTTAGATACCAATGAAGCCATTTACAGGCAGTATGAGACACTTGGAATATCAAAGGAGGTTTTGGATTTCGGAACCTCTGTAGAAAAGGAGCTTAAGGAGCGTTTTGACAAAATAGACACAAATGCTGAGTATAATCAGCTTAAGGTCATAGCCGCCATGCAGAAAAACAAGGTGAGCGCAGAGTGCTTCCAGGCATCAAGCGGCTACGGCTACAATGACCTCGGAAGGGATACACTTGAGAGAGTGTACGCAGACTGTTTTGGCGCAGAAGATGCACTTGTAAGGCCTCAGATTACCTGTGGCACACATGCACTTGCACTTGCACTCATGTCAAACCTGCGCCCGGGCGATGAGCTTTTAAGCCCTGTCGGAAAGCCTTACGATACACTTGAAGAGGTAATAGGCATACGCCTTCAAAGGGCTCGCTTGCTGAGTACGGCATCACATATACGCAGGTTAATTTACTGCCTGACGGTGAGTTTGACTATGACGGAATAAAGAAAGCCATCAATGAAAAAACGAAGCTTGTCACAATCCAGCGCTCTAAGGGCTATGCTACAAGACCTACACTTTCGGTCAAAAGAATAGGCGAGCTCATTGCCTTTGTAAAGAGCATAAAGCCTGATGTGATCTGTATGGTCGATAACTGCTACGGTGAGTTTGTCGAGGATACAGAGCCTATCCAGGTTGGAGCGGACATGATGGTTGGCTCACTGATCAAAAATCCGGGAGGCGGACTTGCACCAATCGGAGGCTATATTGTCGGCAAAAAGGAATGTGTTGAAAATGCCGCATACCGTCTCACATCTCCGGGACTTGGCAAGGAGGTTGGAGCCTCACTCGGAGTCATCCAGTCATTTTATCAGGGCTTTTTCCTTGCACCGACTGTCGTAAGCGGAGCATTAAAGGGAGCAATCTTTGCTGCAAAAATCTATGAAAAGCTAGGTTTTAAGGTAGTCCCTGACGGTACTGAAAGCCGCCACGATATCATACAGGCTGTAGAGTTCAATAACCGCGATGCATGATAGCCTTCTGCGAGGGCATACAGGCAGCAGCACCTGTGGACAGCTATGTGACACCTGAGCCATGGGCTATGCCGGGCTATGACAGTGATGTCATCATGGCAGCAGGCGCATTTGTTCAGGATCATCCATTGAGCTTTCTGCCGATGGTCCTGTGAAGCCGCCATATGCGGTTTATTTCCAGGGAGGACTCACATGGTACCATGCAAAGCTTGGAATTTTGATGTCTTTACAAAAACTTTATGAGAGAAATCTTGTTAAGCTGGATTAGGTGTGCTACAATTAACTGAAAACTTTGCTTAAATCCGTTGTCAATCGCCTGGGAGAAGCGAAAGGGATTAATGCATAATAACAAAACAATTAAAAATCTGCCGGCTTCAGAGCGACCATATGAGAAATTTTTATCGCTTGGAGCATCAGCCTGTCAGATGCTGATTTACTTGCCATCATTATAAAGACCGGCACAAGGGACAAGACTGTGATTGATATTGCGCAGGACATACTTTCCGGCAGGCATGGCAATCTGCTCAATCTCTATGAGATGTCCTATGAGGAGCTTCTTAGTATCCCCGGGATAGGGCAGATAAAAGCTATACAGCTTAAGGCGATAGCAGAGCTGTCGCTTCGCATAGCAAAGACCAAAAAGGTTCAAAGCATCAGAATGAATAATCCTCAGACAATAGCTGACTACTATATGGAGCAGATGAGGCATCTTACAAATGAAGTCGTCATTTGTGCCTATTTTGATGTGAAAAGCAGATTCTTAGGAGACAAGTTCATATCCAAGGGTTCACTAAGCTCATCTGTAGTGGACATAGGCTCCATCATCAGGACCGCCCTGGACAAAAATGCATCAAAGCTTGTTTTATTGCACAATCATCCAAGCGGAGATTGTACTCCCAGCAGAAATGATATTGCTGTCACAGACAGATTAATTGAGGGCTCAGGGATTTTTTCCATAGAGCTTTGTGACCATATCATAATCGGAGATAACGAATATTATAGCTTCTATGAAAATAAACTTATATAAACAGAAGACGAGGTAGAATTATTATGAGCAACAACGTTTACGGAATTGATCTGGGAACAAACAATTTCAAGGTATACTCAAAGGCTACAGGCAAGACAATGCTTGAGAAAAACACAATAGCCGTAATAGACAAAAATCAGATATATGCATATGGAGACAGCGCATATGCCATGTATGAAAAGGCGCCTGAGACAATCAACGTCATATTTCCTGTTGTAGAGGGAGTTATTGCTGACTATAATCTGCTTCAGACTATGATTTTTGACTTTTGGAGCACAAGACAAAGGCACGTATCAAAAATGCCGAGTTCATCATCGCTGTGCCGACAGATATCACAGATGTAGAGAAAAGAGCGTTCTACGAGCTCTTCTATAAGAGCAAATCAAAGCCTAAAAAGGTCATGCTCTGTGAGAAGCCTATCGCTGATGCTGTAGGCCTTGGAATAGATGTAAACGAGCCAACCGGTGTCATGATAGTAGATATGGGCGCTGACACAACAGAGACATCCGTTATTTCACTCGGTGGCCTGGTGCTTAGTGACCTGCTTCATTTCGGTGGCAACAGACTTGACGAGTCAATTATCTCCTTTGTGCGAAAGGAGTTCAATCTTGTAATCGGACAAAAGACTGCAAAGCTGTTGAAGGAGACTATAGGCTCTGCACTTCCGGGAAGAGAGGACAGTATGGTCATAGTGGGACGTGATGTGGTAAGCGGCCTGCCTATTGAGATGGAAATTGGTTCAAAGGTCGTTTACGAGGCTATGAAGTCAAACCTTGAGTCTATATGCACATCAATAAAAATGATTCTTGAGAAGACTCCGCCTGAGCTTGCAAAGGATATCATCCATTCAGGCATTTATATCACAGGAGGCGGCTCACAGCTTACAGGACTTGACCAGCTCTTTGAACAGATTACAGGTATAAAGGTCATCTGCTCAGAATGTCCTGAGGAGAGTGCAGTACGCGGACTCGTACAAATAGTTTCTGATTCAAAATATAAGAGACTTCCGTTCAGCATCAAAAAATAATATCCGAGGTTAACATGAGTAAGAATTTTCGCAATCGAAAGAGAAAGCACAATAAAAAGCTGCCTGCAAGATACACACTGTTGATTATGACAGCAGTCTGCTTTGTGACCATGCTGTTAAGCCTTACCTTAAATATCTCCGGTGGTCCTTTAAAGACTGCTGCCGGATATGTATTCATCCCAATGCAGAGTATAAACAGCTTTGGAATCCACATTTCAGATAAGGTTACAGAAATACGCACATTAAAAAATGTCAAGGCTGAGAATAAAAAGCTCAAGGCCGAGGTAGAAGAGCTTACAACACAGCTCACAACCAACAAACTTGAACAGTATGAGCTTGACAATTACAGACAGCTTCTGGATTTGGATGCCAAATATCCATCATATCCCAAGGTTGCTGCCAGTGTTATAGCAAAGGACAGCGGAAACTGGTTTTCTACCTTTACTATCGCAAAGGAAAAAAAGGATGGAGTGGACGTAGGCATGAATGTGCTGGCGGGAAGCGGACTTGTAGGTATTGTTACCGATGCTGGTGATAATTTTGCCAAGGTACGCTGTATCATAGATGATGCCAGCAAGGTCAGTGGCATGGTTTCCACCACGGAGGACAACCTCACCGTCAGTGGCAATATAAAAACCATGAACGAGGACAAGGTAATTACCTTTACAGAGTTAAAGGATGACGACAACAAGGTGAAAGAGGGCGATCCTGTTGTTACCTCATACGTGTCAGACCGTTACCAGCAGGGCATACTGATTGGCTATGTGACAAAAATCGAAAATAATTCCAACAATCTGACAAAATCCGGCACTATCACACCGGTTGTAGATTTTGAGCATATCGAAAATGTCATGGTCATAACACAGCTTAAGCAGACCGGTGACACTAAGACAGCTGACGACCCCGAAAGTACAGAAACAGCCGGCGACAGCCAAACTGAAAATTCAACTGAAAATAAGTAAGGAGCAGCATGAGACGTAGAATTGTTTTATTTATAATAATAACTTTATGCTTTTTATTGCAGACCACGCTGTTTAAGACTCTTTCCTTTGCCAATATCTCACCAAACCTGTTGATTATAGCCGTATCATCCTTTGGCTTTATGCGTGGCAAAAAGGAAGGACTGTGGGTAGCTTCTTTTGCGGCCTGCTTATTGACATATTTTGCGGAAAATATATAGGACTGTATGCTTTAATATATATGTATATCGGTTTTATCAATGGATTATTCCAGAAAAGATCCTATCCTGACGATATAAAGCTTCCTATGCT
>ENA-OQDD01000497-OQDD01000497.1-human-gut-metagenome-genome-assembly--contig:-NODE-497-length-16060-cov-1.641750_pt1 | contig 16060 bp, 21 predicted proteins | sample MGYA00242507_ERZ504598 | MGnify/ENA primary metagenome ERZ504598 (study PRJEB26092, sample SAMD00036318) | human gut metagenome | host: Homo sapiens | study: EMG produced TPA metagenomics assembly of... | reverse complement strand
CCTGTATTTTCGTATGTCTCCTTAACAATATCACAGGCCAGCAAAAGCGCCTCATCATAATTACCCGCTACTGCGATTATGTGCAGATTCTTCTTCGGATATCCCTTTTGCAGCAATTCTCTTGTCGGAATGATATCCAAAAGATTTTCCTCATTTGACGGAAACGTGATGATGTATGTGTGAAGCATGCCGGCATTATGCTCTATCTTCCACTTGATTTTCTTTATCTTTCCGGTAACAGACTCTCCTACAAATAAATCCTCATACCATTTCATTCCAAAACCTCAAAAAGCAGTTTTTAAAACTGCTTTTTAATAATACTAATAATACTTGTGTGTCCCCCATAAATTGCTTTTCTTTAAATCCAGGTACTCATTGTAAGCCTTCTCAAGTATCTGCTTCTCATTTGCAAACTTGAGCAGATGATATGCCTCGTGATACTTATAAAACCCTGAATCCATGAAATACTCTTCTCTTTGCGGTTTACTATAATAACTTTCGCCCATCATAAGATACCAGTGTACATCCTTTTCCACTGTATCATGTGGCACGGTAAAAGAATAGTGGCTCTTACCCACGTATTGGATTATCGTTGCACTGGCACCAGTCTCCTCTTTCACTTCACGGATTGCAGTGTCCTTGTACTCTTCATCAGATTCCACAGTTCCCTTGGGCAGTACCACCCTCGTACCTGTTCCTGTAGTTCTTGTATAAGAGTAATATTTTGCCACGAAAGATTACCACACCGCCACAGCTCGTTGCTTCTATCATTGCCATTCCTCCAAGTGTGGTTTAAACGCTATCTGTCAGTTCAAGTGAAATATGAACGATAACGTCTGTCATTACACTTAAGTATAACCTACTTCTAAAAAAAGTGCAACAAGCCTATTCATTGAAATATTTATCAAATACCTTTTTTGCCACCGGCACCGCATATGTACTTCCGGCACCCGAATCCTCCACAACTACTGCGATTGCCAGATCATTGTAGCCATCCTTTTTTCCATAGCCCACAAACCAGGCATTGGTCTGGTCAGTAGAATCTGATACCTGGGCAGTTCCGGTCTTTCCAAAGGCCTCATAGCTCTGATTGCTTAGCTTTGCGCCTGTTCCATCAGATACCACTGCTGCCATAAGATTCTGGAGAAAAGCTGCCTGATTCTTTGACATAATCTGCTTGTATGAAGCCGGTTTATTCTGCTCCACAAGCGCCCCGCTCGCATTTTCCGTATGGTCTACCAGATATGGCCTCATCAGATTTCCATCATTGCAGATTGCACCGGCAATCATGCACATGTGAAGCGGTGAAACAAGCGTGTTTCCCTGTCCTATCGTGGTCTGCATGGTCAGAGCTGACGAAGCATTGTTATCCAGTGCAAATGTACTCTTTTTTGAATCAAATGCTATAGGCAGATTCTTGTTGAAAAGCATATCGTCACACAAGGTATTAAGCTTATTGTTATCCACCAAAAGACCTATATTGGAAAATGACGAGTTGCACGACTTGGCAAACGACTTTGTTAAGTCCTCCTGTCCGTGTGATTTATTGCCGGCGCAGTGGATTGTAAAGCCTTCCTTTGTAATACTGCCGTCACAATCAAAGCTGTAGTCGTTGTATGTAGACGGATTTTCGTTATAATACTCAAGTGCTGTAAAAATCTTAAACACTGAGCCCGGAGCATACTGTCCCTGTGTTGCCCTGTTGTAAAGAGAAGTGCTGCCCTCACCGTTTACGCTCTCCCAGTCACTTGCGATGGTATTTGGGTCATAATCAGGCTTTTGACACCATAACTGCAATCTTTCCTGTCTTCGGCTCAATTGCAATGACAGCACCTTCATAGTCGTCAAGTGCATTGTATGCAGCCGCCTGTGCTTCGTAATCCAGTGTGGTTATGACATTATCACCGGTATTTTTCTTACCGCTTATATCATTTACTATCTGGTCAAGGAAAAACTCATGTGAGCGAAGCAATGAGAAATTTTCCTGCTTTTCAAGCCCGGCCTTACCATTTACGGCAAAGCCGCTACATGCGCAAACATCCTGCCGTCAGGGTATTCCCTTGTCTCAGATGCATCCGAGCTGACCTTTGTCTGTGCTATGACATGTCCATCCTTAGTCTGTATCTCGCCCCTCACTACATTCTTAGAGAAAAGATCCTGCAGCGAATTGTATGGACTGTTGATGAATTCGTCGCTTTTTACAAACTGGAAATATAAGAAATAACCTATCAATCCAACAAAAACTATAAGGAAAAAATATGTAACAACCGCATACTCTCTATTTCTGTGTCTTCGTGCTGTTTTTGCCGCCTGCTGCCGGTTTTCTCCTTCTCTGTTGACTTCCCTGCGCCCCCGGCTCTTTAGCTGTCTGCTTTTGTCTGTTTTTTGTCTCATGGTCCTTTCGTCTCTTGTCATCTATATTTCTCCTTTTTTCAGGGGCTGCCTGCATAATATACATGCCCTGTATCATTCCAAAAATAATCATCGTAGATAGAAGCGAGCTGCCACCGTAGCTCACAAGCGGCAGCGTCACACCGGTCATCGGTATAAACTTGGTTGAGCCGCCGACAGTTAAAAGCACCTGAAGCGCATACACACTGCCAAGTCCCAACGCCACATACTTGTAAAATGCATCCTTCATCTGCATGGAAAGATTAAATATCATAAGAAAGCAGCTGACACAAACCATAATGAGGCAGACAGCAAATATACCGCCCATCTCCTCTGAGATAGCCGCTATGATAAAGTCTTTAGACACAATAGGTATCTTATTTGGCAGACCCTGCCCCAGTCCAAAGCCAAACAGTCCGCCTGTACCTATGGCAAAGAGCGACTGACACACCTGATAGCCGGCCTTGTCTATGACAGAAAGAGGATCAAGCCATGCAACAATTCTGTTTTTCACATGTGAAAACAGATGATAACCAGCGTACATTCCAAGCCCCACAAACGCAAGACCTCCGGCAAAAATATAAAACCTTTTTGTCGCAACATAAATCATGACCAGATATGTAAAGAAATACAAAAGCGCTCCACCGAGGTCGTTTGATGCAACAAGTATCAGCACAAACACTGCCGATACGCCGCTTGTTATGGCAAGCTGCTTTAAATCAGTTGATTTATACAGCATGGATGCTATAAAAAACACAAAAAGTATCTTTACAAACTCAGATGGCTGAATTGAAACAGGACCAAATGTCAAAGAAAGCTTTGCTCCTCTGCTCGCCACTCCTACCACAAGCACTGACAAAAGACCAAGTATTCCCACACCGGCATATGTCCATGTCAATTTTCGAAACATCGTGCCTTTTTGCATGATAAGCGGTATTAAAAACGCAAATATTGTTCCGGCAAGTACAAAAACAAACTGCCTTAATGCCTTGTCAAACGAAATTCTCGTTAAAATAATCATGCTTATGCAAAGCATCATCACCATGTTGTTTAGCACAAGCTCTGAGGCATTCTTATAAAACTTATGATAAATCAAATAAATTGATTCAAAAAGCACAAGCTGTGCTATATAAAATCCTATTATCTTTGTATCCATTGTCGTGACAAAGAGCACCAAAAAACCATCTAAATGAATCAGAAACATATAAAATCTCTGCAGATTATATATATGCCTCTGCTTTTTTGGCTTGTCGGGATACTTGAATAAATGAAAGCATAAAAAAGTATATATGAGAAAAAGTATTATCATAATATACTTGGAAAGCTGTACTATCAGATGTACCATGTTATTCTACTCCTCTTTTATAATGTCCGTTTGTATATTCAGCTACCTTATCATCATAACCGCCTTAATCTGCTTTGGAGTCTCGATTGTAAAGCTGTATCTAAAACTTCTGATACCTGCCTCCTTAAGCTTACTTATGTTCTTTGTGAGCATGGTAGGCAGTGAATTATATATTGTATTATAGCACTCCTTACAGTTGTTACAAACTGCAAAGGATTTATTGTACCTGTCCTTTAAATATATAAGCTTTTGCTTTTTATCACAGCCCTTTGTGTTTTTGTGCACACAATTGGCGGTGGTCATAAGCGGATAATATCCATAGACTATCATCTGCGAGCCTATATTGTTTCTATGCATAATCTCCCTTGAATTGAGTTCAAGCGGCACTGTATCACCACTTACTCCGTGCTCAAAAAAAGCACTCTTTGAAACATCATTAAAGGTATACATATTGTGGTCTAAAATAACTTTTTTCCCTGTAAACAGATTTTCTGTCAGATAAAGCTCCTCGTAATTTTTCACAACAAAGCCCTCGAAGCTTACCTTATCAAGCTCTTTTGCGATAGATACAAAATAATCAGATGAATCTGCCCTGAATATCGTAGGCAGCATGAGATACACTTTTTTATTTTGCTTTGTAAGGCTTTTCACATCATCTGCAAACTGCTGTATCAGAGTATTCCTGTCATACATGTCAAAATCCAGATAAAATACATCAAAGCATTCATAGCCAATAAGTGTATCAAGCTGCGCGCGTGTCATACACGAGCATATGGTGGTGTAATCATTTATAGCTTCATCATGTGCTGCATCACTTTTTACGACATGCTCAGGGAGTGCTGTAAGTCTTGACATATCAGCGTATCGTGCATCATTCCTGTAATACTTTTTCAACAGCTTATCACAAAGCCCTGAAATTGCATCACGCCGCAGCTTGTTTAGTGCTCCGTTTGGCACAAAGACGTTTTCTCCGATTGAGCTTTAATATGTGAAAACTCAAAGTCTGTATCACCGGTTTTGTTTATCCTCTATAGTCGGCCTTTTATCAAGCGGTGCCTTAAGTGCGGCGCTGACAGGTTCTATTGAAGCTTTGTATGTCACATCACCTCTTTTACAGTGAGGCTTCCGGGCTCGCCTTCTCTTAAAACAAGCTCTCCCTCTATCGAAAGCTTTCTTTTTCAGGCGAAGGCTCTGCAGCATTTGAAACGAAATTAGGCTTCACATAAGTCACCATATCAGAGCCATTGTGGTCGAAATAATACCTGTCTGTGAAACCACAGCGGTTTCCAAGTGCCTTTATCCTGTCATAATCAGCATCACTAACAGGCTTTTTGCTGTCAATATAGCTTCTGTAGTATTTTACCACTCCGCATGCATACTCAAGCTGCTTCATACGCCCCTCAATCTTGAGCGAATAAACACCTGCATCATGCAGCTTGTCAAGAGCCTTTATACCACACATATCTTTAAGGCTTAAAATGTAATTCATCCTTTTTGCCCTCCACGGTATACGGCAGTCTGCACGGCTGTGCACAGCGGCCTCTGTTTCCGCTTCTACCACCTAAAATACTGCTGAAAAGGCACTGTCCTGAATACGAATAGCACAATGCTCCGTGCACAAAGGCTTCAAGCTCCATGCCGGTTTCCTCATGTATGCGCTTCATCTCGGCAAGAGAAACCTCCCTTGCCATGACCACACGCGTCACTCCAAACTGTGAAAGAAAACGCACTCCGTCTGCTCCCGTTACCGTCATCTGTGTACTCGTATGTATCTCCATTGACGGAAAATACTCATGGATAGCCTTCACCACTCCAATATCCTGCACTATCACTGCATCAAGTCCTCTTTTGTAGTATGGAAGCAGGTAGTCGTAGAGCTTTGAAAACTCACTGTTTTTAATCAACGTATTGACCGTCAGATACACCTTTACTCCTCGTAAATGCGCAAAATCAATTGCCTCTAAAAGCTCCTCTTCTGTGAAATTATTGGCATATGCCCTGGCTCCAAACATGCTTCCGCCCACATACACAGCATCGGCGCCGCTTTCTATCACACCCTTAAGTATCTCAAGGCTTCCTGCCGGTGCAAGCAGTTCAAAATCTTTATTTCTCATATATTTCCTCATATAGATGCTCATTTAATATTATATAAACCTGCAATAAAATAGGGAACAGTGTACGATAACTGTTCCCCTTTTATTGCTATTTATCGCTACTGTCATTTGCCCCTTTAGAAGCATGTGCAGATTTTTTAACAGGCTTTTTTCCATCAAGAAGTGACTCCTCAAGAGTTGCCTCAAGTCTCGCCTTGTTGAGTAAAAGCTCCTTGTTTTGTGCCTCAAGCTCCTTCATGCTCGCCTCAGCATTCTCGGTCTTTACCTGATTGGAAATTAAATCATGCTTTAAATCGTATATTTCCTTATCCTTATTCTCTATATCACCCTCGAGCTTTTCGACAAGTGCCTTTGCCTTGAAATAATCATCAGCAATATTGAGCTCGATAAGTGTGCTCTTCATATTGCCCGGAAGATGCTTATACTCATCCATATCATCAAACTCTGCAATCTTGTTGTTGATGTATGCCGCAACCTTCTGTAAGTATTCCTCATTCTCATATCCTGACAGTGTGTAAACCTTTCCGTCTATTACCACCTCGGCATTTGTTTTTGCAGACATTTAATCATCCTCCGTTTTCACATTTATTCAAACCAGCTATATTAGTATTAATATTACTATCAATTTCAATATCAAATACTTAATTATTATATGCCTTATAGATATAAATTGCAACTTTAAGCCCTTTTTCTCTCAAAATGCTCAAAGGCAAGGTCTGTCGCCACTCGCCCCTTTGGTGTGCGGTTTATAAAGCCGTTCTTCACCAGATACGGCTCGTAAACATCCTCAATGGTTCCGGCATCCTCACCTATTGCCGCTGCAAGCGTATCAAGCCCACCGGTCCTCCCGCAAACTTGTCAATGATAGTGAGAAGTATATTTCTGTCGTTTAAATCAAGTCCGTACTTGTCCACTTCCAAAAGATCCAGTGCAAAGCTTGCCACATCATAGGTGATTTTGCCGTCATACTTGACCTGCGCAAAGTCCCTGACACGCTTTAGAAGTCTGTTTGCAAGTCTTGGGGTACCTCTTGAACGACGCGCCATCTCGTAGGCTCCCTTGTCATCTATCTCAACTCCAAGCACCTTTGCGGAATTGACGATAATATGCTTTAGCTCATCGACAGTATAAAACTCCATGTGATTTACCACGCCAAACCTGTCCCGAAGAGGTGCCGAAAGCATACCCGCCCTCGTTGTTGCACCTACAAGTGTGAATTTTGGCAGGTTGAATCTGATTGACTTTGCAGACTCGCCCTTTCCAATCATGATATCAATGGCGTAATCCTCCATAGCAGGATAGAGCACCTCCTCCACCTGACGGTTTAATCTGTGAATCTCATCGACAAAAAGTATATCTCCCTCAGAAAGTCCGTTGAGTATGGCTGCCATCTCTCCCGGCTTACCTATTGCAGGACCGGAGGTCACCTTTATCTTTGTACCCATCTCATTTGCAATGATTCCAGCAAGTGTTGTCTTTCCAAGCCCCGGAGGCCCGTAAAACAGCACATGATCGAGCGCCTCGCCCCTTGATTTTGCAGCTTCAATATATATTTTTAAATTGTCCTTTATCTTCTGCTGACCGATATAGTCATCAAAATACATAGGACGCAGGGATTTTTCTATTTTTATGTCCTCTTCCTGCAATTGTGTGGAAATTACTCTTTTCACGTTTTGTTCCCCGTTTCTGTTTTAAGCTTACAGCTTTTATCAATCAGCCCATATTTTTGAGCGCAAGCTTCAGCACATCCTCTACATCCATATCCTCTGTGATATCAACCTTGGACACTGCCTTAAGACTCTCAGTAGATGAGTATCCAAGTGCATTGAGCGCCATGACAGCATCATTTTTCACAGTGCTGTTCATGGATACAGCAGCACCGGAAGTCTGATTCTCAAGCTTCTTTTCAAATGCATCCTCAAGCGACAGCTTGTCCTTTAAATCAAGTATCACTCTCTGAGCCGTCTTTGCACCTATTCCCGGTGCCTTTGATATAGCCTTTGAGTCGCCCGATAAAATTGCAAAGCGCAAATCATCGGCAGGCAGAGTTGACAAAATCGCAAGACCGCCCTTTGGTCCGATTCCGCTGACTGTAATTAGCAGCTTAAAGATTTCAAGATCATCCTTGCTCAAAAAGCCGTAAAGTATCATGGCATCCTCCCTGACACACAGGTAGGTGTAAATTTTTACATCCTCTCCCTCGTCAGGCAGCATATCAAAATACTGCGTCGGTATGTAAATGAGATAGCCTACGCCTGCTGCCTCCACTACAATGCTGTCTATATTTTTTTCTGCAAGCTCTCCTTTTATATATGCATACATTGAATCCATTTGTTACTGTTTCGTCTGTAGCCTGACACACAGGCATAAAAACAGCAGCATCTCCTTTTGTTATTAAATATACGTAGATTACAGCCCATTAAAACTATACATGAAAGCTGTCAGAAATCCTCAAAAGCACCTGTGAAGCTACTGTTCCAATCACAAGTCCCGTGATGCATCCTGCCACAAGAAGCACCGGAATATAGTACACTACGCTGTAGGTTGACAAAATTATAGCCGCAACTATTATCTGCCCTATATTGTGACACACTCCACCGACCAGGCTTATTGATACCGAGCTGAATTTATCTGATTTCTTAAGCAGGTACATAACGATAAAGCTTAGTATACAGCCTGCCAGTGAATATATGATGCTGAACGCATTTCCAAACATAAAGCCTGAAAGCACCGCGCGAAATACACATAGCAGAAACGTCTCCATGGGTGCTGCTATATAAAGCATGATTACTGTCACTATATTTGTAAGTCCAAGCTTCACTCCCGGTATGCCTACCGCAAACGGTATAAGTGACTCAACATAGCTTAGCACCAGTGCCAGTGCCATAAGCATACCAAGATATGCAATCTTTCTGGTTTTCATTTATCTCATTCTTTCTATAAAAATGTTCGGGTATCACTTGGATATCGAATCTATATCGGATTTCGTGTCGCTTTTTACCGTCACAACAACCTTATTCGGCAGACAGATAATCGACTCTCCCTCCTTTGATATCGCCTTCTGCTTCACACACAGATGATCCGGACAGTCGGCAGAGGTCATATCCGCCACACCGCCCTTTATGACAAGGGTGTTAGTAACATCGCCATCGCCGTTTTTTATCTCAATTGTATCATCCTTTGAAAGCGGATATGTGCCATAGGCCCTTCCATCGATAGTCACCTCGACACATGCATCGCTATCCGTATCCTGCCCCTTTAAATATACAAGCTTCCATACAAGAAGCAGAGCGACAGAGATAATTACAATAACCGATATCAGGATTATATCATTTCTGCCAAAACGCTTACGCATCCTCTTTTATCTCTCCCATATAGTAAAAGCCTCTGCACTCATCAAGCTTCACATTATAAATATTTCCAATCATATCCTCGGTACCCGGAAAATGTACGATTGAATTATTGTCCATACGTCCGGTCACATAGCCATCCTTCTGGTCATCCATCTCCTCTGCAAGTACCGGCACCACTTTGCCTCATAGCATTTTGCCTTTTCTGATGAGATAGTCTGAACCTCCTTTAAGAGCCTGTCAAACCTGTCCTTAACCACATCATCCGGCACCTGATTCTCCATGGTAGCTGCGCGTGTGCCTGTTCTCTTTGAGTAAATAAATGTAAAAGCACTGTCATATCTGACCTGCTTGACAACATCCATTGTCTCAAGGAAATCCTCCTCAGTCTCTCCCGGGAAGCCCACAATGATATCAGTTGTGATTGCAATATCAGGAATCTGCTCACGAAGTCTCTTTACCTCGTCGAGATATTTTTCCTTGTCATAGTGCCTGTTCATCTCCTTAAGCACTCTTGAGCTTCCTGACTGAAGCGGCAGATGCATATGCTTGCACACCTTGTCGCACTCCTTTATCGCCATAATCAGGTCATCTGATAAATCCTTTGGATGAGATGTCATAAAACGAATCCTCTTAAGTCCCTCAATCTTATTGACCTCGCGAAGAAGCTCTGCAAAGGTTATAGGATTGTCAAGAGTTTTACCGTATGAGTTGACATTCTGTCCGAGAAGCATTATCTCGCACACTCCGTCTGCAACAAGCTTTTCTATCTCTCTTATGATATCCTTAGGCTCCCTGCTTCTCTCACGTCCTCTCACATATGGCACGATACAGTAGCTGCAGAAATTGTTGCAGCCAAACATGATATTGACACCTGATTTGAAAGAGAACTTTCTCTTCACCGGCAGATCTTCGACAATCTGATTGGTATCCTTCCATATGTCAATCACCTGTGAGCCTGACTCGATATTGTTGCACAAAATCTCTGCAAACTTGAATATATTGTGGGTTCCGAATACGATATCTACAAACTTATAGTGCTTTTTGATATTTTCAACAACCTCCGGCTCCTGCATCATGCAGCCGCAGAGAGCAATCTTCATCAGAGGATTCTTTTTCTTGTAGTTCTGCAGATATCCAAGTCTGCCGTACACCTTATTGTTAGCATTCTCACGTACGGTGCAGGTGTTGTATACAATAAAATCCGAGTGCTCATCAGTTCCTTCCACGTAGCCTATCTGCTCGAGTATTCCGACAAGTTTTTCTGAGTCGCGGGCATTCATCTGACACCCGAAGGTCTTTAAAACAAGGTTAGTGGTCTTCCCAGTTCTTCGGACTTTTTCTTGACATACTGCCTAGCCTTTGCCATGTAGTAGTACTGTCTCTCAGGCTCGTGGGTTGGCGGTGTCTGGGTGATATCTATGTCATCTAAGTTAATCATGTGTTTTCCTCTCTTAATTAATCTCATGTGAGTATAGCACATTCATTCGATGTTTTGCAACAAATCATTGTCAATCAGACAATTAATGTATTCATTCACGCTCATGCCTCTCTTGGAGGCAGCGCTTTTGATTTTTCTTTTTTCCCGCTTTCATTGTCAGGTTGATTCTATCATATTTTCTTTGATATATTTATTAATGTACTGGTTTTGATTAAACTCACTCATATTATTTGTTCCTCTTTTCGTTTACGATGTATATTATAACTAAGATGTCGAATATTATCTGACTAACTAAAAATAATGTTTCCATTTTACTACCTCCATTGACTTTTTCGTATTTTCGTAGTAAGTTGAGAGTGTGGGGAGCTTTCCGCTCCCCTTTTACTCAACTGTTTGTTGGTTACTTGTTGAGTATTAAGTTTAGCAATTGTAAAACGCTTATTATCAGATTTATAATTGCTGTGGCAAGAATGATGTTTTGAAGGGCTTCATTCTTGTCTTTTCTTTTGTCGTTTCTTTTTCTTACTCACTTGTCTTACCTCCTTACATGATTATTTAATTTGTTGAGTCGGTCGGCAGCTCATTGGTATACTTTGATAGTGCCTTTTTAACTGTGCGCCACACCTTTTTGACTGGTAAACCGCACAATGACATATTCTTCAATATGCTTACAATCTCATACGCTATATATAGTAATGCGAAAAACTCCATCGTTCCGACTGTCTGTCCCGGAAGATATGTTCTTGCACCGGCCGGGATGAATCCGATGAGGTTCAATCTTATGATTGAGTCGACCAGAGCCAGGAGCACAAGAGAAATCAACATACCGACCTTTCTGATTGCTCCATTGATTCCAAAGTTTGAATTGAACTTTTTTTCCTTGATTGCTCGTAATACTCCGAAGATAGTGTCCATCACTATGCATATTACTACTATCTCCATAATTTTGTTGCTTGCTGTTGCCGTAAAAAATCTTATAATATCATTCATCATTTTTTTCTTATCCTTCAAGAGTCTGTATGTTGTGAGTAATCCGACATATGCATCCTGTGTCAGTCCTCTGTTCTTTTGGAATACCTTCACGCATTTAGAGAGATAGCTCGTCCACTTGCCGTAATCCGTGTCTAACTTTGTGAAGCTGTATACATCGTGCAGCGTTCTTCTTAACCACTTGATTGCAGTCGGGCAATGGTGTTTCTGTCCACTCCACAGATTGTGGTTTTTTGCGAATGCCTGTGAGTCAGCTCCGAATTTGCCGTCCTCTTTCAGTGCATCATCTCCTTTAAGGTCAAAGCCTACGTTCATGGCGTGCTGCCATTTTCTGACTTCTTCACTTTCCAAGTAATAGTCAACATTACCCTTCCAGCTCTCATCGCTCGGCTTGGCCGGTGCGGGTGCAGGCTGGCTTGTTGCTGTTGTATCTTTTGCTCCAAGCTCCACATATAAGAGGTTGGCATCTGTGCTGTTATTGAGTCCGGAGCAAGTGAATGCACTGGTGTACTGCCATCCATACAGGCTGTGTACAATGGCAGGCTTCTTGGCATCGTTCGGATCGTCCCCGATTGTCATTCCCTTAGTTGATGGATAACGCGCGATCCAGAATGGACAGTTAATCTGATTAGCATATGGCAGAATATAGGTATTGTAGAAGCTTAGCCCGGTGTACACTCCAAAATCAAGCCCTGCCGCCTTGATTTCTGACTGATATGTGTTGATGATGTCGATTAAGGTCTGTCCAAGTCCCTGCTGGCATCTGTCCTCTACATCAAGCCATACGAATGTCTTTCTTCCGGCAAGTACCTCAATCACTCTCTGTGCATCCGTCTTTGCCTTTCCTAATGTAGTTGCGTACGAATAATTATATACACCCTGAATCGGCATTCCGGCTTCTGTGCAGCCCTTCCAGTTCTGCTCGAAGGTCTTGTCTGGGTTTAGATCCTTTCTGATGATTTTTATAATGGCATACTGTACACCAGCCCATTTTACTTTGTTCCAGTCTATTGTTCCCTGGTATGATGATACGTCAATTCCTTTCATGATGTCTCTCCTTTCGTTCTGTGCATTTGTATTAATGTTGTTCATAAGCTTGCGCCCCTTTCTTTATATTATAAGAGCCGGCACCTCATTTGGTGTCGGCTCCTAGGCTCTATTTGTTAGTTACATATTAAATTTTATATTTTCTATCTCGCTCCCTAACCAGAGTTTAAGTAGCTTAACAAATGGCAAAATAACTATTAAAAATGATATTATGGGAACAATGATTGGTAAGATATGTTTTATATATTACAAACATATTATCAGTGGTGTTGTAAAAAATATGGAATATTTCCTAGAAAATGTAACTAATCTCGGATTACCATTGCCATTAATGAAGCCTGATTTCCCGACTTTAACATCTCCAATGTTTATGGTGGCTGGTGATTGGAGTACCCCTACTGCCGCAATAGCCGCATTACAATTAAAAGCTGATGGTACATTATCATGGGTATCATCACATGGACATACAGAACCTCTTACTTACATGGGATTCATTGCATATATTGCAAAATAATTATTAGTCATGATAAAATAGTATATAATTTACTCTAATATTACAACTAGCGGTTACTTTATCTTTCCATACGACATAGATACCAGTTGTTGTGATTGTTGGCGATTCAAGATGCCCTGAAAATGCTGCACCATCACCGTTTGTAATTGATACACAAAGATTATCGAAATTGAATGTTGATGAAGATAATCCTAGTGCAGAAATAACATCATTTTTTGACAATAGTAAACATGAGTTATTTCCCGGTAAAATTTCAAGTATTTTGGTACTCATCTTCATGATGGAAATATTCCCTAAACTATTTAATTTATTAAGATCTGTCTTTAGATTACCTAAACTCTGGTTTAATGCACTTATAGCTCCAGTACACGTTCCATCCCCTATCTTGGATATGTCCGTTTTTCCTATCCTCTTTGTGATAAAATACTTTAATCCTGTAAGGTCCAAATATTTTGCCATTTTTTCTCCTTCTTTCTATGCAAATGCCGCATCTATCTCACTATTGGTTATTGCAACCATATCTGACTGCTTTATATAGCTGCTTAAATCAATTTCTCTTGTACCTAATTTTTCATACTTATTGTTAATCCATAAATATTCATCATACACATTCTGTCCACTTCCAGAATTGGCAATTAAATAAAACGTTCCCTTAACGCCTGTTGATGGCAATGTCTGCACTACTTGAAAATCCAATTTAGTAATACCGGCCATCGCTGTTGAAATGGCCGATGTTACAAATGCTGTTGATGCGGCCTGAGTATTATTTGTACCAGCTGATGCTGTTGGCACTTTGGGTGTACCAGTAAAAGACGGACTCGCTATAGGTGCTTTCTTAACTAGCTCAGCCTGTACTGCCTTGTTTTGTACCGGGTTTGTTGAAGTGTTACTCAGTTCACTATCTACTGTTGTCTTATTTGCACCTTCCGCTATTCCATCAAGCTTTTTCTTATCACTTACTGACATAAGACCATGTGCAGTCTGTGTTGCATCAGAATAAGTTGTATTTGTCGGTGTTCCATATGTACCATCCCCTCGTAAATACTTTCCCTGATCGCCAGCTGCCGGTGCAGGTACCAATCCTGACGTTCCAACTGCTGAAGCTGTTGCACCTTTCATAACAGCATACGTTGTATTTTCTTTCGGTGGTGTATATCCAAGTGCTTTTATTACATTATCACTTGTAAGCTCTCCTCTGATAGTTTGTGATGATTTGTTTTCAACATTGCCTAATCCGATTTCTTCCTTTGAATGTGTGTGTCCTTTATCACTTTTATCTTCCAATAGAGTTTTAATTTTACTAATGATGTATACCGCACCTGTAAGATTTAAATATTTATTTTCCATAGTTCTCCTTTCTGTTATCTAAAGTCCATTAAATATAGCCTCTATTTCTTCAATGGTAATAGCATTATCATTATTAACTGCATTCACCTCCTCCGGGGTGTATGATGGTTTGTTTTGTGCTTTAGCCCATTCTGGTATGGTTGGATCTGTCTCATACATATCTCCTGATATTTCTTTTCCATTCAAGCGGGGTTTGTTTTTTAGCTGTCATAATCATCCATTATGTATATTTGCTCACATTCAATTCTTAATTCAGTATCATTTTCCATTTCAAGTTCAATTTCTGTCATATCATCCCCTCTTTCAATATATCTTCAACTGGTACTGACTTGATATTGCTTGCAATTACATTTCATCTTTTGTTCTTTGCCCTGACCTGTATCAATACATTCTTCATAGCATCAAGCTGCAGTGTTTCATCTTGAGATAATTTAATAAATAATGTTTCATCCGAAGTATTCAATTGATCCATGGACTTCTCAAACTCATATTTTCCCTGTTTAAAGGTTACATATATTTTTTCCAAATTATTTATATCACAACCTTTTAATTTTATTTTGATTGTTGGAGTTGTTCCTCTTCTCATACTTCACCTCTTGTCTCAAAACTTATATTGCATCAATTTCCTTGGTACTTATAGTTTCTATTTTATCTACTTTTTGATTGACACTTTCATGTTTTCTAACAGCCTCCCCCGCTGTATCGTATGACTCTCCTGCAATCCTTTCTCACATCCTTAAGCTCTGCTTCGTAGTTGCCAAATCTTTTTAACAATTGTTCCACAAGTGTAGTCTGCTTTTCCTCTTCCTCATCACCAAATCTCATTTTTCCAGTACATTTAACAATTATGTTGAACGATATCAGCTTACTGTCACCATCTATCACTCTGATCTGCATAACATTCTGCCCTGCATGAAAAAATGACTCAGAAGGAATAATCGTAATCGTATTTCCATCCACTTCTGCCAAGGCTTTATTAGGCTCAGCCATAGTTCTTGTACACATACTGTACACAACTGCTGCCGCTGTACCCGGAATAGTGTAATCCTTTATATCAAACTCTAATGCGATTGAATTTGTGCCCTCAGTTACCTCTATTGGAGCCTGAAGCACATTCTTTGTAACATATATGTCTCTTTTGATAGTCTGCATTCAAATATCTCCTTTCCTATGCAGGAATAAATCTAACTATATATCTTCCAGCCGGTTCTACACCTGACTCAAGGAAATCATACCAGGATCTCGCATATTGTCTTCGTGCTTCTTCCTCTTCCACACCGGCTCTCTCAAAGTTCTTGAGGTAAGCTGAAGCAAGATACTCCGGTGTCTCTGTACTTGTTTTAAATTGAGACCATGTCAGATTATACGCAGATGTTTTAATCCATTCACCTGTAGATTCTGATAACTGATCAATCCAATATAACTGTACTGTTCCATCTCCTATATCGTATCCGTTAGCCTTTGCCCAATTTGTATATTTGGTTGCCGGAGTCCACTGCACCAGTCCATAGCCACCGGAAT
>ENA-OQDD01000495-OQDD01000495.1-human-gut-metagenome-genome-assembly--contig:-NODE-495-length-16096-cov-1.561776_pt1 | contig 16096 bp, 22 predicted proteins | sample MGYA00242507_ERZ504598 | MGnify/ENA primary metagenome ERZ504598 (study PRJEB26092, sample SAMD00036318) | human gut metagenome | host: Homo sapiens | study: EMG produced TPA metagenomics assembly of... | reverse complement strand
CTTCTTCTACGCTTTCCTGCCAAAATATTTACTCCTTAAATCCTTTTACTATTTCTTTAAAGATACGTCCGCGCTCCTCATAGTTAGGAAACATGCCCCAGCTTGCACATGCAGGTGATAAGAGCACTGCATCACCTGAAACAGCATGCTCATAGCAATAATTTACTGCATCCTCAAACGTATCCTTCTTTACAGTATTCATGAATCCGTGTCTGTGTGCACACTCTTCGATTTTATCTGCAGTCTGACCGATAAGCACAAGCTCCTTTACTTTGCCGTCAAAGGCCTCTATCCACTCATCATACTCAGACTGCTTATCATATCCACCGCCAATGAGAAGTGTCGGTCTGTTCATGGCACGTATACCCTGAATGGCTGCATCAGGATTGGTGCCCTTTGAATCGTTGTAGAATCTGACTCCACGCTTTTCGGTCACGTACTCTATCCTGTGCTCAACTGCCTTAAATACCTTAAGCACCTCGACAATCTTATCCATCGGTACCCCAAAGCTTATAGACATGGCACACGCTGCCATCACATTCTCAAAATTATGCTTTCCGAGGAGGTTCAGCTCATTTACATCAATTACCTCATGCGTACACCGTCGTGTGCGTATATGATGATGTCTCCGTCCAGATAAAAGCCCTCTGAAAGCTCAGACTTACTGCTGAAAAATATAACCTTAGCAGGGCACTCTGCTGCAAAATCTCTAAGCACCTCGTCCTCGTAATTTAACACGCAGTAATCATCTGCTGTCTGATTTTTTGTGATATCCTCCTTTGCCCTGATGTAATTTTCCATAGTATGGTGTCGATTCAGGTGATCGGGTGTGATATTTAAAATTGCGCTTACATGTGGCTTAAAGGTATCTATTGTCTCGAGCTGGAAGCTTGAAATCTCTGCAACCGTTACTGTCTCACCGGTGCTTCCTGTGACCATTGATGTATAAGGGATTCCGATATTTCCTACCACTCTCACATCCTTAAAGTAATTCTTCATTATCTCACCTGTCAGAGCTGTAGTGGTCGTCTTTCCGTTGGTTCCTGTAACAGCGATGATCTCACCTGCCCCAAATGTGTATGCAAGCTCTATCTCACCCCATATTTTAACGCCCCTGTCACGTAAGGCATTGACCATAGGAATGTCTGTTGGTACTCCCGGACTTAGCACAGCCACATCAAACTCATCAATCTGTTCATCTGTCAGGTCGCCTAAAATAAGCGGCACCTCCTTAAGCTTTGGTGCTTTCTCATAAAGTGTTTTTGAATCCAGTTCTTTATTTCCATCAAACAATACTGTATCGATGCCATTTGCGCACAAAAGTTCAGTCGCTGCAATGCCACTCTTTCCTGTTCCGACAACAAGTACCTTTTTCCTTGTAAGCTCATTTTTATTCCTCCATCTTTTATTGCAGCCATCCGTATGGATATGTTTAACAAATCAAATTCTCCAAACGACTGCCTTAATCATTAAATTATAGTATACGTTATTTGGTTCTATTTCGCAAGAGCCCGTAAATCAGTTAAACACTCCTATCTCCTGTGCATACGGTATGATTTCCCTAAATATTTCAGCTGCAACCGGTGCAGCGATTGTTCCGCCATAGTATGCACCGCCCTTTGGATTATTTATTTTCACAAGCACCATAAGTGCCGGATCATCCACCGGATAAAACCCAAGGAACGAGGCTATATATACATTGTCACTTCTCGGAAGTGTCTGCGATGTAGCAGTCTTTCCTCCTATCGCATAACCTTCAACCTTTGCATTTTTTCCTGAGCCCTCTGCTACCACGCCCTCCAAAAGCTTTCGCAGTGTATCAGAGGTCTCTTCACTGCATATACCTGACGTCTGTTCAAAGGACAGCACCTCTTTTACCGTGCCTTCGGTGCCATGAATCTCCTTACCTATATGAGGAGTAATTCTGTTACCACCATTTATAAGCGATGATACTGTTGTCATAAGCTCGATGGGTGTGAGCTGGAATGACTGTCCAAATGAAATTGTTGCAAGCTCCACCTGGCCTATCTTATCCGGCTGATGCATTATGGTGGCGGCCTCTCCCGGCAAATCAATACCTGTCTTATCAAGCAGACCAAACCTCATGAAATCAGCATAATACCTCTCACTGCCTATTCTAAGGCCTAAATCAATAAAGACCGGATTGCATGAATTCTGTATTCCCTGCACAAAGGTCTCACTTCCATGTCCTGTTCTCTTATGGCAGTGTATGCGTCTGTCCTCCACAGTAATATATCCCGGGCAGTAAAAGCTGTCATCAAGGCTCACCACATCCTCCTCCAGTGCGATTCCTGCCGTAATTATCTTGAATACTGAACCGGCTCATATGTATCACTTACACATCCGTTTCTCCAGGCTTCATCATGGTTTTCACATGAAAAAGGATCATTCAAATTATATTCCGGGTAGTCGGTCATGGCATATATTTCTCCGTTTTTAGGTTTAAGGCAATTATACTCACACTGTCTGCCAGGTTTTGTGCATATGCCATCATTGCATTTTTCTCACATACTCTTTGTATATTTATGTCGAGTGTAGTGACAAGTGTGTCTCCTTTTTGGGGAGCTTCTCTTCTCTCCTTATAACCCTTCACCTCCACACCTCTGCCATCACATACAGTGTATATCCGCCCTGGTGTACCACGCAGAATTTCATCATATGTATCTCAAGCCCAACAACACCCTGACCATCTGCTCCTGCAAAGCCTATAACCTTTGAAAACAGTTCATCAAGCGGATAGTACCTGACACTTGACTCGTCAACCTTTATCCCTGCCAAGCCATATGATAGTATTTTATCGCCTGTTTTTTTAGAGACATTATTCTTTATTTTTTCAATGGATGTAACCTTATCCACCTTACTGCGGATAGTCTTTTCGTCAATCGAAAGCTCACTGCTTAAAACAGAGATGACTGCTTCCTTGTCGGTTATCTGATTGTGTATAACGCTTATGTTATATGCAGTTTCATTTGTCGCTATTATCCTTTCATTTCTATCCACTATATCTCCGCGTATTCCTGCAATATCACGCTCTCTTTCCTGAAGCGCACTTGCCTTTTTACTGTAATAATCGCCTTTTACTATCATGAGATAAAACAGTCTGAAACACAAGGCGATAAGAACAGCTGTCAGTATACTGCAAAATACGCATATTTTTCTTCTGTAGCGCGTATTGTTAAGTATCATGAACAAAAATGCCTCAATATTTTTACACTAATATATGCAAAAAATATTGAGGCTATTCTCTATTCGCCCTGCTCACCCTCCTGGGTGACCTTTTCTCCTGTCGGAGGATTTGCGCCTGTTATCGTAAGGTCAGCATTTACACCGGTCTGCTCCTCATCAGGTATATATTCATATACGGAAGTACTTCTTTAATATCTCTCTGGTCAGGTTCTGTGCATAATTACTGTGAGGCTGATCCTGTACATTCGGCTGGTCGATTACAGTGTAAATAACAAGCTGCGGATCCTGAGCAGGCACACAGCCTATAAATGATACAAGATAGCTGCCCCTCTTTCTAAGGTGCGTTGTCTCATCATACATCTGCGCTGTTCCTGTCTTGCCTCCCATTGAGTATCCGTCAACCTTTGCCACCTTACCGGTTCCGTTTGCAACTACATTCTGCAGGTAGTTTTTAAGTGTCGCACTTGTATTCTCTGACACTGTCTTTTTTAGCAGTGTAGGCTCAATTGTCTTTACTGTATTGCCGTTGTCATCTGCGATTTTCTTTACTACGTGCGGCTGATAATAATTTCCGCCATTCACCAGTGAGGAAAATGCACTGACCATCTCTATCATGGTACAGTTATAGTTCTGTCCGAATACGTTTGTCGCTAAATCGACAGGCTTTATATTGTCGAGTGTATACATGAGCGTTGATGTATTTGCCTCACCCGGCAGGTCAACACCTGTCTTTTGACCAAAGCCAAATACACTCTGATAGTACAGAAAATTTTCTGCACCAATCTTATATGACATCTGCATGAGTGCATCATTACACGAATCCATGAGTGCCTTTTCAAGTGTCTCTATGCCATGTCCGCTACGGTTGACGCATGATACCTTTTCACTGCCAAACATCTCGTATCCATCACATAAAAATGTCATATCAGTAGTGAGCGTGCCTGTATCCAGTCCACATGCCACGGTAAAAGGCTTCTGTACGGACCCCGGCTCATATGTATGTGTAACACAGAAGTTCTGCCACAGCTTATTCAGAGTATTTAATGTATCATCATCACTCATTGCATTAAGCTGCTCTTGTGTATAGTAATCCTTCATATTCTTCGGATCGTTCAGATCAAAATTTGGATAATTCGCCATGGCCAGTATCTCACCATTTTTAGGATTTTCTATAACGACTGCAATATTTTCTGCGCCAAGTCCTTCTCTTGCATTATTTGCATAAGTATCTGAGAACAGTTTTATCTTATCCTCAACAATCGACTGGATATTTGCGTCTATAGTTGTGTACAGTGTATTTCCGTTTTGTGCAGCAATTACTGTTTTCTGGAAATCATTGTCTGCATTCAGATAACCGTACTCCCTGCCATTTACACCATTTAAAGTGTCATTGTAATAGTTTTCAAGTCCGGTTGTACCTACATTTCCGGCTGAGGTAAAGCCGATAACTGAGCTTGCCAGTGTTTTAAACGGATAATTTCTCTGATACTCTGTCTCAAACCACACACCCTTGATGTTTGGATTCTTCAGATTGCCCTTTTCGTCTGTTGCATCCTGCAGCTGTACAAATGGCTGAATTGCATCATATGACAGCTTTTTTAACAGTACAATATATTTGTTATCCTCGCTGTTATTTGCATAATCTCAAGTGTTGCCCTGTCTAAATCCGGAAAGCACTGTGTCAGTGCATCTATCGTCGGAGTTATATACTCTTTCTTACTGGTCATAACCGAGCAATCAAGTACGACATTATAAACAGCCACACTCGTAGCAAGCACTGTGCCGTTTGAATCCACAATATTTCCTCTCTGAAACGGTATTGTTTTGCTGTCATATGACTGTAATGATAGTACCTTTTTAGTATATGCGTCTCCGCTTGTATATTCAATAAACATCAGCCTGCCAATGAGTCCAAGCATGGCTACAACTATTAACATAAACAACGCAAACAGCTTTGTTTTCATTTTGCGTCCGATTTTTCTTACCGGTCTTTTTCTTGTCCTGGCTGCCAATATGATTCCTCCAATTTATTCCGGAATATCATTGTACTGATCCATATAGTTGTTCTTATCAATTGAGTAATAAACTATCTGATCCTGTGAAGCATATTTCATGCCAAGTCTGTTGATAGCTGCATCCTTGATTGCATTTAAATCGACAGATGTAGTAATCTGCTTGTATCTGGCATCATTATCAGCCTTCATATCATTTATCCGGCTCTCAAGTGCTGCAACCTCATTCATCTGCTGTGTCACATTTGACCTTATCTGAATAAGTGAAACAGATACAAGGGCTGAAGCTGCCACACACGCTGTGAGAAAGGCTACAAATGCCCTGTTCATTGAGAGTGCTCTCTCCTGATTTCTTCTTGCAGATGTTCTTCTGTTTTTCTTTCTTCTTATTTCCTCAAGCTCTCTTGTCGATTTCTGTGGTCTTCTGACCGGTGCTGCCTCGTCAAGCTCTCTTACTGCGTTCCCATTTATATAATAAGTAGTTTTATTCATTTAGCTGCTCCTTTTGCTGTCATTCTACAAATCATTCTTTTCAAACACACGAAGCTTTGCACTCTTCGAGCGTGAATTCTCTTCAAGTTCCTTTTCTGACGGAAGGATAGGCTTTCTGGTGATAACCGTTCCCTTCGATTTATTACCGCATACACATACCGGAAAACTCGGTGGACATGTACATGGATTTTCGTTTTTTTTGAAATTGGATTTTACTATTCTGTCCTCAAGCGAGTGGAATGTGATTATACATATCCTGCCGCCCGGATTAAGTAAATCTATCATGTCATCCAGGTTGTCCCTTAGCACATCAAGCTCATGATTCAGCTCAATTCTTATAGCCTGATATGTTCTCTTTGACGGGTGACCACCGGTAGCTCTGACCTTTTTTGGTATCGCTGCCTTTATTATCTCGTTGAGCTCTCCTGTTGTCGTTATCTCTTGCTTTTGTCTTGCTGCTGCAATGTGCTTTGCAATATTCTTTGCAAACTTGTCCTCACCGTAATCCCTGATGATACGGTACAGATCATTTTCGCTGTAGGTATTTACTATATCCCTTGCAGTAAGGGCATTCCTGTCATCCATACGCATATCAAGCGGTGCATCCTCACTCCTGTAGGTAAAGCCCCTCTTTGGTGTATCAAGCTGGAAGGATGACACTCCCAGATCCAGCATAATACCATCCACCTTTTCAATTCCGAGTGAATGAAGCACATTCTTCATATCAGAATAATTGCTTCTGACTATCGTTACCCTGTCTCCAAACTCCGCAAGTCTCTCTCCTGCCGCCTTTATGGCATCTGCATCCTGATCTATGCCTATCAGCCTGCCCTTGTCCGAAAGACTCTTTGCTATCTCATATGAGTGCCCGGCTCCTCCGAGAGTACCATCCACATATATCCCGTCAGGACGGATGTTTAAATTTTCAATTGTCTCGTCCCTTAAGACTGAATAATGCTTAAATTCCATGTGGTCTCTCCATTTAATATCAAATGCCTATGCCAAGCTCTGCCATATGATCGGCTATCTCATCCATATCGTCAAAATCAGAGTTTTCAAGATTATCTGTCTTTGCTCCAGATTTCTACTCTGCTGTATACTCCGACAGATACAACTTCCTTATCTATACCTGCGTATTCTCTTAAGTTCGCCGGTAAGAGGATTCTGCCCTGCTTGTCCAGCTCACAGGTGGCTGCTCCTGCAAAGAAGAATCTCATAAATTTTCTTGCTTCTCTTGATGTGAGTGGTTTGTCGCGAAGATTTTCCTCAATGCGATGCCATTCTTCATTGGAATAGACGAACAGACAGCCATCTAAGCCCTTGGTAACTACGAACTCATTGCCAAGCTGTTCACGGAACTTCGCCGGGACAATCATACGGCCCTTGGCGTCTATTGAATGATTATATTCGCCCATGAACATGGCATCCATCCTCCTTTTCCTCATTTTGAAGCTTTCCACCACTTCACTCCACTTATATGGTATTTCGCTCCACTTTCCACCACTTGAATACAATATTACACCTAACAGCCTACAAAATCAAGGCTTTAAGCTAAATTCCCATAAAAAAGCAACAAAAAAGACGCTCAGTCTTTTCGTGGACTTTGCGTCTTTTTATAAAATACATATGAAATTTACTCTTTAGTGGTGGATTGTGGTGGAGTGTCCACCATTTTGCCCATTTTCCTCTGCTTATATCTGACAATTCCTATCCATATGCTGATACTGCCACCAAAGTGGCGGCGAGTGCCATAGACACCGGATAATTGATATGCGGTATGAGAAGCTGGTCTGTACGCAGACTTTCTATCCAGAATCTTCCGACACCATAGCCTAGCAAATATAGAAGAAACACCTCTCCGTCAAACCTTCTGTGCTTAAAATAAAGCATCAACAAAATAAATAAGCACAGGTTCCAAAAGGATTCATACAAAAATGTAGGATGCACCGAGATATACTCCACTCCGTCTACCACAGTTGTATGTGACATAAGCTTTTCAGTCAAATCCGATGTCCTGACAGCTGATACCGGAAGCTGCATGGCAAAAAGTCCGTCATAATAATCGCCAAATGCCTCCCTGTTGCAAAAGTTTCCCCATCGGCCAATCGCCTGTCCCAGTATCAGTCCAAGCCCCGCCGTATCACACAACAGTGGAAACGACAGCTTTCTGACCTTTGCAAAAACGAATGTGGTGATAATTGCTGCTATCACTCCTCCGTAAATTGCCAGTCCTCCCTGCCTGATATTGAATATGCTAAGCAGGTCATCCTTGTACAAATCCCACCTGAATACCACATAGTATATTCTTGCGCCTATCACCGAGCATATGATTGCCACAAGTGCCAGATCAAAGTATGTATCAGGATTTTGTCCTGATTTTTTAGCCACATAGCAGGCCACGCCCAGCCCCGCAAGCATACCACATGCTATTATTATGCCATACATCGCAATATCAAAGCTTCCTATTGATATGCTCTTTATCACATGCTGCAGATATATATGAAGATGTGGGAAATTTATATTATAATCCATATTTTTCCTTCCTGACTGTAATTGCTGTCTGTCACACCATAATATATACAGCAGCAATCACAAATTACGAAAATATATGTACCGGAGCACCATAAACCTGATACTCCGGGCAACTGTCATTATGCGTCTCTTAGTCTACGCCTGACACTCAAAGCTTGCACACTCTGTACTGCACTTGTTTGGTGTACAGTTTTTCTTGATGCCAATCTGATTGGCCATGCAGCTATTGTGATCATTGTACTTACACTTTGCCGCATCACAGTGCACATCTGTCTCCTTGTGAATAGCTAACTCTGCAGATACCTCACAGTCACAGGCCTTGTTTGAAAAGCTGCCACACTGTGTATCGCAGGCTTTCTTTGCCTTAGTTCCTTTCACATCGATTTCTCTGAGCTTACAGCAGTTATCTGCATTATACGCACATTTTTCAACATTACAATCAAGTCTTGTCATACTTTTGCCTCCTTTGCTTATGCATAGGCTAGTATGTCCTGATTGATTTTTTTTATGCTTTTTAATTGATTATCTGTGTTTTTCCTCTTCCGGAAGCTCCACTCTGATTTCCTTTGTACGGATTTCCTTGCAAATCTGGTCGATGAAATCTGAAAGTGGCTTAACACCCTCATTTCCTTCAAAACGGCTTCTTACCGATACTGTGCCGTCTGCCTCCTCGTCAGCTCCGACAACAAGCATATATGGAAGCTTATCCATACGAGCCTCTCTGATCTTATATCCGATCTTCTCAGCTCTGTTGTCAACTGTCACATCGACATCATTGCGCTTAAGCTCATCTGCTACCTTTTTAGCATAATCAGCATACTTCTCTGAGATAGGAAGCACTCTAACCTGCTCAGGGCAGAGCCATGTAGGGAACTTGCCTGCGTAGTGCTCGATAAGCCATGCAAGTGTACGCTCATAGCAGCCGAGTGATGTACGGTGGATGATGTATGGACGGATTTTATCGCCGTTTTGATCAATATAGTACAGATCAAAATTCTCAGCAATAGCACAGTCGAGCTGTATTGTTACCATGGTATCCTCTTTACCGTATACGTTCTTGGCCTGGATATCAATCTTTGGTCCGTAGAATGCAGCCTCGCCGTCGGCCTCAACAAAAGGAACATTTTCCTCAATAAGGATGTTACGAAGAACCTCCTGTGTTGAGTTCCAGTACTCATCATCTCCTAAATACTTTTCTGTGTTCTTTGGATCCCATTTTGAAAGACGGTATGTCACATCATTCTCGAGTCCCAACACCTTAAGGACATATCTGTTAAGATTGAAGCATGCCTTGAGCTCCTCCTCACACTGGTCAGGACGGATAACATTGTGACCCTCTGAGATAGTAAACTGTCTGACACGTGTCAGTCCGTGCATCTCTCCCGAATCCTCGTTTCTAAACAATGTGGAAGTCTCACCCATTCTGTAAGGCAGATCTCTGTATGAGTGCTGCTTTGCCTTGTATACATAATACTGGAACGGACATGTCATCGGACGAAGTGCCATAACCTCTTCCTCGCCGTCCTTCTCAGGATCTCCGAGAACAAACATGCCGTCAAGATAATGATCCCAATGTCCTGAAATCTTGTACAGGTCTGATTTTGCCATGAGTGGTGTCTTTGTACGCACATAGCCCCACTCCTTATCCTCAAGGTCCTCAATCCATCTCTGCAGCTTCATAATCATCTTTGTGCCCTTTGGCATCATAAGCGGAAGTCCCTGTCCGATTACATCTACTGTTGTGAAAAGCTCCATCTCACGGCCAAGCTATTGTGATCACGCTTCTTAGCCTCCTCCATTCTCTCAAGATGTGCCTTTAAATCCTCTTTCTTATTGTAGGCTGTTCCGTAGATACGATGGAGTCTTGCCTTGTTTGAATCACCTCTCCAGTATGCCATTGATGATGCTGTGAGCTTGAAAGCCTTTACTCCCTTTGTGCTCATAAGGTGTGGTCCTGCACATAAATCTACAAATCCACCCTGGTCATAGAATGAAATCTCCTCACCCTCAGGAAGCTCCTCGATAAGCTCTACCTTGTATGCTCATCCTTTTCCTTCATGAATTTGATTGCTTCCTCTCTAGGGAGTGTAAATCTTGTTATCTCATGACCCTGTTTGATGATTTTCTTCATCTCTGCCTCAAGTGCATCGAGATCCTCTCTTGAGAATGGCTGTGAATCGAAATCATAGTAGAAACCATCGTCAATTGCCGGTCCGATTGTGATTTTTGCATCCGGGAACAGATTCTTAACTGCCTGTGCCAGCACGTGTGATGCTGTATGTCTGATAACACGAAGTCCTTCCTCATCACTTGCTGTGATTATATTGAGTGTGCAGTCCTTGTCAAGAACTGTTCTTAAGTCAACAATTTCTCCGTCAACCTCTCCTGCGCAGGCTGCTCTTGCAAGTCCCTCGCTTATATCTTTTGCGATTTCATATACGCTTTTTGCTTCGCTGTACTCTTTTGATGAGCCATCCTTCAATGTTATCTTCATGGTTATCTCTCCTTTATTTTTAATATAAAAATCCCCGACACCGCATTGCTGCGACATCGGGGACGATAAGCTTTGTTACCGTGGTTCCACCCACATTCTTTCCGCCTGAAAACATACTGCTTGTCTGTATCCGACAGAAACTCATTTGACTATAACGGTGTCACCGGGCTTTATTGGAGCCACTCCAAGCTGGTGTTCGGTATATCATCCACCGGGGAGCTTTCACCACTCTTTGGACTTTGATTCTCGTCTTCCAAGGCTTCCCTCTCTGCTGCTTTTAATATACTTACTGTGCTCTTCAACGTATTGTTATTATGCTAATGTTCCTTTCAAAAAATGATAATATACTTATTTTTCTAATATGTAAAGTACTTTATGCATTTTTTCCGCAACATTTTTTATATTTCTTGCCCGAACCGCATGGACATGGGTCATTTCGGCCGATTTTCTTACCTACTACAACTGTTCCTGACTTCTTCTGCTCGAGGTAAAGCGCATGCTTTGTCTCTGCGTCAAAGATTTCATCCCATGCCGGGAGATTGTAAAGCCAGTCTGCCTTTGCATCTACCATGTTCTTATAGAGCTTTTCTTTATCGAAAGCAAGGCTTACCTTTGTGTCCTCATCCATCTCCTCGATTGGGTTTGGTGTGACAAGGCTGTCATTGATTCCGTCTAAGAAGCCTGTCATCTCCATGATTGATAACTCATATTTCTCAGCAAGCTCTTTGACTGTTCCCTCTACTGCCTCATCCGGATTTGCAAGGAGCTTCTCATATACGCCCTTCTCCAAGAGGAAATAATGCTGCCAAAAACGCTGTAACTCTCCCTGATCTGCTTTGTCATTGTAGGCAATCTTGTGCCACTCTTCTAATAAAGCCATTTTTACTACCACCTTTATCTTTTATAACTGATATGAGGCCAAACAGCCTCAGCTTCACATATGGATATATTATACCAAAATAACAGCTTGACGTCAATTTTGTTTTTTTATATTATAATAAATAAAAAACTATTCAGAACCACTGAGAACAAGAAAAACTGATGCGTCATGCTCGCATGTAAGCAGCAGATTTTCTTGTTCTCAGGGTGACTCGAATAGAGCCACCCCACACATATGAGCAAAATTAGCTGTGTAGCAGCTAGACAGCACGAGTATCGTGCGTTTTTGCGAATGTGCGTGGGATGGTTCTGAATTGTTACATTACTAAAACCACGGAGAACAATTCATGAAAAAGACAAAACGTATTCTGGCACTGATCGGTGCCATCCTTTTATTACTTTTATATGTTGTGGCATTTGTTGCCACTATGCTCGATCACACGAGTGACATGCGCTACTGGAAGGCTGCCGTTGCCGCAACTATCACTTATCCCGGTGCTTATCTGGACGTATTCATTTGTATACAGACTTTTGAAAGGGTTCTGGATGATTAAATGAATCTGATGATGTAACCAAAAAACCATGAAACGCAAAATCACACCTGAATTATCATCTAAAGACTGGAAGGAATTCTGCAGCCGTTTTCATTTTGATAACGATAAACTGCCGCTTATCCGGGCAATATACACCGCAATGCTTCCATTGGTGGATGCCTTTGCATATTATTCCATAAAACAGGATTTGCCCGGGGTATCCCTGGCACACTATGCCTACGGCCTCGTGACACTCGGAAACGGTGCAGACGAGCTGTCAGAGCTGTATTTAAATCATGAGCAGCTTGAGGAGGCCTACATAGCAGACTGTTTAAGCCTTATGCTTTTGTCAAACGCATATGAGCAGTTTGCAAAGGCTGTCGAAGAAGAAAGCTCTCTTTATGCCATTGAGCTGTCATTTTTAGGCGATGAATATCCGCTTGAGCTGCTGCCTGAGATTTTTGAGCACGTAAGCCCTGATGGTATACATCTCACCGGTTCAAATATGCTCAAGCCACTTAAGACAGCCGCCTCATAATAAAGCTTGACTCACAAAAGCGGAAAAATATCAAAGAGCTCTGTAATACCTGCGCGAACTGTAAAAATCTGTCGTGCCCATCAAGAAAGGCCCCTGGTCCTAAGCTGCCACACACCTATGGTGCCATGCAGATTTTAATATCAGACATTGAAGCCCTTCTTTTTCTCATATGAGCCTCTCAGTTTTTCAACCAGAAGTGTCAGATTCCTAAACAGTGACTCAGCCGCAAAGCCAAACACTATCATGAGAAGAATACATATATTCGACAAATCTGTCAGTGCAAACAGTTCTTTAAGAAGAAACCCGAAAATACCAGACCTGCTATATTTCCGATAATAACAGCATATTTCATTCCATTTAGCGGCTCACTGATTTTAAAGAGAATCATAAAGCCCACTACTGAAAGTACAAGCGTCGCTATCGTTCCTATGCTTGCATCTGATATACAAAATACTTCTCCGCATACGACAAGCGCTCCGACAGCTATTACATCCGTAAGTCCACCCGGCAGTGCCTTTAGCATGACATTGGTGATAAAGTGTCCCTTTATCCTGTCCTTATTCTGCTCCAGTGCCAATAAGAATCCCGGTACTCCTATGGTAAACATACTGATGAGCGATACCTGTGCCGGCTCAAGCGGATACGTAACCATAAGGATAACCGAAAACAGTGAAAGTAACAGTGAGAATATATTTTTCACAAGAAACAGGCTTGCTGAGCGCTGGATATTGTTTACCACCCTGCGGCCCTCATACACCACATCCGGCATGTGTGCAAAGTCAGAGTCCAAAAGGACAACCTGGGCTGCCTGGCTGCCGCCTCACTTCCCGATGCCATAGCCACACTGCAGTCGGCATCCTTCATGGCAAGTATATCGTTGACTCCGTCTCCGGTCATCGCAACTGTATGACCTTTAGCCTGTAAAGCCTTTACAAGCTGTTTCTTCTGCTTTGGTGTCACTCGTCCGAATACAGTATATTTATTCACTGCATCGGCTATTTTATCCTCAGTATCAAGTGTAGCCGCATCGACAAAGCTTTCTGCACTTTCTATTCCTGCCTGTATGGCAATCCTTGAAACAGTACGCGGATTGTCACCTGAAATAACCTTTATCGCAACACCCTGACTCTTGAAATACTCAAAGGTCTTTACTGCATTTGCTCTGATAGGATTGGCAAGTGCCACAAATCCAAGCGGAGTAACGCTGCCATTTATGCCATTCTCCACGTTCTCCCATTGTACCTTGCAAATAAAAGTACTCTGTCGCCTTTGTCAGCGTATGGTATGATTTCTTCCTCAATGCGCGCAAAGTCTTCGTGCATGATAAACTCCGGCGCTCCGAGCAGATAAGTTCCGTCAGAAAAAGTAACGCTGCCATATTTAAGGCTCGACGAAAATGCCTGCTGTGAAACCGCTGTACGATGCAGTGCAGATGTATTATTTGTCAAAGTATCCGCCGCATATGCTTTTAGTGCGAGCATAGTCGCATTGTTGTCAACCGAGGCATTTGCATAATCTAAAATAAGACTTTTAAGCTCATCTAATGTCAAAGCTGTCTGTGTGCCATCTGCTCCACTGTTTTTACAGAGAAAAATTTCCTTAAGCTTCATATCAGGCTCAGTAATTGTGCCCGTTTTATCCACACAAAGCACATCCACACGCGCAAGCGTCTCAATACTTTTCATATCATGAAAGCAAAACCTTTTTCCTTGCAAGCTTCATAGTGCTTAAGGCAAGCGCCACTGTGTCAGCAGATATAAGCCCTCCGGTATCATTCCTATAATCGCTGCAACTGTCGATGTAACGCTCTTTGTGATAGACTCGCCATTCACAAAATGCTCTGCCAGAACAATATAAGCCCAATCGGAATAATAACTATGCCAACCCATTTGACAATCAAATTAATGGAGCGTATCATCTCTGACTGCTCCTTGCCGCCCATCGATTTTGCCTCAAGGCTCAGCTTTGAGATATATGATTCATTACCGACCTTTTCAAGCCGTGCATAGCACTCTCCCGATACAACAAAGCTTCCCGACATGAGAGTGCTGCCCTCTGTCTTTTCTACCTCATCGGCTTCACCTGTGAGCAGTGATTCATTTACCTGTATATTTCCGGATATCACAACCGCATCCGCACAAATCTGCTTTCCTGCGGTAAGTAAAATCACATCGTCCTTTACAAGTTCCTCCGTACTAATCTGCTTTACGCTGCCGTTTCTGATTACATCCGCATGCGGAGCATTCAGTAAACTCATTTTTTCAAGAGTCTTTTTTGCGCGGATTTCCTGAACGATTCCGATTACCGTATTTCCAATAATTATAGGCAGAAATGTCAGATTTCTGAAAGAACCTACCATTATGAGAAGTATCGTTATGACAAGAAATATAAGATTAAAATATGTGAAAACGTTTGAAATCACAATTTCCTTTGTCGTCTTGTCTGTAGATATATCTGTTCTATTGGTAAATCCTTCCTCCACTCTCTGCCTTACCTCTTCATCGGTAAGGCCCGTGATATTTATGCTGTTGCTGTCTTTGTTCATCTGATTCATGCTATTCACCGTTTTCCCTCATTATTCTACATCATAATAATGATACATTTTGACCCTTTAATCATTATAATGGTACAACATCAGCACGATTTCAATACCTATTTCATAAAAAAAGATGAACTATTTCTTAAAGTTCTCATTTTTAAACTATTAATCCATTACTACTCACTTTCAGTCTCAGTACTCTCACTGTCTTCCGTTGCAATCATATCATCTATAGAATCCGGAATTGTTCCAAGGATTGTGGTACTTGAAAGATATACATCATCATTTACCTTGATATAGTACTCACCAAGCATAGCGTTTTTCTCACCGATTGTGATGGTATATGTCTTGTCATCGGTGCTTAGCTTTACGACATTCTGTGGTTCATCCAGCCCAAAATCAGATGTATCCGCATCTGAATCAAATTTCTTTGATGCTGTAATGCTTGTGGCGTTTCCAAGCAATGATGTGACCTTGCTTGTATTGATTTTAAGAGAGGTATCATTATCGCAGACCCACTGCTCGTCATCATCAGAATCAGAAGACTCTGATTCTGTGTCTGTTTTCTCAGACTCCGTTGACTCGGTCTCATCGGATGTGCCATCTGACTTTATACGGCTGAAGGTATACTCCTGACCATCAATCAGAAATGAGAGTGATTTAACATCCGATGAGTCGAACGAAAGTGCCTCAACACTGTCGCTTTCGCTCTCCGAATCATCGTCACTTTTATATTTATTGTAATTTAAAAGCCCCAGGTAGCCCGCCAGGATGCTGCCAGAACTATCGCAAGTATCACAAAGGTGCGTTTCTGCTTATTCATTCATTTTTCTCCTATCATACGCGTTTACCTGTAATCTACTTCTTTCT
>ENA-OQDD01000494-OQDD01000494.1-human-gut-metagenome-genome-assembly--contig:-NODE-494-length-16117-cov-1.555785_pt1 | contig 16117 bp, 17 predicted proteins | sample MGYA00242507_ERZ504598 | MGnify/ENA primary metagenome ERZ504598 (study PRJEB26092, sample SAMD00036318) | human gut metagenome | host: Homo sapiens | study: EMG produced TPA metagenomics assembly of... | reverse complement strand
AAGTTTATTCCTTAGTTAAACAAGATGGTGTGGCTTTAAGGGAATATAACAAGTGTGGCAGAGAGGGAGTGAAGAGTGACTTATCTTTTGCCCCTTTCTGCCACACTTGTTGATGCCTTTTTTAGTCTGTTTTTATTCAGCGAGTTCTTTGGTGGGACATTCATAGTTGCTGATGGGGAGATGTATCTTCTGCAAGTCTTTCAATTCGTGTATAGGGCGTTCGATCTCGTAAGGTATGGGCATGCTTGAGAATTTTTGGAAATAAAGAAGGCAGGCGTCTTTCCACCAAACAGCATCGCGGGCCTGTATCTTCAAAGCGGACTGTACTTCATGGAAACGTTCTGCGTCAATGTATTTTTCGGCGGCATCCCATATCTTCTGAAAGTCTCTGACTTGTCGGACTCCATTGTCGTAGTGATAGCAGAACTCGTCCCATAGAGTGCGACCGCTTTTCATGCGGTAATTCCAGGGCACATGGTGGAACCATAGGAGATATTCTTCGGGACAAGTGCTGATGTTGTCGTATTGCTTAGACAGGTTTTCCGGATATTGTGCAACGGCATTGCTTCCTTTGCTACTGCGGTCGAAACCTATCCCTTGTTTGTCTGCTCTGTGATAGTAGGATGGAAGCCAGTCCGGGCGGGCGCCGGGGATGTTGCACCAAGGCTCGGGACCGTAATGATGCCCCCATGCGAAAATGTGATGTAGGCCAAGGGGCATCATATAGTTTACCACAGCCTCGTGGCTGTCGAGCATCATCTTCTTTAGTTGGGCATTGATGTCCGAGGGCTGGGAGTCAAAGTTTGCTTAGCCATTCATCAGCAATATGTTCGGAAGATAAAGAGGGTTGCCATGATAGGCGTCCGAAGCATACCAGTTGGCTTGTGCAAAGGTGTGACCGCACCAGTTGGTATCTGTACCTATATTGGCAACACCTGCAACGGCTCTTAATGAAGAAGGTGCCACAAAGCGGAAGAACTCTTTCCACATGGGTGCCAGATAGGCAAGGTGGTTGGAATGTCCTAAGTATTCTTGGGTAATTTGAAATTCTGCCATGAGTGGAGTCTCGTGCATGGCTCCGAAGAGTGGGTTGTAAGGCTCACGTGCTGAAAGTCTATTGGACCGTTCTTTACTTGCAAGATGACGTTTGAACGGAATTTGCCGTCCAATGGTTTAAACTCGGTGTATGCTTGTTTTGCGCGGTCGGTATCCGATGGATTATAGACGAAGCGCGCCACATGACGATACCTTTGTAAGGTTTGAGGCATCGGCCAGCATATTGGCGCCTTCGGCATGGGTGCGTCCGAAGTCGCATGGACCGGGTTGTCCTTCACTGTTTGCCTTCACAAGGAAACCTCCGAAATCCGGTATAAGTCGGTAGATTTCGCGAGTTTTGTCTTTCCACCAGCGAATGACTTGTTTGTCAAGTGGGTCGGCTGTATGCAACTTGCCGAGTATAATCGGGCTGGCAAAGTTGACGGAAAGATATACCCGTATTCCATAAGGCGGAAGGTGTCTGCCAACGTCTTTACCTTTTCCAGATATGCCGTAGAAAGAATTTGGGGAGAAGCATTTACATTGTTCAATACAGTACCGTTGATACCGATGGAGGCATTGGCACGGGCATACGCTTCATATCTGCCGGAGGATGTGCCGGGCAGTTCTTCCCAATCCCAGAGCGACTGTCCGGCATAGCCTCGCTCTACGGTTCGGTCCATGTTGTCCCAATGGTTGAGGATGCGAAGCTGTAGGCCGGATTCTCCGTGGAGGGACGGATGGGCAGTCCGCTTTCTTGCAGGCGGAGCAGGTGAAAGGCTCCATATAGCAGGCCGGTTGCAGAGGGGGAGCTCAAGACGAGCTTCTTCTCCGTGCATTGTATGCGGAAACCGTCCGGGGCAAGTTGCTTGTCTTTCTCTATCAGCAGAGCGACCGGATTTCCTTTCCAGGACTGCCGCAACTCTTCGGCGGCCAGATTCAAGGTTGCGGATGTGCATTGGGCCGATACCTCGACGGAGGCATTTGCCCCTTGACTCTGTCTTAACCACAAAAGCTGCCATCTTCGGCAGCCATTTGGTTTGTAAAGAAGAAAACGATGCAGATAAGAGAGAAGAATCTGTATTTCATGATATTTTGTCTACTGTTGTTTATTCAGGATTTCCTTCTATGGTGATGATTTTTCCTTCGGAGTCATATTCCAGTTCGCAGACCTTGAGGCTGCGAAGCCATGTTTTTCCGTTGGAAGGTACGCAGTCGTGGTGGAAAAGATACCATTTCCCCTTGTATTCCGTGATGGCATGGTGCGTTGTCCATCCCACAACCGGGGTGAGGATGACTCCTTGATAGACAAAAGGTCCGTAAGGATTGTCACCGATGGCATAGCATAAGCGGTGCGTGTCGCCGGTGGAGTAGGAGAAGTAGTATTTTCCGTTGTACTTGTGCATCCAGCTGGCCTCGAAGAAGCGTCGTTCATTGTCGCCGGCTGTCAGGGGCTTGCCGTTTTCATCCAGAATGACTACCGGCTTCGGCTCTTCGGCAAATTGCAGCATGTCGTCGCTCAGTTTTGCCACGCGTCCCGGTATGGACGGTTCGTTGTCCGGGGGGAAGGCGGCGCTTTCCAGCGCCTTGTTGTCGCGGTAGCGTTGCAGTTGGCCGCCCCACAGTCCGCCAAAGTACATGTAGTAGCAGCCGTTTCCGTCATCCAGTATGGCGGGGTCGATGCTGTAGCTGCCTCTTATCGGGTCTGCCTGGGGTATGAAAGGCCCTTCGGGCGAGCCACTGACGCAACGCCGATACGGAAGATGTCATTTTGGTCTTTCAATGGAAAGTACATGTAGTATTTGCCGTCTTTCAAGCTACGTCACAGTCCCATAACTGGCGGCCTGCCCAAGGAATGTCTTCGGTGGCGAGCACCACTCCGTGGTCTTTGATTTCACCGTGCATCACGTCGTCGGTAGAGAAGACGTGATAGTCCTTCATGTTGAAGTGGTCGCCGTTGTCGTTTTCCGGTATGCCGCTCTCCCAGTCATGGCTGGGATAAATATAGACTCTGCCGTTGAATACATGCACTGCCGGGTCTGCCATATAGTCTTCCGGAACCAAATATCTCATTTCTTTCTTCATGGTGTATTATGTTTTAGGGTGTTTGCAACAGTTCGCGTACGAATGGTTTGGGCTGGTAATTGCGGTCGAACAGTAGCGGGTATTCCCGGCGGCCGCGCATGGGAAAGTCGTTTTTCCATGAGTCGCCGTCAGATATTCCCCATGCAGTGACGCGTGTGATTACATCTGCATGTTTCAGGAAAAGGTCGAAGAAGGACTTCATGCGTGCATTCCAAATGCGGCTGACACTGTCGGGCAATGTTTCCGGATAAGGATTCAACGCTTTCCGGTATGCTGCGGTGTCCGAGATGTTTGCCGTGTGGCTGACTGTGGGAAGGGCGCTCATGTCCCATTCTGTAATCATTACTTTGGCACCGGTGGCTGCAAAGGCGAGCAGGCTCTTCTCAAAGTCTTCCACCGTGGGATAGTCCATGCCCATATGTCCCTGCATGCCGACGGCATCGATGCGGATGCCCTTTTCTTTCAATGAGCGCACAAGGGCGGCCACTGAGTCACGGCGGCCCGGGACATTCATGCCATAGTCATTATAGTAAAGTTCTGCTTCAGGGTCGGCTTCATGGGCGCATTGGAAAGCATAGGGGATATACTCTTTGCCCAATATCTCATAGAATTTGGTTTTGCGGTATGAACCGTCTTCCATAATAGCTTCGTTTACCACATCCCATCCGTGTATGCGGCCTTTGTATCTGCCGACAATGGTAGATATATGTTCCTTCATGCGTTGCTTCAGAACCTCAGGTGAGACATTCTTTCCTGCTGAATCGACGCAGAACCAGGGAGCTAACTGTGAGTGCCAGATAAGGCAGTGACCAATGACGGCCATGCCATTCTCTTCACCGAAGTCTACCAAGGAGTCTGCCGGTGTAAGGTTATACCGGTTTTCCTCCGGATGGATGACCTCGCATTTCATGCAGTTCTCCGCGACGATAGAGTTGAAGTGATGTTTGGCAATGGCAATGGCAGCAGTGTCTTCGCCGGAGACTTGCCGTTGGTTCAACGCCGCACCGATGAGAAATTTATTGCCGAAGGCTGCTTTCAGTGAAGAAGATTCTTCCGAAGGCGTGGTGCGTTTTCCGCCGATGCAAGCCGTAACGAGTCCGGCAATGACAAGGGGAAGTAGTGTTTGTTTCAGTTTCATGTTTTCTCTTATTTCAGTTTCGTATGTTGTTCAACTTATTAGTAAACAAGGTGTCAGTTGACGAGTGGAAAACCCTTGAAAATGATTCTCACGCATCCTATCTTCTTTAATAAACCCGACACTCTTCCTTGTCACCTTGTCAACTGCGAAAGTTGAGCTTGCGAAACTTGAGTTAATAATCCGTTTGTTTTCTCCGTTCAGTCAGTTCAGCCTGCATTTCCTCATTGTAGGCTTTCGTGATGGGGTAGAAGTATAATGCAATGACTCCTATGAAGAATGTAGCAGCCGGTATCAGACTTGAAGAAAGTATTATGCCGTGGATGGCCGATTCTGTTTGTGCTGTGCCTGCTCCGCTGACATAGCCAAAACCGGAAAGCAGGAATCCCAGAATAGCTCCACCGATTCCAAGACCGGCTTTTAATGCGAAAACTACCCCTGCAAAAACGAATCCTGTGGCACGACGGTAATTTACATATTCCGAATGGTCTGCTACATCGGCAATCATAGCCCAAAGTAAGGGTACCGTTGGGGCGTAAGCAAGACTTTTCAGGAAATTTAGGACAAACATGGTTTCTATATCCGTTTCATTGGGGAAATAGAACAGTGCGGTAAAGATAGCTGTCAGTGTCAGACAGAAGATAAACACACGCTTCTTTCCATAACGGTTGGCTAGGAAGCTGGATAATAGGATCACTCCGAAGAATTGTACCAGTGCACCGACCATGTTGAAAACTCCAAAGCCTACTTCGTACGCTTTCTCCGGACTATTGACTATCAATCCGAAAGCATTTAGTATATTGTAGCTAAAACTTGCATTTGCTTCTACGGCTACCAGTCCCAATTTGTCGAGGAAAGTATATAGGGCATTGGCATCTACATAGTTCTCAAAGTAGTAGTTCATGGCACTTCCCCACATGGCTAAGGTGGTGAAAAGGAATAGGGTGAGGATGAACATGCTCGCCAGGGAATACTGTGGAACACATCTCTTATATCTTTCCGGGTATCGGTCTTTTGGCTGGCGGGTGGGGTTATACGTTCTCGTGCAGAAAAAAAAGTAATGATAAAGAATATAAAACCGATTGCTGCAAACAGAGAGATTGTGCAAAGCCATCCGTGCCCTTTGTCACCATTTGCGCCGGCAAATTTACCTACAAGGGGCAGCGTTAAGCCTTGCACAATAAATTGTGCTATGGTAGCGGCTACAAAGCGAATGCTGGTAATGCTGTTGCGCTCTTTTATATCACTCGTCATGACACCGCCTAATGAGGCATAAGGGGTATTGTTGAATGAATAGAGAGTCATTAGTAGTGTGTACGAAATAGTGGCATATACTGCAACTAGCTTTTGTCTTCAATGCCGGGATTATAGAAAGCCAATACATAGAATACCATGAACGGTAAAGCCGTCCATAATATCCAAGGGCGGTATTTACCCCAACGGGTTTGCGTCTTGTCGGATAAGATTCCCACGGTCGGGTCTACAAAGGCGTCGACAATACGGGCTATCAGCATGACACTGCCGGCAATGGCACCCTCCAAGCCGAATACGTCAGTATAGAACTTGGTTTGATAAATCATCATCATCTGGAACACTAAGTTCGCAGAGCAATCTCCGAGGCTATAACCTATTTTCTCCGAGATTGAAATTTTCTGGTTCATGTTGTTCATTATGGTATTAATCTGTTGTAAGTCAATTACTGTTGTAGCTTAACCTCCTTATTGTATTTTAGCGCAGTTTCTGCTGCACGTTGCCCCAACGTCTTCTTGTCCAGTGGATGTATGTCGTTCCACTCTCCCAGATCGCTGTTCTTGATGAGGTAGGTATTGGTGTTCATTTGGGCTGCCCTGGCTTGTTCGTGTCGCATTTCTGCCCAGGCTTTACGTCCCTGGATGTCATTCTTTGCAAGGAAATCTGCCAACTCGACAATGTAGAAAGGTAACTGCTCCGAATTGAAGGTGCGCCGCCAGTCGCTAATCATGGCCGACAATAATGCTGCGTATTCGTTGCGGCGTGAAACGTTGGACTCGCCTTGATACCACAATGCGCCGCATATGCCATAATTCTTGAGCGGTGCAATCATGGCGTTGTACAGACAAACCGGTTTGTAACAAAAGAACATCATCTCCGGAGCATCGGGCATCGGGGCTCCCAAACGATACTTCCATGTCGGTTTGAGATTGAGCTCTTTGGTTTGTTCCCTATCTGTTGCCTGATAAATTATTTTATAGGGCTTTTCTTTGACAAAACTTGGTTGGCCACCATTGCTGATGAGGCGTACAGTAATATTGTTTTGTCCGGTTTTGAGTACACCAGCCGGGATTCTGTAAATACGTGGTGGATACTGGTAAGTTGTATTGCCTATAAATATTCCATTTACATATACAGAGTCTGCATCAACGATGCATCCAAGCGGATGGATGGCGTCACTTCCCGGCGCAATGTCGGTTATGGTAACATCCTGGCGGAACCAGTGGGAACCACCTATCGGATTCAGGCCATTGTTTCCCCAGTCGGCTGAGAACATGTCAACCTCTTGCCACGTATGGTCGTCATAGTTTTCACTATACCATGGCGTCGCTTCATGCAACCCTGCATCTCCACGGTACAGAGATTCGTTCCAATGACGGAATTTCTCATTTTTCACTTGCTTGATGTGCGTGCAGAAATTGTCGTCTTCATATTGCCGTTTGTCATTGATGTATAACGGGAATTGTCTCAGGCCTTCCTCGCTGACCCATGCTTCTATAGGGGTGCCACCCCAACTGGCATTGATGATCCCTATCGGAATGTTTGTCTTTTCATACATTGCTTTGGCGAAAAAATAGGCCAAGGCGGAGAAATCCATCACATTGTCTTGTGTCAGTGCTTTCCAGCTTGTTTGCGGCATATCTTCTTGTGGCGCATGGAAATTATAGACCTTTGGAATAATGATATGGCGTATCTTTTCATTGTTATAGCCGGCTATCTCATCGGCAAACATATCTGTTACGCGGCTTATGGGCAATTCCATATTCGACTGGCCTGAGCAGAGCCATACGTCGCCCACCAGTATGTTTCTGATTTCAATGTCGTTTATCAGCATGGAGTAAGGGCCACCGGCTTTCATGGAGGGGAGGGTTATACTCCACTGCCCGTCGGCATTTGCTGTGGCAGTGTAGATGTCTTTTAGTTTTTTATTTGTTGTGGAAGTCGGAAAAGTATCTTTGGTAAATCTTACTTGAATGCTTTCTCCTGCATCTGCCGTTCCCCATACTTTTATGGTTTGTTCGCGCTGCAATACCATTCCGTCTGAAATCAAGCAGGCAACTTTACCTTTGCTCTCACCATCACGGTGCCACAAAGCAAAGTAACACTGCCATTCCTAACCTAACTTTATTATAACCATTAAACATCATATCTTAATCCTCTTATATTTATTTGTAATCATATAGTACTACGTGTAGAATGCTGAAATATCCTATCGGAATTCTGACATGCCGTCCCTGGTGACTCTGGTCACCGTTCATCCGGCGGATATATCCGAGGCTTCCGTCTGCATTCACCTTCACTTCGTCTACAAATCCGATACCGCAACGCTTGCCATGCCATGCCGTCCTGCCACTTCCGGTTTTATTGTTTTCATTTCCTTTTCTTACGAAGCCGTCTTCGCCTAACACCTTGTGTGTTCCGGCAGTTGCTTTTTCTGTGTTTTTAGCAAACTCGATGACGATTCCGCTACCGGCTATTATATATTCGTTTTTCGATATTCTTAGCAAGATTCCTCCTCCTCCGGCCATACATTGCCGCCTGTGGCACGAGCATCCCACGGCAGTGTGAAATAGTGGCGGCAGGTTATGGTCAAATCATCTTCTGTAATGATGCGCTCCTTGTTCTCTTGGTCGAAAAGCAATCCTTTCATCACTCCTTTGCCTTGATATCCGGTAAGCAATGGCATCAATTCCTTTAATTTCCCATAGCTTTGTACCAATGGCGCGTCTGCTGACTCAGGACTGTCTTCGATGGAGAAAGGACTGAAACCTATTGCGTCATGTTCGCCGAACACATAGAAAGCCCTTACCCCGTTATTGTCTGTCAACCGGATTTCAGGGATGAATAAAGGGTTGTTGTGCAGATGATATTGAGATACCCAGTTCGTGAAATCATTGTCATATAAGTCGGGGGCCAGAATATCAATATCGGGTGCTCCGCAATGCCATATATCAATCAAATGTGCTAACGGTCCGGCCGAAGGGTATTCCCCGGGTTTGCGTCCTCTGCTGTTCATGGCTGCATTGACATAGAGTGGCACATTGTAGATGGAGCGAGCGCTTTGTGCCAGTTTCCCTACATACTTGGCATAATTCCAGGCCATGAAGATTTCATCGGTATAGATGTCTGCGCCGAATACCTCTTGCCAGTTCCCTTCTCTCTTGCAGCCTTGTGCTTCCCATTTTTTCAGCAACCGGGGATGAAGGTCTTTTTTGTGCTTTTGCAGGTAAGATGCCAGTTCTTGAGGTATCGGGGCGCAAAAAGCGCTGTTGGCTTCCGGTGAATAATCGCGCGCGTCCTCCAGCATGCCGATTTCATTTTCTATTTGTATCATGATGACTGTACCTTCATCTCTGTCGGCGGCAGCAATGTGTTGTAGCCATTGGGTAAAAGCGCGTTGGTCGGCTTGCAGCACTTTATCGGAGAAAGCACTGGCTATTTCAAGGGGCTTACCGCTTCCGGTATGCGCCCGAGGGTATTTTTTGTCATTTTCTTTGAACCAAAGCGGCGCATAGCAACTCATGGAATTTTTCCATGTACCGAACCATAAAAAGACAACTTTTAGATTGTACTTGCGTGCTTGTTCCAAGACTTTATCGGTCAATGTGAAATCGAAATGTCCTTCTACGGGTTCCAGCAAATCCCAGTATGCAGGGACTAAAACGGTATTTAGTCCCATTTTCTGCAGTTTGGGAAAAATGCGTTCAATGTCTTGCGTGCTTGCTGCCGATGAATTTCCCAGTTCTCCGCCAAGAATAAGATAGGGAGTATCATTAATGATAAGTTGGGTGGCATTCCCTTGTCTCTGCAAACGGCTTTTCTGGGCACGGCCATATCCGGCTATCAATAGGTTTAATATTAAAAGTAAAAAGATTCTTTTCATCAATCCACAGCATTAGTTTGAACATTTCTATGAATGCAAAGATAGTGCTCTGTCCTTTAAAACAGGCTAAGGAATGTTGCACAAAACATAATATAGGTAACATGTGCTTTTGTGTATGTTACATAAACTTGTGTTTATCGTACATTTTGGACTTAGAGTGTCTTTAAGAATGCATTTGTTTCAATAAAATGAAGAAGTTTTTTACCTTTGCTTAATCTAACCATAATATCGAATACTAATATGAAAACACTTGTCCGGTATATATGTGCTTGTTCCATGGCACTTGTAATGTTTGTTCCATGTTCTCTTCTGATGGCTCAAACAAGGAATTTTTATTCCACAGAAAACGGACTGTCCAGCAGTTTGATAAACCAGCTTTTCCAGGATAGCCGCGGATTTATATGGGTGGCTACAGAATATGGATTGGATCTTTTGACGGGCTTAATTTTTCCAATTATCGGCATGTACCCAATGATTCCGTTTCCTTGACGAGTGATTATGTCCGTACTCTTTTTGAAGATAGCCGTCAAAACTTGTTGATAGGTTGTATCAATGGTTTGATGGTGTACAACCGGGAAACGGATACTTTCCGGGAAATTCCTATGATACGTGCAGGCAAGCGGGTTCTCCACATGTTACGCATTTGCAAGAAGTCCGTAGCGGTGAAATATGGTTGAGCACCAGTGGGCAGGGGTTGTTTCGTTTGGACAGTCTGCTGAGTCAGGCTGTATCTGTTGACAATCTGTTTCAGCAGGTAAATTGTACTTATCAATCTAAATTCTGTATTGATTCCCGTTCGGAAATTTGGATAGGAACGGATGGAAATGGGTTGGCCCGTTATATGCCGAAATCAAAGCAACTGCAGTTTTTCAAGTATCCTGCATTTAGTGATAATAATGTAACTTCCATTATAGAAGATCATTTGGGGAATATTTTCGTAGGTACACAAAAACAAGGAGTATCACGATATGATAATGAAACGGGAGAGATGGTATCTGTTTCTTATAGTGGATATGATGGGCAGCTATCTGTATATTGCATGGCTATAGTGGACGGACAGCTTTGGGTAGGAACTGATGGACAAGGAGTGAAAATCTATAATCCCTTGAAAGATCAATTGGAAGATTATCGGATAAATTCTGCATCGGTGGATTTTTCGAAAGGGAAGGTGCATTCCATCATGGAAGACAGGGATGGCAATTTGTGGATTGGCCTGTTTCAGAAAGGAATTGTTCTGGTTCCAAAGCAAGAAAATCCATTCGAGTATTATGGCAGCAAGTTCTATTTATTATAATCCTATCGGACAAGGATGTGTAATGTCTGTTTTCCAGGATAGTAACCGGCATCTGTGGATCAGTGCTGATAATGAGGGCCTTTATGAATTGGGGATAGATGGCAGGCGTTTACGTCATTATCATCCTGACTATTCGGAGAATTCTGTGCCTAATGTTGTTATGTGTATATATGAAGATACGGACTATAATTTGTGGATAGGCTCTTATGGCCAAGGACTGGCTAAACTGGATAAAGCTACAGGGAAATGTGAGCATTTCCAACAGATAAACAACCCTATTGTGTATTCCATTGCTGAAGATAAGAAAAAGAATCTGTATTTTGGAGTATTTGGTTCCGGTTTTTATCAGTATAACCTGCAGTCTCGAAAACTGGAGCATTATGAATCCTCCAAAGATGAAAAGGTGACTTGAAATGTGACGAATTGGTAAACGACTGGATAAACTATATTTTTGCGACAGTGAAGGACTTTGTTTGGTTAGGACATTATAAAGGAGTGAGTTGCTTTAATCCGGAAACGAAGAGCTTCTTGAACTATAAACAAACGAATACATTAATAACCGATTGCATAGGATATGCATTTGCCGAGGACCATGCTGGAAACATTTGGGCAGGAACTACAAATGGTCTTTATTGTTTCTCGAAGAAAACAGGCGAACTGAGACAATTCACAATTTGTAACGGATTGCCTAATAATGTGATTTGTGGCATTTGTGAAGATGAAGACGGGAATATCTGGGTCAGTACATATAAAGGCATCAGCAAATATGATGTAAAAAAGGATTTTTTCGTGAATTATTATTCCGGAGATGGCTTGCAGGGGAATGAGTTTACGCATGGTGCATACTATAAAGACGAGGATGGCAAAATTTATTTTGGTGGGATAAATGGCATAACCAGTTTTTCCCCTAGGAAGATAAATACTGATGCAAAAGAACTAAAGGTTTATATTACAGATTTTTATGTGTATAGCGATCCCGTGCATAAAAATACTCTTTCGGATGGAACTCCTATTATTTTTTCTTCGGTACAGGATGCTAATATTTTCAACTTTCATATCGTGACAATACATTCAGTATTGCTTTCTCAACTTTGCAATATAATAATCCTGAGCAGATAGCCTATCAGTATAAAATAGATGAGCTTAGCAACCAATGGGCTGTAACGGAACCTGGAGTGAATCGTGTTACATATAATAATTTGTTTCCCGGTAAATATACTTTCCGCGTACGTGCTCTTAATCATGGTAATTATTCAGAGGTGCGTACTATCAAAATATTGATTGCTTCGCCTTGGTATAAAACCTGGTGGGCGTATTGCATTTATATTGGACTGGCAGCATTGCTTGTGTGGGGAATTGTAAACAATGTGATGTCACGTGTGCGGTATCGTCGTGAAATAATGAAGCGTGAACATGACGAGCAGTTGAATGAAGCAAAATTGCAGTTTTTTATAAATATATCCCATGAGATTCGTACTCCGATGACTTTAATCATCAATCCATTGGAAAACTGTTGGCAGGAGAAAACAAGGGGGAATTACATAAGACATATCTGATGATATACCGTAATGCCCAACGCATTCTTCGGTTGATTAATCAGCTGATGGATATAAGGAAATTAGACAAAGGACAGATGTTCATGAAATTTCAGGAAACGGATATGATCGGCTTTATTATTGATGTGATGCAGCCGTTTGAATATATGGCACATAAAAAGAATATAGACTTTGCTTTTATACATGATATGCCTCAGCTAAAAGCATGGATTGATTTGAATAATTTCGATAAAGTTTTGATGAATGTACTTTCCAACGCTTTTAAATATACTCCGGAAGGTGGGAAGATACAAGTCAGTCTTTCTATAGGCAGAGATGTCTCTTGCAAAGATGCATTGCAGAATTTTTTTGAAATTGTGGTTACAGACAGTGGCATTGGCATTGATAAAGATAAAATAGAACGTATTTTTGAACGTTTCTATCAAATAGACAATGATGTGACAAAGTCGAATTTCGGAACCGGCATCGGTCTGCATTTGTCCCGCTTGCTGGTCCGGTTGCATCATGGAAATATTCATGCTGAAAATAGAGAGGATGCTTCAGGCAGTCGTTTCATTATTCGCATGCCGTTGGGTTCCGGACATTTAAGAGCCGATGAAATGGTGGAGGCTGCATCTTTTGCCGTTTGCCCCCAAGTGCCGAACTCTAAAGAAGAGTATATGGACGATGTTGACGAGAAGCAAGCCGGCAAGCCTAAAACCCGTCAAAGGTGTTGGTGGTCGAAGATGAAGAGGAAATCAGGACTTATCTGAAGCAGGAACTGTCTGATGAATATAAAGTGGCAATTTGCTGTAATGGTAAGGAGGCATATGATTACATTCTGAAAGAAATGCCCGACTTGGTAATCAGTGATATAATGATGCCTGAAATGGATGGTTTGGAATTGTGCCATAAACTGAAACAGAATACTAATATAAATCATATTCCTATTGTATTGCTGACTGCAAAATCAAGGGTAGAGGATACGTTGGAAGGAATGGATACAGGTGCCGATGCCTATATTGTGAAACCTTTCAATACGGAATATCTGAAGAGTACTATTGCCAATCTGATAACGAATAGAAGATTGTTGCGCAATAAGTTTAGCGGAGCCCAGCAACAACAAGATAAAATAGAGAAAATTTCAATGAAATCGAATGATGAGATATTGATGGATAGGATTATGAAGGTGGTGAACAAACATTTGGATGATCCGGAACTCAATGTTGAAATGCTTGCTTCGGAGGTAGGGCTTAGTAGGGTACATGTACACCGCAAATTGAAGGAACTTACTAATCTGTCTACACGCGATTTTATAAAGAATATTCGTTTGTCGCAAGCAGCATCTTTGTTGGATCAGAATAAGAAAATGACAATATCAGAAGTCGCTTATGCCGTGGGATATACTAATTTGTCGCATTTTTCTAACTCTTTCAGAGAAAAATATGGCATGTCTCCCAAGGAATATATGAACAAGCCTCAGTAGATAAGAATTATTTCTCCCTTTTTTCTTTTCATTCCTTCATTTATATTCATATATATGTTTGGATTCTACTTGTAAGAGGTAAGTAAATGGGGCTTTTAAATTGTAATAAACATTAAGGGTTGCCCAAAAATGGACAACCCCTTAAAGTAATTATAAAGGAAAGCTTCTTTATTTTGAGGCTTCACCAAGCTCACTGCTCTTCTTGTTTTTCATCAACAGATATGCGATAGGAGATGCTACGAACAAAGAAGACAATGTTCCGAATACAACACCCAGAATCATAGCGAATGCGAAGCTGCGGATGGAATCACCGCCGAGGATGAAGATACACAGCAACACAATCAAGGTACTTAGTGAAGTATTGATAGTACGTGCCAAAGTTGTATTCAGTGAGTCATTGAACAATTGGAACTTGTCGCGCTTCGGATAGAGACCGAAGAATTCACGTACACGGTCGAAGATTACCACCTTGTCATTGATAGAGTAACCGATAGCTGTCAGGATGGCACCGATAAAGGTCTGGTCGATTTCCAGAGAGAACGGCATCCAGCCCCAACAGATAGAGTAGGCACCCAGGATGATGATGGTATCACAAGCCAATGCGGCTACTGAACCGATACTGTATGCAATATTGCGGAAACGGATCAGGATATAGATACCGATGGCAATCAATGCAAGTACAACGGACCAGATGGCTGAAACCTTGATATCGTCTGCGATACTCGGACCTACCTTCTGGGAACTGATGATACTTCCGCCCGTATGGTTTTCGCGGTCGATGAAGGTTTCCAAAGTGATGTTCTGAGTCAATACCGGCTTCAGAGTCTCATACAGATATGCTTCGATTTCAGAGTCGATGTTGTTACCTTCTTCTTCAATGCGGTAGTTCGTGCTGATACGTACAGTCTTGCCGTCTGTACCGATAGCGATAACGCTGACATTGGCATCGCCGAACTTGCTGGAGATAAGTTCACGAATCTGTTCCGGTTCCACTTTGTTCTCAAACTGTACCTTGAAGTTACGTCCACCGGTGAAGTCGATGCTCTGGCTCAGTCCACGGGTAGCGAGGAAAGCGATGCATACAACTACGGCAGCTCCGGTGATGGTCAACCACAGCTTGTTTCTGCCCATGAAGTCGAAGTGTACGTTCGCCATTAGGTTCTTGGAAATCTTGGAAGAGAATGTCAGGTTCAGCAATTTGTCTTTGCCCATGAAATAATCATAGAACAGACGTGTCATGAACACGGCAGTAAAGAACGAAATCAAGATACCGATAATCAGTGTAGTGGCAAAACCGCGGATAGGACCTGTACCGAAGTTGAACAGGATGATACCGGTGATGATAGACGTCAAGTTGGAGTCGAAGATAGCAGAGAAGGCGTTGGAGTAACCGTCAGCCAATGCTTTCTTCACACCCTTGCCTGCACGGAGTTCTTCTTTGGTACGCTCGTAAATCAATACGTTGGCATCCACAGCCATACCCAGCGCCAACACCATACCGGCAATACCGGACATCGTCAATGCTGCCTGGAAAGAAGAAAGGATACCCAACGTGAAGAACAAGTTCAGCACCAAAGCACCATTGGCAACCATACCCGGAATGAATCCGTACATAGAGCACATGTAAACCATCAGCAGAATCAATGCTACGATGAATGACATGATACCGGCATTGATGGAAGCTTGTCCCAGTGAAGGACCTACGATATCTTCTTGTACGATGTGCGCAGGAGCTGGCATCTTACCTGATCTTAACACGTTTGCCAAGTCTTTTGCTTGTTCCGGAGTAAAGTGACCGGTAATCTGTGAGTTACCACCAGTGATTTCATTGTTTACGTTCGGTGCGGAGTAAACGTAACCGTCCAGCACGATAGCGATGCTCTTGCCGATATTCTGCTTGGTGAGCTGAGCCCAACGGCGTGCACCGTCAGTGTTCATGGACATACTTACGGCAGGTTTACCGTAATGGTCGTATTCGTCTTTGGCGCTAACCACTACATCACCTTCCAGAGGCGCCTTGCCGTTACGTTCTGTAGAACGGATGGCATAAAGTTCGAAAGTCTGAGCTTTCGGATCATATTCATAAGGAGATACTCCCCATTTCAGACCGCAAGTCTTTCGGCATTTCGGCCTGAACTTCCGGCATGGAAAGGTATCTGTTGATTTCAGCTGTATCCTTGTAGTTGGCATAGGCTACAACAGGACTTGTCCGCTGGGGTTGACCTGCAGGATGGCGAACAGCGGATGTTCTTTCTTTATTTGTGCAAGGTCAGCGGTTTGTGTCTTGTTTTCACCCTTTAAAGCAGCGGCAAGGCTGTCGGCTGTGCTGGTAGCCTGTGCTACGGCAGGAGCTTCGGGCGGAACAGTTTGTCCTTGCTTGTCAATTAAGGGAAATGATGTTTCCTTGATAAAG
>ENA-OQDD01000493-OQDD01000493.1-human-gut-metagenome-genome-assembly--contig:-NODE-493-length-16122-cov-2.514661_pt1 | contig 16122 bp, 16 predicted proteins | sample MGYA00242507_ERZ504598 | MGnify/ENA primary metagenome ERZ504598 (study PRJEB26092, sample SAMD00036318) | human gut metagenome | host: Homo sapiens | study: EMG produced TPA metagenomics assembly of... | reverse complement strand
CCATGATAGGGCATGAGAAAGCCTTTCTCCACGGCAAACTCTTCCCGGGGAACAAGACGGGTGGTCCCGTGCACCTTCCCGTTCCCCGTCCTTTCAAGCCATTCGAGGGCCTCCCTGTTCAGACTGTTCCTGCATGATTGATGCAGTACTCCCCGATTTGTCTGTGAGCAAGCATGTTGTACTCTATGGATTTGTCAATCTTCGAACGGCTATGATGTTGTGGACTTTTCTTTCTCCTTTGTTGTCGAATTTCTTATTGTCACTTGGGTGGTTGACCACTTGACCATTCACCCATAAGGTGGTAGAACCGCCTCCATCCAGATTAAGTGCGCAATGTGCCTTCAGAATTCGCAAAAGATAGGCAAGTTCTGCAATGGACATTCCATCTGCGTGCCCTTCTGCCCTTCCATCTACCGCTACCAGCATTATGTCACCTTCTTTTGTGAGTGCAATGGCACTTCTGGGATGTCTGGTCTCTGAGAATTCCCGATCTATCGTCGTGAAGTCACACGTCTTGCCGTCCTGCATCAAGAGCGGTCCGGACGCAAGTATATCCCCATCCAGCGGGAACCCTTTCTTCTCATTTTCGTCGTTCCATGGTATGATCCGGATATTGTTATCCACCATGTGTACGGCACCATTGACACGCAAATGCCTTTCTTCGGTAGTTGTCGTATCTATTACCGCTTCATTTTTACGGAGGTAACAGGTAGAGAAGCCTTCCTTGATACTGAAGTACGACCCGTTTATGGCTGCAGAAGAACGGCTTTGTTCAGCCAATTGGCTAGTGGTGGTCAGCGAGTCCGTCGTAGCAATAAAGGCTGTATAGCCTTCCGCTCTTCCAATGGTCAGGATGCTGATGGATTGCTTGCCTCCAAACAGGCCTTCTATCGAAGCTTGTTTCAACTGGATGCCTTGCAGTGAAGATGTTCTCTCCCATTTGGCCGATACGATGGCCAGGGAATCCGATGGATTGCTGGCTTTGGAAAGCTGTACGCCCGTGAGTGTGAGCACTGAAGCAAAGATGAAACTGAGATATTTATTCATGGTTTTCAGATGATTTGATGACAATGAACGAGGTTACTCTGCGTTGTCCCGCATGGTCGAATTTCTTGTTGTCAGTCGGATGGTTCACGACCCCTCCTACTCGCTGCTCTGAAGAGGCAATCCACATGGTAGTGGACCCTCCACCATCCAGGTTCAAGGCTGATTGGGGGCAGAAGTAAGTAAGTAGAAATCGGGTCAGTTCGTTTGCAGACATTCCTGCCGCCTGGGTACTTCTTCCGTCAACGGTTATCAAAAGCAGTTTCTTATGCTCTGTAAGTGCTACCGCTGTCCGCGGGTGTCTCACTCCCTGGTGCCTTCTGAAGTCTTCGTAATCAAGCTTGTTCAGGTCCATTCCTTCTACGTTTCCGGTAAAATTCAGCCTACAGGATCGTTGTTGTCTATCAACATGGGAGCACCGGATAAAATGTTTGCTGCGGGGTGTGAAAGAAAAGTCGAGTCGCTGGCAAATCGGATGTCGATGTTCTTGTTGTCGTCATCGAACAGGAAGGCACCTTCGTGTTTCCAGTATCGAATGTGTGTGCTGTCCAAACGGTTTTGGGCAAGGAGTCTACCTCCGATTTTGATGAACGATGCTTCGGCCTCGTAGGTTCCGTTGATGGCGGCAGCCGCATTGTTGCGTTCCGCTACAGAAGATAGGGAATCCCCATGCTCTTCGTAAACAAGCTGTATATCATAACTTGGGGAGGTCAGGTCGACCTCGAGAACGTCTACATTTGGTGCGCTTGGCTGATGGAGTCATATCCGGCGAATCGGTAATGTATCAGTGCCGGCGCAATGGTGTCTGCCACCCACCGTCCGAAATACGCAGTACCGGGTTTGAAGCTGATCCCTTGTTGGATATTGTCATGCAAGACAAGCACAGTAGGGAAATAAAGGCGGTTTTCAGTTTTTTCATGAGAATCCATTAAAAGTTGGGCGTTGGGGTATTCCCAACGCCCGATAGTGACTATTTCCGTTGCCCTTCACATTCCAATCGAAACAGAGGTTGGCAGGCTGTCCCAACAGAAACCAACAGTATCCCGACCGAGCAGGGCAACGATGAATAACAGGGATTGGTTTATCAGTTATATTCGTTGAGGTTGGGATTGTATTGCACCTCTGATTCCGGCAAGGGAAGATAAAGGTTTGTCTTTCCGTTCATGGACACTACCTCTTCGGAAATCTTGTTGGTACGAATCAGGTCAAAAAACAGGAAGCCCTCACAGTAAAGTTCCTTTCTGCGTTCCAGGGCTACTTTCTTCTGGTAGTCTTCCTCCGAAGCAATATCCGAGTTGTTGTACGGATTCAATCCTCTTGAACGGCGCAGCTCGTTCAGTCTATTCAGTCCGTTCCGTCCTTGTGCTTCCGCACTAATCAGGTACATTTCTGCAATACGTGAAACGATGAGCGGCGTAAAATCTCTGAACTTGTTCATGATGATATAGGTTTCGGAAACGCTCTCCAGCGTAGTGATGCAGGTGTTGTTGCGCGTATCAGCGGATCCTCGAACAGTTTCTCCGATTCGGGAGACGGGCAGAGAAACCAGCTTCCTTTCATCGGTGAGTTGTAGGTGGTGAACAGGGCGTACAAGTTCTGGCCTCCTTCGCTAGTGTTGTTGCGGAAACTGAAGATTATCTCGCTGTTGTTGGTTGTCGTGAAGATGTTGTCGTAGTTTTCGCTGAGTTTGAATTTGGGATTTGCGATCAGCGTTTCAGCCATATTTTTGGCCGTTTCCATATCTCCGGTTGTCAGGGCCAAGCGTGCCATCAGAGCTTGGGCTGCTTCGAGGCTTACCGTGAAGGGTGCGCCCGAAGTTTCACCAAAAGGTTTCAAATGTCCTTCATCGATACAAAACTTAACTCTTCCTTGATGAAGTTGAACACAGCGGACTGTTTGTCACGCTTTACGTTCTCCAGGGTATTGTCCTTGATGATGGGAACACCATCCCAGCGTGTGGCCAGACAGTAATAGGCGTATGCCGGAGGAAACGAGCCTGTGCCTCTATATGGGTGTTCTTTTCACTGGGCTCCAAATTGGAAAGGATGGAAAGGGTGGTATTGGCATTGTAAATGGCCTTGTAGTAACCACGCCACATCGTAAGCAGCGTACCGTTATTGGAGGGTATCTCGTTGTTTACAAAGTCATTGGAACCGCTCAGGTAGGTATTGATCAGATTCTCGCCCCGCATGTCAAAGAGTACCCAGGTGTCGCGACCCGGGTCGTTCTGTAACGAGCGGTAGGTACCGGTTAGCAGTTGTTCCACTTCACCTTGTCCGAGAATGGAGGGTGAGACGGCCGTTGCAGGTTCCAGATCCAACCAGGAGCAGGAACTGGTACCCAACGCGGTGCCCAGCATTAATGTATATATCAGATGATTTAGTTTCATGATGAATATCGATTATAAATGAATTATATTTAGAAAGTAAGATTGAAGCCGCAGACAAACGTACGCAACTGAGGAACGGTCATGGCATCCTCGCCCATTGTCTTGGAATTGTTGACTGAGTAGCTGACTTCAGGGTCATATCCAGGATAAGAGCTGATGGTCCACAGATTCTGTGCGGACAGGTACACACGCATATTGCTGATGTTCAGCTTCTGGGTCAGGTTTGACGGAAGGGTATACCCCAGTGTCACATCCTTGAATTTGAAGTATGAGCCATCATGAAGCAGGTAGTAGATGCCTGTGTGTTGTGCGTGCTGATCATGGCACGAGGTATCGAGTTGTTTGTGCCGGGGCCGGTCCATCGGTTGGCAGCAATGTCCTTACGCATGCCGTAGTTGTTGTGTCCAACGGCATCAATACCACCCATACCGGTAGCATAGACATCGTTGCCAACGGAGAAAGTGTTGAAGATGGTCAGGTCGAAATTGCCGTATCTGAACCGGTTGGTGAGACCACCGAAGAAATCCGGAAGGGGCTTTCCGACGATTTCCTTGTCGGCGGGTGTCAAATCACCATCATTGTCCTTGTCTGCATACTTGATGTCACCGGCACGAACCCCCTTGGCATAAAGTTTTTCAGGAACCTCTTGATTATCTTGATAGATACCATCCATTTTATACATGTAGAAGGATCCGATGGGTTGTCCCACCTGAAGGACATGGTTGCCTACAGGAATGGGCTTTTCATCAATCAGTGAGGTCAGCTTGTTCTTGATCGTTGAGATGTTGAACTGTGTATCCCAGCTGAACCGGTCGTTCATGATGTTGTGACTCTCTACATTGAATTCGAAACCGGTGTTTCGCATGCTGCCGATGTTTTGGGTAATGGATGAGAATCCAGTTGTAGTATGCAGCGGGCGGTCATAAAGCAAGTCTTTCGTGTTCTTGATGAAATAGTCCATACCGACAGTGACTCTGTCATTGAACAGCGACAGGTCCAGACCGATGTTTGTCTGGTCGGACTTTTCCCATTTCAAGTCCGGATTGGCCAGGGTGGTGATAGCAATGCCGTCCTGGCCGTTGTAGTTGTGTCCGCCATTTGCCAGTGAACGGGAGTCATAGTTTCCAATTCCTTCCTGGTTACCGGTCATACCCCAGCTGGCACGCAGCTTCAGGTCCGAGATGATTCCGTCTTTTGGAAAAAAGGATTCGTTGCTGATGCGCCAAGCACCTGACACCGATGGGAAGGTACCCCATTGGTTACCGTCAGCGAACTTGGATGAACGTCTGCACGGATAGAGAAGGTGAAAAGGTATCTGTCCGCATAACCCATGTTCAATCGGAAGAAGGTAGAGATGAGTCGATTCTTTCCTCCGGTGGTAGAAGCGCTGTTGATTCTACCTGCCGCGTTGATGTAGTCAAATTGTGAAGACGGGAAGTCCTTGCCGACAATAGAACTGGCATCTGTGTTGATTTCTTGCATGGAGTACCCTCCAATGCCGTGAAATTGAAGTCCTTGATCTGTTTGGTATAAGTCAATGTATTATCGATCAGATAATTCTGCATCATCGAACGATAGTCTGTAATCTCACCTTTCGGACTGCCGTAGGGATGGTCCTTAGTCAGCTTCAGATAGTCGTTTGAATAGCGGATGTCTCCGCTCAGGCTGAGCTTGTATTCCAGTCCTTCCAACAGTTTGATGGTCAGGTAGGCGTTGGCCAGCACTCTGTACCATTCGTTTTTGGACTTTTGTTCATTTAGGACCTGGATCCCGTTGTGTCGTGGAATATCCACGCCTCCAATCATGTATCTTCCATCTTCTTTGAACGGCACATCAAACGGCCGCTGCTCGATGGAGCGTGTAAAGATGCCGTTGCCGACGTTGTCATTGGGAACGCGGTTGTTAATGGTTTTGCTGAGTGCAATGGACACCCCAGTCTGGAAGGCGTTGGAGATGTCGTGGTCGACATTGGTGCGGAGTGAATATCTCCGGAATCGGTTCGTAAGGATAATACCTTCCTGGTCGAAGTATCCCAAAGAAGAGTAGAAACGCGTCTTTTCGCTACCGCTGGAAACCGAAACCTCGTAGTTTTGTACGGCTGCTTGGTCGTGAGTAATGAGATCGATCCAGTCTGTATCGGGTTGTCCCGGACGGGGGTTGACTTCCAGAGTCTTGTAGAGGTTGTCTCCCGGTTTCAGGTTGTTTTGGGTATTGTAGTTGTTGACGGCTTCGTTACGAACAGTAAGGTAAAGATCCGAGTCAGCCATTTCGATTTCCTTGGGAAGTGACTGCAAACCGTATGAAGCACTAAGATTTACGATTGTCCGTTGGCCTTTCTTTCCTCTCTTGGTGGTGACCATCACAACACCGTTGGTAGCTCTCGAACCATAGATGGCCGTTGCCGCTGCATCCTTCAGTACGTCTATTGACTCGATGTCGTTGGGATTGAGCATGGACAGCGGATTCTGCACGCTACCACCAAAGCGTCCGTTGACGCCTGAATTGTCCGAGTTGCTTACAGGTATACCGTCAATGACGAACAATGGTTCGTTTGAGCCGTTGATAGACCCTACACCACGGATGCTGACACGGACAGCTCCACCGGGCATACCTGATGCGTTCGTAATGTTTACACCGCTCAGGTTACCTTGCATCATCTGGTCCAAGCTGGTTGTTACCGAAAGCTTTTGTCGCTGGCCTTGAGTGAGGAGGTTGAACCGGTCAGTTCTTTCTTTTTCTGGACGGCGTATCCGACAACGACCAACTCATCCAGCGCAACTGCATCTTCTTCGAGCACAATTTTCTCGACCAGCTGGTCTCCTTTCAGTTCCTGTGTCTTGTATCCAACGTAGGAGATGACAATGACAGCATCCCGATTGGATAGCGAGAGCTGGTATTGGCCGTTGAAATCTGTGATACATCCGTTGTCTGTACCTTTCTCAAAGATGGTTACTCCAATCAGTGGATTTCCATCCTTGTCAACAATGGTACCGTTGACATTCTTCTTTGTCACAACATACTCTTTGGTCAACATCTTGCTGTAAGTCTGTGATGCAAGAGCAGGATGAGACATCCCTAAGTGACAGCATGTAATACAGATAGACGATGCAATCTGTAAGTAACGTAATTTCATATAACAATATTTAATAACTAAAAATCCTTTGTTGACAAGTAGTCAATAACTCTTAAAAACGGTCGCAAAGTAAGGCATATCCGTATTACAGGGAAAGCGAAACTGGTTAAGTTCCAAATTCGAAAGCGTTAAGAAAATGTTACATAAAAAAACCGGTAAGTCAAAGATGACCGCTCGTATATATTAAGGTATCGTTGCCAAGTATGAGGAGTTCGGGGAGAGGTTCCGGGTAGGTGGATTGTAATCGATTAATGTAAAAAACGTACTTTATTTTGTCATTGAAACGTTTCTGCCACTTAACTGCTATGTAATATGATGCCGGTATTTTTGCCACCATATCAATAACAGGCATATATCATCAAATACATGAATCATAGAGCAAAAGTCCTTTCCGGCATGGGTAGTGTGCCACTTTTATCCGTCGCTGCGCCAATGTCTTTTTGGAGAGGATGTGGATTGATGGAGCATTCAGTAATCAGCCAAATGGAACTTTGTCGGTATGCGGATAATCCTGCTTTATTGCCTCTAAACCCTGCTTGGAAATAGTAAATTCATCATTTAAATTAATAGATTATATGGAAGTAAAGAAAGTATTGGTGAGTGCATTCCTTTTGACCACTTGCTTGATGAGTGGACAGGCGCAACGCCGGAATGAAATTCAGGTTCCTGATTTGGACGGATATACCACGTTGAAGTGTGACTTTCACATGCACTCTGTGTTCTCCGATGGTCTGGTTTGGCCTACCGTGCGTGTAGATGAAGCCTACCGGGATGGACTGGATGCCATTTCACTGACAGAACATATTGAGTACCGCCCTCACAAACAGGATGTTGTTTCGGATCATAACCGTTCGTTCGACCTTTGTCGGGAACAAGCTGAGAAGTTGGGGATACTTTTGATTAAGGGCAGTGAGATTACGCGAGCCATGGCACCCGGACACTTTAATGCCATCTTCTTGTCTGATTCCAATCCATTGGAACAAAAAGACTACAAGGATGCTTTTCGTGAAGCCAAAAAGCAGGGCGCTTTTATGTTTTGGAACCATCCCGGATGGGATAGTCAACAACCGGATACGACCAAGTGGTGGCCAGAACATACAGCACTCTATCAAGAAGGCTGTATGCACGGTATCGAAGTGGCAAACGGTCATTTGTATATGCCTGAAGCCATTCAGTGGTGTTTGGATAAAAACCTTACGATGATCGGTACTTCCGATATTCATCAGCCGATTCAGACTGATTACGACTTTGAGAAAGGAGAACACCGTACCATGACGTTTGTCTTTGCGAAGGAACGCTCTTTGCAAGGTATCCGCGAAGCTTTAGACAATCGCCGTACTGCTGCTTATTTTCATGAGTTGCTGATAGGACGAGAAGACTTGCTTCGTCCCTTTTTTGAAAAGTGCGTGAAGATTGAAGAGGTAAGTCGTAATGAGCAAGGAGTGACGCTCTCTATCACCAATGTGACGGATCTTGTTTTGAAACTGAAAAAGACAGCGCATGACACTTTATTGGTGTATTTCCGGGATATGACCTTAAAGCCACATACGCGTTACACTGTCCGTATCGGGTTTAAACAGGGTATCAAAGGTGGCGATGTAAATTTCGAGGTAACGAACTTTATTGTGGCTCCCGATAAAGGACTGAAATATACCATTTCTCTGTGAGATGCTATCGATAGTAATTCATGGACTGATCTTTTGCCTGCACGCTGTTCCTACTCTTTTGAAGAGTTAGAATAAGCAATAACGGTGGCATGAATAGCCAAATAGATTGTGATGGCCATGAGTCAATTTATTGAATTTGAGGATTCATCAGACTTGTTCTTTATATTTTATCTACATTCAATCAAATTGATATCAAAAGTTTGAATATCTAATTTAAATTATAGGTTTATATAGATATAAATCAACAAGAAGGTGTGTCGTAATGCACGATGCACCTCTTTTTTGTTCATCACTATACAAATCTGTTCATTTTCTTTAAGCTGCGATCTTTTGAAGATTTCTTTGATTTATGCAGCGGGTGGAGAGAATAAGACTTTTATCGGTTCGGCGGACTGGATGCCGCGCAACTTGGATAACAGGGTGGAAGTAATCACTCCCGTTTATGATTCTCGAATCAAGGAGGATTTATGGAAAGTCATTGATTTTGGACTCCGGGGTAATTGTCAGGGTAGCGTTGTCGACGGAAGCGGTAAGAACTGCCTTTGGACAACGGATACCGAAGAATCTTTTCGCTCGCAAGAAGAACTATATAAGTATTACAAATCACATATAACGAATGACTGATAGTAAATGTTACGCAGCTATTGACATCGGCTCTAACGCAGTGCGGTTGTTAATCAAAAAGGTGAAGAATAATGAGAATCTAGCCAATAAGCGCCTTTCCAAAGTGATGCTCCTGCGTGTACCTCTACGTTTAGGCTTTGATGTTTTTTCCTTGGGAGAAGTGTCGGATGCAAAGGTGATGAAATTGCGCAGGTTGATGAAGGCTTTCCGACAATTGATGAAAATTTATGAAGTGACAAACTATAGGGCTTGTGCCACTTCTGCCATGCGTGATGCCCAAAATGGCAAGTCTGTAATCAAAAAGGTATGGAAAGATACGGGAATCAACATTGAAGTGATTAACGGTCAAGAGGAAGCACGTATGATTTATAACAATCATATCGAGTGTTTGGAAGACCGTGCCGGAAACTATATATATGTAGACGTCGGTGGGGGAAGTACGGAAATAAATTTTCTCATCAACGGAGAGTTGGTACAGTCTCTATCATATAATATAGGTACCGTCCGAATGTTGAGCAATTCTGTAAGAGAAGGTAGTTGGGAACAGATGAAAAGTGACTTGACTCGTTTAACTGCTGATTTTCAAGGTGTCAATATTATAGGTTCGGGTGGAAATATTAATAAACTTTATCGTCTTGCTGATAAAAAGGATAAGAAACAATCACGTTTGCCAATCACTTCTTTGCAGGAGCTGTATGATAAGTTAAAAGTTCTAACTCTTGAACAGCGCATGGAAGAATTTAATCTGAAAACTGACCGTGCAGATGTTATTGTTCCCGCCGCTGGGATATTTCTGATAATTGCAGGTATTGTCAAAGCTGAGTATATCCATGTTCCGGTCATTGGCTTAGCAGATGGTATTATTGACAATTTGTATGCCATAGACCTGAAAACGGAATAAAAGGAATTGTGCATAGCTGTTTTAACTAGGGATATTCAGTAAATCCTATAAAATTAGCCAACTAATTCATACACAAAGTATTGCGAATTAGTTGGCTTTTTGTATCTTTAGGTATTTCCCCTAAAATTTTGAAGAACGATTGACAAATGCTTCAGCGGAATCGTTCAATGCTAAAATCAAAGCTTTTCGAAGCCAGTTAAGAGGGGTGGCTGATCTGAAATTCTTCATGTTCAGACTGGCTAGCTATACGCTTAAAGGAAAGCTTGCCAACCGGAAAAATCCGCTGCCCCTGGAAAAAGCAGCATAGCCAAAAGAAAATATAGCAGAACTGTAAAATATAAAAGAGGTTGTGCCAACGTTTTGACACAACCTTAGCAGATTACTATTCAGCTGATACCTATTCTGAAAGATGTAAACAACTTGTTTCTTAGATAGCCTTATAAATATTCTACTACTTATTACAGTTCATTTAGAAATGTTATTCTCACTTTTATTCCTCCGCTTTTTCACTTGCTCCACTGCTTCAGATATGATTCCCTTGTTTTCAAAACGCTGCGTGTAATTGGTATAATCCGGGTGAATACGTTCGTAAGTTGGGTCAGTGAATAAGGGACTCGTAATAATGTGGTCCGCAGTCGAACGGTTACAGCAGAAAACAATATTTTCAACTCCAGCCAGTCTGGTCAATGCTTTCACATCCGTATCGTGCGGCTGTAGTGTCATCGGATCTGTAAAAAAGAACAGATAGTCTATTTCTCCTTCTACGATCCGCGAACCAATTTGCTGGTCACCTCCTAAAGGACCAGATTTCAGGATTGTGATATCCCATTTGATTTCAGGATGTTTTTCTTCAAGGGCTTTTTTAATTAGTGTACCGGTTGTACCCGTACAATAGAATTTATGTCCTATCAGACGTTCCGAGTTCCAGAGAACCCACTCTATCATGTCTTTTTTCATTGCATCGTGTGCAACAAGCCCAATTCTTCGAACAATTGTTTTCATTAAGCTAAATTATTTTTATATGATAAATTATAATAACAAGAAAAAACTAATTCTATTGAAGGCCGGAGGATGACCGGATAAGTCTGAGCAATTCTTTGTTTGCCCGGCTATCCATGATGGTTTCCCGTTTTTCTTCAAAAAGATTGAGTGTTGTGGAGCATTCCCCACAGATGTCAATGCCCACTACCTGTTCTTTCTGAAGAATAACAGCCAGCAGTTTCTCCAATTCCCATAAGCTGAGAGAACCTTGATCCCAGTTTGTTGCTGCCGAAGCCGGATTCAAGACATCCTTGTCTATGGAAATGTAAACCGGCCCGTTGATATGTCCGGAAGAAAAGTCCTGCCAACCTCTTCGTGCATGAGCGTAGTTTCACTGTAAAACCGGACTTGTCTTTCATATCCTTTCGGCACAGCCTGTATCAGTTTGTCTGAAGCACCTACGATAATTACTTTCTTGCAGTTGTTGTTATGGTCCAATATATCCTTTACCCAACTTCCGCAAGAAAGTATGTTGTCAAACAACGGTGGCTGCATATCGGGATGGTGGTCGAACACAATCAGCGAAAACGGAGTTTCGAGTTTGTCTGTCCAGAATTTAGTCAAATAATGATAATTGCCTGAATCGATGAAATGGACTCCCTCCGCCGGATAATCAGCAATCATCCCCTTCAAAGCCAAAGCCCCTCCCTATCACAGTAGCATCTGTACCATAAAGATGACGACAATCCAGCCATATAAATTTATTGTTCCGGGCAAACGCCTCGTAGTCATACACTCCCGTGAAGTTCATGATGATGATCGGCCATGCTATCCGTTTATCTGTTTTTTGATTTTGCCCGCTCATACGTTGTTTTTGCATATCCTTTTACTGTTCATTAAAACCATCGTACATAACAGAAATCTTGCCGGTGAGGTAACAAAGCATTCTTGGGATACATACGGAAGGCCTGCTTGAAGCTTCCGGCGTTGAAAATGCCGGATGTCGCCTTAAAGGTATATAAATTCCCATTCTTGGAAACTGACGAAAGGGGAATTACCTCATATATGTGATCCTGACCGCCTTCATGCCTGATAATGACCGATTCTATTCCGATTGCGTCATCCAGGCCTTTCTCATCAACGACAACCGTCACCTCATATTCCTTTCCGGCTTCAACCGTGGCATTCAGCCCATTCCCAGCTCTATGGATTTGATTTCTATGGCATCCCATCTGCTCCGGACGTTTGCTTTCCAGTCAGCCATCATTTTCGCCTTCGCAAAGTTGTCGGCTGCCAGAATGTGGAAATGCTCTGACAGCTTGTTATAGAACCTGTCATAGTAGTCGTCCAACTGTCTTTTCATGGTAAAATGGGGAGCGATTTGTGCGATTGAGTTCTTGATATACTTGACCCAGTCTTCCGAATAGTTCTTCCCCCCATGCTCGTAATATAGTGGCAGGATGTCATGCTCCAACAAATAATAGATGGCTTCGGCATCCAGCTGGTTTTGGTACTGTTCATTCTGATAAGTCCTTTTATCAGTCAGTGCCCATCCAGCATCCTTACGGTATCCTTCATACCACCAACCGTCCAGCACGGAGAAATTAAGCACACCGTTCATCAATGCCTTCTCGCCCGACGTACCCGAAGCTTCTGCCAACCGCGTAGGGGTGTTCATCCAGATATCCACCCCCGAGATAAGATGGCGCGCCAGGTCCATGTCGTAATTCTCCAAGAATATGATTTTACCTAAAAATTCCGGGCGCCGGGATATTTCCACGATTTGCTTGATCAGTCCCTGCCCGGCACCGTCATTGGGATGGGCTTTGCCTGCAAAGATGAACTGTACCGGATATTTCGGATTATTCACGATCCTAGCAAGTCGGTCTATATCCGTGAACAGAAGATGAGCCTCTTATATGTAGCAAAACGGCGTCCGAAGCCTATTAGAAGAGCATCGGGATTGAATCTCTCAAAAATGGAAACGCTCAATGCCGGATCAACCTGACTCCTGAGCCAGTCCTTGCTGCATTTGCTTTTGATATAGTCCAGCAATTTTGCTTTCTGTTTTAACCGGGTATTCCATATCTCTTCATCTGGGATGCCATAGACGGCCTCCCAGATTTTCTGATTGGACTGGTCGCAGAAAAAATTCTCATCAAAATTGTCCTTGAAAAGCTTTTTCCATTCTGCCGCACACCAGGTAGGCAGATGTACCCCGTTGGTTACATAACCCACATGGTTCTCTTCCGGGAAGTATCCCTTCCAGATCGGCGCAAACATTTGCTGGGATACCGATTTATGCAACTTGCTGACACCGTTTACCTCCTGGCAGGTCTTGCAGGCGAAGACAGACATGCAGAAACGTTCCTCCTTGTCTCCCGGATTGTGACGCCCGAGATCCATCAGGTTATCCCAGGTTATACCCAACTTGCCAGGATATCCCTTCATATATTTATTGAAAAGCCCTTCGTCAAAATAATCATGACCAGCGGGTACGGGAGTATGTACGGTATAAAGTGAGGAAGCACGTACCAGCTCCATGGCCTGCCCAAAATTCAAGCCGCCATTTATGTAATCACAAAGCCGCTGGATATTGATCAATGCGGCATGCCCCTCATTACAGTGATATACATCCTTCGTTATACCCAAAGCTTTCAGCGTCATCATCCCGCCTATGCCAAGCAGAATTTCCTGTTTTAGCCGATTCTCCCAGTCACCTCCATACAGATGGTGAGTGATAGGGCGGTCAAACTCGCTGTTGAGTTCATTGTCCGTATCCAGCAGATAAAGGGGGATACGCCCCACACTGGCTTTCCAAACATTGGCATGTACCACAAAACTGTCGGCATAGGGGACGTGGATTACCAGTTGTTTCCCATCCGGTTGCATTACCTTTTCAATCGGGAGCTGCCCGAAATTCTGCGCTTTATAATTGACTGTCTGCTGGCCGTCCATGGAAAGCGACTGGTCAAAATAACCGTAACGGTACAAAAGTCCTATGGCACAAAGGTCCACATTGCTGTCCGACGCCTCTTTCAGGTAATCCCCCGCCAACATACCCAAACCGCCGGAATATATCTTAAGGACTTCATCCAAGCCGTATTCCATGCTGAAATAAGCTATTGACGGGCGCTGGTGATCCGGTTCCACATCGACGTATTTTTTGAAGGCGGAATAGACGGCATCCATTTTATAGACAAAGTTCTCATCATGTGCCAGCGCTACCAGCTTTTCATAATTTATCCGCTCCAGAAACAATACCGGATTCTGTTCCACCTCTTTCCAAAGTCCCGGGTCCAAATCACAATACAGTTTCTTTACGTCATCATTCCATGTCCACCAGAGATTATGTGCGATTTCTGCAAGCTTCCGCAGTTCTGCAGGAAGATGTGAACCTACTGTAATCTCCCTCCATTGAGGGGTATTTACATTATAACTTGAATATTCCATGACATTTTATATTAAATTAAATAAGTTCTAATCTTTATTCAATCCTTTTATTATTTTTCGTTTACCGACAATCCATACCGTATCATTCTCCTTGAAAATTGTATCAGGGTCTGGATTCATAATATTCACGGTACTCCTCTCTATTCCGATAATGATGCTATCCGATATGTCTGCCTCCCGGATCGTCTTTCCGATCAATGGTGAACCTCCTTCGACAGGAAATTGCCCTATTTCCATCTCATCCTGCGAGGATGTTCCGTTCCCGTTCCTTTCTACCTCCTTTTGTTCCATGGATGTCCGGAAGCTTTCCAACTGCCGGTCCGTACCTACGACCGTAACCTTGTCATATGGATAGAGATGTTCTTCCCCTTGTGTATATCCAGGCGTTTTTCTCCACGGGTGATTGAAATCACATTTATCTGAAACAAGGTGCGCAAGCTGCTTTCTTTTAATGTTCTGCCCACATATATGGAATCAGGGGATACTGTGAAATCCGCCAAATGTAATTCCTTGAACGGGATATTGCTGCCAAGGGTGGAGCCTGTATCACTTTCTGTAGAAAGTACATTCCCGTCCGTCCCCTGAAAGTTTGCCATAAATTGTCTCTCTATAGTCAGCGACCGTTTCTTGATCCGCTTGGAAAAATAAATGACGGCAATGATAATGGAAGAGACTACCAACGGCTCCCAAGGCAACATTGAAAAGATGGGTAATGATACTCATCATGATAATCGTGCAGATCAGTATTTTGACAAGTACTATTGATACCAAAGGCCCTCTGTTGAACTTGTTGTCCGTCCAGAGTTTACGGAACTCGGTTGAATTGTTCTTTTTCATGATGATGGCCCATAGAAACGGGGATATGACAAGAAAGATGATGATGAAGCCCAACAAGTTCCCTTCCATTCCCGGCAGACTTTTCCTAATCAAAGGATGCACATAGGAAAAATATAAAGTGATGAAAAAAAACGCATACGACCAGATAGAGTGTGACAGACACCAGCATAGACCGGATCAGTTTATGCCAAGTGCCCTGGTGTTTTACAGTCATTGCCCCGGACGTATAGTGTACGAGATAATCTTTCAGGAATCCAGGCATGTGGATGTCTATAAACCGGTATGCCGGTTCCGAAAGCCGTATCATATAGGGGGTAAGAAAAGTCGTTATGACAGATACGGCCACTATAACCGGATAGAGATACTTGTCCGTGACATTCAGACTGACGCCTAAAGATGCGATGATGAATGCGAACTCACCGACCTGTGTCAGTGAAAAGCCGGACTGTATGGCAATTTTCAACGGCTGGCCGGAAAGCAGGACACCAAAGCTCCCGAACAGGACCTGACCGGACAGTACCAGCAATGTCAGGATGAGAATAGGGACGGCATATTCCCACATCATGCAGGATCGATCATCATTCCTACCGACACGAAAAATATGGAAGCGAACAGGTCTTTTACCGGCTGTACGATATGTACGATTTTTTCCGCTTCAACGGTCTCTGCCAGCAGGGACCCCATGACAAAGGCTCCCAATGCGGCAGAAAATCCCGCTTTTGTCGCAATCATCACCATTCCCAGGCAAAGTCCCAGAGAGGTTATCAATAAAATCTCGTTGCTGGTGAAACGGCGTATCTTCTTCAGCAGGGTAGGTATCAGATAGATACCCAATGCCGACCAGAAAATCAGGAAAGCGGCCAGCTTCAATATACTTTCCAGCATCTCCTTCCCTTCAAAATGTTTGCCTACCGCCAACGTGGAAAGAATAACCATCATCACTACCGCCACCAGATCTTCGATGACAAGAATCCCCAAGACAATGCCAGTGAATTTCTGTTGGAGAAGTCCCATGTCATTGAAGGCCTTGAATACGATGGCCGTGGACGACATGGACAACATTCCACCCAGAAAAATACTGCTCATGTGGGAG
>ENA-OQDD01000492-OQDD01000492.1-human-gut-metagenome-genome-assembly--contig:-NODE-492-length-16123-cov-1.662353_pt1 | contig 16123 bp, 17 predicted proteins | sample MGYA00242507_ERZ504598 | MGnify/ENA primary metagenome ERZ504598 (study PRJEB26092, sample SAMD00036318) | human gut metagenome | host: Homo sapiens | study: EMG produced TPA metagenomics assembly of... | reverse complement strand
GTGCAGGACAAGCTCAAGAGGCTCATAAACGCATCTGGTCTTGGCATTGAGGCTGACATAGTCCATGATGACTCAGGCAAGGCAGCGCTTCAGCTACCATCAACTGCACTGACAGGTCTCAGCGAGACTGAGGATTCTTCTCTTTAGTGTGGCTCCGTCAGCTAACGCAGATCCAATAAGCATGATGAAGCAGCTGGGTATTGATAAGGTATCATCCCCTGCCCACAACTCTGACTTTTCGCTGAATGGCACCGCGCACTCATCCTTGTCCAACACCTTTACCATCAATAATACCTTTGAGCTCACGCTCAAAAGCCGACCACAGATACAGGTGCCGCAGCCATCGGTTTTAAGGCCAATTCCGATGCAGTTGCCGACAATGTGCAGACTCTGGTTGACGCATACAATAAGATGATAGACGTGGCAGATGATTATTCAGTGAACGACTCTGCAGATGCCACAAGGCTGCTTCGTGATATAGCTCCATCACAAAGGGCTCACAGTCAAAGCTTTCCTACATCGGTCTCATGACAGACGATGACGGCAAGCTCACTATTGACCGCGATATCCTCGCCGGTGCGCTTAGTCCGGACAGAGCTGATGACACCTTCAACACTCTTACAGCACTAAAGGATGCAATAGGTGACAAAGCAAACTCTGTGACAGTCAACCCTATGAACTATGTGCAGAAGGTTGTTGTGGCATATAAGAATCCCGGGCACAATTTCAACACACCATATATTTCGTCAATTTATTCAGGCATGATGCTTGACAGCTACGCATAAACGCTGTTGTACCAAATCAGTACAACAGCCGTTATTTTATATTTTTATAATAGTGGCTGCAAATCTCCACCATTTTTTCCTCAAGCGTCCTGAGCCTCTCTGCAATTGCCACACTCTTTGAATCAGCATCGCGATATTCATTGAGACTGCCGCTGATTGTCTCTATGCCCATATTACAGCCCTCCGTCAGTAGCTTTGCTGCCTGGGACTGATCATCATTCACTGCCATCTTCATTGCTGTCTGCAGCTTCGCAGCCATCTTTGCAAACACACCCGGTTCCTTAATATCTGCACCTGCTTTGTCAAGCATATCCCTGCAATCCACTGACAGCCCGGTGTGCTCATCATAGTACTTGTCTATCAGCTCACGAAGCTGCTTGTCATCTGTGTGTTCTCTTATATCGTCCATGCTCTCAAGTGCCATCTTACAGCCCGCTATGCAATCCTGAAGCAAGAGCACCGAATCATGATTCTCAATATTTCTGCTCATAGAAAAACCTCCATACCTTTTTTATTAGTATGGGGATTTTCCTAAAAAGTATTCACTACACAATCGAAACTCAAGTTTAACCCAAAACTTCCCATGTTCCTTTTAAAACTCATGCTTCCATTCATACGCTGCATCATCGCATCCACGCTCTTAAGCCCTATCCCGGCACTTTTAAGAAGCGTTTTATTGTCACATACGCCATTGCCAATTTCAACGCTAAAAATTTTTTTCGTAAAAGCTGTTTTCATAACAACAGGCTTTTTATTGTCCGCATATTTATATATATTATCCGTCAGATTGGAAAATATTCTGGTCAAAAATGCCATATTAACAGCAACCTTTACTTGCTTAAAGCTTATTCCTTCTGCATCAACCTCATAATTGCTTTTCATAAGCTGAGCACACACATCTGAGAGGTAATCTCCAAATATATACTCAACATCCATTGATGCATCCAATTCAATAGGTCTTTGTGAACCGGCAATTGAAAAATCCAGCAGATTGTCTACCTGAGTCCTGATATCCAACACCTTTTCACTTATAAAATTAAGATTTTTCATATTCTCGGCATATGCTTCATTCTCCAGTTTCATTACATCAACATATGTCATAACACCGGTCAACGGCGTACGCAGGTCATGAGCCATATTACGCATCAGTCATCCTTTTCCTGTCGCGCTTTTTTCTCCTGTCCTGTGATACTTCAAGCTCTGTTTGATAGCCCGCTATAATTTTCTGATGCGTAGATACACAAATACAATTCCCATCATAAGAGAAAATCCCACATCAAAAATCATTAAAGCTATATAATATTTTATCGTAAATCCTGTATATATAAATACTTCCGCCTTAATATCGGAGAACTGGACAGGCAGCTCATAGCTTCCTGTAAATCGGTAATCATACATATTTTTAGCCGGAGATATAAGCTTATCTACATTTGATTTATTGTATATTACCTTCCCCTCTTCCTTAACACTATAAAACGAAATATCATGATCCGACATCCATTCATCATATTGCTCGACATCTGTAGTACTTATATTATTATCAGACACATATTGTTGAAACTCATCTATATATGGCTTTTCATTATCGTATATTAAATGAGATGTACCTTCAATATAATTGTTCAGTAAATCAATTCCCAGATAATATAATAGTCCAAAAACAACACATGTCCCTATAATCGCAATTGCAAATGTCAAAGACAGCTTTTTCTTTACCCTCTTTAAATCATCTCTCAAAACGGTATCCTCTTCCCCATTCTGTGTGTACGCATGCATCACCACATGCTTTTATAAGTTTATTCCTAAGATTTTTAATGTGTACCATAACAGTATTCTTTGCATTATATGTAAAAACCTCATCCCACACCATCTCGTATATCATCTCAATCGTATATATCCGGTCCGGATTTTTCATCAGCAGTTTTAGTATCTCATATTCCTTCCCGGTTAATTTTATCTCATCACAATTAAACTCAACCTTATTTCGATTCGTAAACAGTTTAAGTCCATCTGTCTCTATAGAATCATCCTTGTTTGTGCGATTTGCATTTCCACTGTCATATACCCGATATCGTCTGATAAGAGCTTTAACCTTTGAAATAAGCTCCATGTTCGAAAATGGCTTAGTCATGTAATCGTCACCGCCCACTTCAAGCCCTTCCAGCTTATCCAGCTCTTCCGATTTTGCTGATAAAAACAATATCGGAACGCTGTATCTTTCACGCATTCTCCTGCATGTTTCAATGCCGTCCAACTGCGGCATCATTATATCCATTATTACAAGGCTGAACGATTCATCTATTTTTCTAAAGCTTCCATACCATTTTGCGCAATTACCACACTATAATGCTGCAATTCGAGAAGCTTTTTTATGCCACTGTATACTGTTTTATCATCCTCAACAACAAGAATTTTGTCCATTATATGCTCCTATCATATTATACATGTTTATTACATCAAAAAAGATTATACCACATAACCGCTCCTAATTATTCCTTAATGTGCGCAAACCCTTATTAGCATAAATACAGCTTCCAATCATAGTTATTAAAATAACGCTAATTTCCAAAAAACCGATTCTATACACAAATTGCCAGATATTCATTTCAAAGTTCCATATATCAAGTGAAAAGCTTTTTTGAAAATTTGAAATCTCACAAAATTCAACAAAGTATTTAAAAATATTGACAGAAAATCTATTAAGCAGTCCCAATGTTAATATTCCTGCACCCACAAGTGCCGGAACAGTTATCATCAAAATCTCATATAACAGAATTTGAATTGTCTTAAATTTTCTCTGTCCAAGTGTATTGTATATTGCTATCATTTTTGAGTGTCCTTTAAGCCATAAAACAGTCAGTAACGACATAACCACAACACATACAATATACATAACGCTCAACGTCACACTTGTCATACTTTTTAACATTGATATTACATCTGTCATTTGCAGTTCCTCATTCAAAACCTGATTGACAACTGCCGAATTGGGAACATTTTGAAACATTTTACTCATATCATCATATAAAAGTGATGTGCTTTTATAATCTGTGCTGAAAAAATTTATCCCATAACAGCTTGCTTCATTGTTTAATTCAACATACGAATTATAATCAGTGAATACTATACTGTTAGCTACTTCTTTATAGTAGCCATCGCTTACCTGCGTCTTTGGCGTATTTATTACAGTATAAATTCCAATCACCTTAATACTTATTGTATTATTTTTATACTGTATAGATATATTGCTACCAATTGACAGGTTATTTTCAGAAGCGAGCTTATCGGATATCATTGCCCCTTTATCACCTGACATCGGATATTTTCCTTTTGAAATCTTAAAGATACCACTACTGAAATATTCATTGTAAGAAGTATTTATGTTTCCACTGACATATATTTTATTTTCCTCAAAATCACTTTGTTTTTCTGTATACGGTACATTTTCAAAATCTACTGCTTCACATATAATGTCACTTGTAAATGCATTATTATATCCTACAATATTTTTATTATTATCTGCATATTCTAAAATATCTTTCCAATCATCTAAAGTAGAAAAATCGTCTAATTCAACAAGAACACAACATCCTGCCATATCTGCAAAAGATTTGTAAAAACTCTCTATTGCCGAATCTAGAAATGTTGCAATTCCGCAAAACAGTGTTAGGACAAATATGCAAATAGCAATTAGTATATTCCGCCCCGGTCTCCCTAATAATTCTTTGCATGCCTGCCACCATTTATTCCTCATCGTCATCTCCCATTTCATAGCAAATATCACATTTTTTCTTTACATAATCCGAGTGGGTTACTACTATAACACATCTGTCCTGTTCATGAGCTATCTGCTGTAACAATTCGACAATTTTTCTTCGATTTTCTTTATCCAGATTTCCTGTAGCTCATCTGCCAGAATATATTTTGCATCTGTTATCAACGCCCTCGCTATTGCAACTCTTTGCTGCTGTCCACCTGACAATTCCGTAACCTTTCGGGTTATCTGACTATCATCAAGTCCAACCATTACAAGGCTGTCTCTACACATTTTTATCAATTCTTTTTTGGGTACATCAGGTAAGCTTATCTGGGCTGCAACCATTACATTTTCAAGGGAAGTCATATAATCAAATAACTGATAATCCTGAAAAACCAATGATATACTGTTTTGGCGCAGTTTTCTTCCACCAATATTTTGTATATTTTCTCCATCCAGCAAAATTTCCCCCTCATCCGGTTTTTCTAAACCGGCAAGTAACGATAAGCACGTTGTCTTTCCTGAACCTGACGGACCAAATATTCCATACATTTCTCCTATTTCAAATCTGTATGTAACTTTATCCAGCACATGCACAATTTCCTTCTTAGATTTATATGCATACGATACATTAATCATTTCCAACATATTTGCCACTATCCCTTCGAATTTAACAGTTTCTTTGCATTTTCTTCAACAGTTGTTACAACAGGCAGTACCATAAATGTAATCCAATTAACCAACGAAATTATTAATAGAATTATAATGTTTTTCAAAGTAAAAAAAGCACTCATTTCTATACGCACCTCAAAGCCTTGAAATATTCCTGGTGTATCATATCCACCTATAGCTCTGTCTGTACTATTAATTATGACATTCTTACCTATACCACTTATAATGCTACATATGAAATTGCCAAGCACACAGTATAATAGCACACCCAAAAGCAAACCACTAATTGCATATATCATTCCTATAAATGCAAATCTACCTATACACCATTTTCTTGACCTTCCGAGTACCATAAAAAGTCCTGTATCTTTTTGGTATTGGATAGTATAAAACGAGAAAACGATTAACAAAATAATTTCACCCATTATAATTATCATCCAACAAATTATTTTTGATGTTTTTCCCATCAATCCTACGACTTACATTCTGAATCGAGATAATTAGAAGTATTATCATATATTTCCACATTATTTCCATACATTTTCTTTAACTGAGTTTTACCGCATCTATATGCTCTATCTTATCAATATACACTTCACTTCCCGTTGACGCAGTGTACTCTAACCCTAACAACTCTACAATATAATCATAATCTACATATATAGAATTATATGGACTATGTATGTATACCGAGGTTCCCTCTTCATTTGAGTCATATATTTCGAAATCACTGTCCACTTTATAAATTCCGCATATTTGTAAAGACGTTGCTTCCGGTTTGTCTCCTATAGTATATTTAACTTCATCCCCCACCTTAATGTTATTTTTTTCGCATATCGCTGTTCTACAATAATTCCTTTATTTTTATAGGTTGGAAATTCCCCTTCAATAAGAGATACATTTTTTTCCCATGAAAACAGGCTATATTGCTGCACATCCATATTTGCAATAATCACCATTTTGTCAGCCCGATTACTCACATCTTATTCTCCGGATCTATTCCTTTATGCTCCTTTACATTCTCTGTATCCACCGGATCTGCAATCAGCTCTCTCCAAGCCCCAAGTCCTGTTACATATTTTACTTTTCTGATTTCATCATAATCACTCTTTGTAAAGCCTCCATTATCATCCTCAATTACTAAGGCTGCCCCATTATATAAATATGCATCTCTCTCAGATTTTTCCGAGGCATTGCTTAATAGCAGGCCAATAATTTCACCCAGGATTATTGTCGCGATAATCAGTATGATAATCAAAGATTTTATTTTATTTCTTTTTATATATATAATAGCTGTTTCTATCATATCCCATCTCCTCAATACTACCAAACATTAAAAAAGCCATAGAACATCTATGGCTTTACAATACTATATACATATAAAGAATAACCTGAAAATCATTTAAATAATTATAAATAATTCTAAAGAAATCTAAAGAAGCTTATGCTCTCAATTATCTTACTATTGCCGTTTTCAGATATCCTTTTAAGTTTTTGGATTTCAACATCGGCATCAAAGAAAAGATATTTACCATTCATATACACTAGATTTGCAACTGCTTTATCATCCTGATACAAGGTAATATAACCATCATCGTTCCATTTCCAGATTCCCGTTTCAACCTTATCAGTATTCTCTATCTCCATCTCATATTCACCCTGTTTTTCATCGTTATCATGTATAATGGCTAATTTATTGGTACTCTTAACATTTTGATACTCTGAAAAATCAAAAGTTCCATAATAGAGTTCCACTGTCAGATGATTTTTTGTTGTAATATGTTATATGTAATTAATACACTGATTACACAGACACAAGCGACAACCGCTGCGCAGATAATAATCTGTTTTCTATTTTTTTCCACTACAGCTTCCCCCCTTCTTTATTGTTTAATCAATGCAGGCTTTATTCTTTAAATTTAAAACTTTTATTATATACAATATCAATATCATCCACGCTATACAAGTCAAACTATATTCTACAATCACTGCAATTTGTAAATAGGGACCTTCAGAGTATTTAAAATAATAGTCATAAACTATTGATGGTATTTTAATATTTATTAGCAGTAATATTATATTAATACATTCTTTAGCTACACTTTTTTTGTTCATATCTCATTTCTCCCATTCCATTATTAAAAGTTTCTTATAGACGCTTATAAACTTATTCTACATGCAAAATCTTAAGAAAACGCTTAAGTAAATCTAAAGAATCCTTAAGTTTTCTACACTTCATCTCTATACACAATATTTTATTACTTATATACGATTTAGTTAATCGTATATAACTAAATATTCATCTCACATTTCGTGTATGCAAAAAAAGACGGCCGTCCCGGTCCCCACCGGTTCAGCCGTCTTTATAATAAATTTCAATGTTATACTTTTATATTTTACTCTTATTTATACTTTTTTACTAACTTTTATACTTGTTTGGATTTAGCATCTACTGCTGTGCAAGCACTGCCTGTACCTCTGCCTCTGTAGCGCATGCCATTACCTTGTCTGCCAATGCCTTGCATTCTGCCATGCTGCTGTCTGCGATGGTCTTTCTGGTCTTGAGCACACTTGTGGCACTCACTGAAAACTCATCAAGTCCGAATGCGAGTAACAGCGGAATGAGCTTTGGATCTGCTGCTGCCTCTCCACACATGCCTACCATGATTCCCTCTTTCTTACCGCACTCGATGATACGCTTGATTGCGCGAAGCACTGCCGGATTGAAGGCTGAATAAAGGTATGCTACCTTTGAGTTTCCACGGTCTACTGCCATTGTGTAGCCTGTCAGGTCGTTTGTTCCGATACTGAAGAAGGCTGCCTCTTTTGCAAGCACATCCGCCATCATGCAGGCTGCCGGTGTCTCCATCATGATACCGATTTCGAGGTTCTTATTGTATGCAATGCCCTCTGCATCAAGCTCTTTCATTATGTCAGCTACCATTGCCTTTACACTGCGAAGCTCATCTACGCCTGTCACAAGCGGAACCATTATCTTTATCCTGCCGAATGCACTGGCTCTCACAAGTGCACGAAGCTGTGTATTGTAGATGTCTGTTCTCTGAAGGCAGAATCTGATAGCTCTGTAACCTAAGAATGGGTTGTCCTCTTTCTCAAGGCCCAGATATGGGATTTCCTTGTCGCCTCCGATATCAAGTGTACGGATGATGACAGGCTTGCCCTTCATTGTCTCTGCTACTGATTTGTATGCCTCAAACTGCTCTTCCTCTGTAGGAATTGTATCTCTGTCCATGAAAAGGAACTCTGTACGGAAAAGTCCTATTCCCTCTCCGTCACACTCTACAGCCTTCTTTGCGTCCTCAGGCTTTCCAATATTGCATACAAGCTCTACCTTTGTGCCGTCTGCTGATACTGTCGGCACACCCGCAAATTTCTTTAAGAGTTCTTTCTCTTTTTTGTATTCCTCAAGCAGCCCAGCGAATTTCTGCTCTGTCTCAGCATCAGGGTTTACGATTGCCTCTCCGCTTGTTCCGTTGAGTACCACTCTGTCACCATTTTTGACAGATGTACAGATTCCGTCAATACTGAGAACTGCCGGGATTTCCATTGCTCTTGCAAGTATTGCTGAGTGGGAGGTTCTGCCACCCACCTCTGTGAGTATTCCTGCGATATTCTCTGCCACGATACCTGCTGTCATGGATGGTGTCAGGTCATGTGCCACAAGCACTGTGCCTGCCGGAGCTGCTGAGATATCGTAGTCCTCGATTCCAAGCAGAATCTTAAGGATTCTGGCTTTGATATCCCTGAAATCTGTTGCTCTCTGCTGCAAAAGCTCATCAGGTATCTGTGCAAATATCTCTGCTGTCTGCTCAAGCACCTGGTCGAGTGCCTTCTCTGCCGTGATTTTCTCACTTACTATGAGCGCTGTAATCTGTTCCTCTATGGTCGGATCCTGAAGCATCTGGATATGTCCGCGAAGGATATCCGCATCCTTTGCTCCGACTGTCTTTTCCATTCTGTCTGCCATGGCGTTTGTATCATTTACAAATTTCTCAATGGCTCCCTGGAGACGTGCGATTTCAGCGTCTGTATCTGTAATTTTCTTATTCTCAATCACTATCTCATGCTCTTCGATAATGACCACATTTCCGATTCCGATTCCTTCTGAGCCGGCGATTCCTTTGTACATATCACACCTCCGATTGACTTTGCTGGTTGATTAATCTCCGAAGTTGTCTGCCTCGAGCTCTTCCATCTTTGCAAGTGCTGCTTCCTCGTCAGCTCCCTCACACTCGAATGTAATCTCTGCATCCTTCTTGATGCATGCTGCGATGATGTTTACAAGGCTCTTTGCGTTGATTCTCTTGTCGCCGAATACGATTGTTACGTCTGAATCAAACTTGCCTGCCTCTCTTGCGATAACTCCTGCAGGTCTCATGTGAAGTCCCTCTGCTGCTTTTACTACCATTGTCTTGCTTACCATAGTTTTGTCCTCCTGAATTTAAAATTATTGGTTTGTTTATTTCGCTCACACATATGATTAACTGTATCGCCCTCTGCTATTCATCAGCCTGTCATATGTCCGTTGCTTTCTATGGTTTTATTGTACTGTGCGGTATGAGTTTTTTCAATATTCCCCAAAATGCAAAATTGCACCATCTCTGGTGCAATTTTGTATTAATGTGATATTCAGTTCCACCCCAGCTCTTTCCGGATAGCTGCACAAAGCTCATGAGGTGAAGCAGCCTCCCTGAGCCTGTCCGTCGCTCCATTTTCATTCAGAAGCTTTGTGAAATCATGGAAAATGCCTTTGTCGTGTTGACACTGTCAAAGTTTATCGCAAGCAGAAATATCATGTCTGCCATCCTCTCGCCCCACTCTATCGGCTTGTCGAGACGTATCACAAGTATCTGGCAGCGGTTTACATGCTCAGGCTTTCCGTGCGGTATGGCTATATTGCAGCCCACAGCGGTTGCCTCCACCTTCTCGCGCTCCAGCACATCTCTCGCAAACTCGCTCTGCACTATTCCTTTGTTTATGAGAAGCTGGCACGCGCGCTTTAAAACATCCTTGCGGTTTTTCGCCTTTTTCTCAAATATGATAAATTCCTCCGACAGCATATGTGAAAACTCGCTGACCTCCGCGCTCTGGCCGGTCATGAGCTCAAAGCACTTGTTTCTGATATTTTTCTCATCCTGCGCACTGATTAGTGGAGAAACATACAAAAATCTCATATCCTTGTGGATATCTGCCTGTGTGTCTATGGTCGAGAGTATGAGGTCGCAGTCATACTCGTCAATATGCTCTATGCGGTCTGATGACAAAATGCTTACTATCCTTACATCCGGCACCCTGTTTTCTATTTTACCCGCTATTATACTGCCGGTCGCATAGCCTGCTGCACCGATTAACACTGCGCGCACTGTCATAGGATTTCTGTGCAGAGCTCCGCCCACCTGCAAGGCAATAAAAGCTATCTCATTCTCGCTCGGCATGGCGCCTGTGTACTTTTCGTAGTATCTCGATACTGTAAAGCATACCGTAAAGAGACTGGCATACGATTGCGTGATATCCGAAAGAAACGGATTGTCTATCTCTATGCCAAAATGAGTCCTCGCAATGGAACCCGGTAAAAGCTACGCATGCTCTCACGTAGAAGCTCATTTTCAATCAGATTGGCAGCGAGAAGATTTGACAGATACACTATCATCTCATCCTCTATGCTAAGCGCCTCCTCACAGAACATAACAACACGGTTTTGTCCCTCGGCACAGGAAAAAAGCATTGCCATATACATGATTTCAGGCTGTGAGAGGCTGATGCCGTGATATCTTTCCAGAAAGCCTGCTGCCTCCTTTGCCATGTTCTCATGCTCTGTCATTATGAATCCATTTTTCTGTACCTGCTGCTCTGTTTCGATGCCCGCATCCCCATCACTTGCATCATCACACATTCGGTTCGACAAATCTAACTCATCCGTTTTCAGTTCCTTCTCCACATCCACCCTGAAAAGTGCAATGGATATGTACTCTGCCAGCATCTGAAATGTGTAATCCGTAAAGATGATATCAAAGCGTCTCTCCACATGATGTATCATGTCAACCGCCATCGACAGATTTACGCTTCTGAAATTATTGGCTATCACCTCGGCCGCGCGTCTTGAAAGCCTGTGGTCATCGGTCTTGATAACCTGCTTATCACTGATTGGATATCTGCAGAAATGCCTCATGGCTTTTCTGATATCAAGCTCACTGCCTGTCGCATATATTCCGTAGCCCGCCGTTCTGTGCACCTTAATGCCAAAGAGCACAAGCTCTGCGTCAAGCTCATTTATATCATCCATGATGACATTTTTACTGACATTTAACTCCTCTGAAAAAAGTGCATACGTGTATGTATCCCATCCACTTAGCAGAATATACGATATGTAGTTCTGTCTCTTCTTCTGCGATACTGCTGCCGATTTCCGCCCTGCCACATCCAGAATCTTTCCTATCTGCGCATCGCTAAAGTACGGCTTCATGCCCTTGCCGGGCTTTCTGTCAAGCACCATGGAATTTTGCTCACAAAAATCAGCCACCTCCTTCAGATATGTCTTCACACTTCGCTCTGACATACCTGTGGACGCAGCAAGAGCCTTTGATGTGACAAGCTCATTGTTGTGCTCTGCCAGCTTTTCAATTATCAATAATCCCTTTTCTGAAAGCATAAATCAAAGTTCTCCTGATTATACGTAATTTAACAATTCGACCGGTTCATCTATCAGATTTGTTGCACCATGCTCCTTCAAAAACTCTACGTCCCTGAAGCCCCATGTGACAGATACGCACTCCAGACCTGAGTTTTTCGCTGTGGCGATATCCACATCGGAGTCCCCCACATAGATTGCTTCATCTGCACTCACCTGAAGCTCTTTAAGTGCCTTCTGCACCATATCAGGCGCCGGCTTTTTGCGGATACCCTCTTCCTCCATCTCGCCGACTGCCGATGTCATATACTCCTTGAAATAGAGCTGATTGAGCTCCTTTACCGCCGGGTCAAGCTTGTTTGAAACAATGGCAAGCTTTATGCCGTTTAATTTAAGCTCCTTTAAAAGCTCCATGATTCCATCATAAGGTGCTGTATTGTCATTGCAATGAGCCTCATAATATTCCTTGAAATCCGAAAATGTCTTTTCAAACTTTGGATTGTCTGCCCCCTGTGGCACTGCGCGCTCCATCAGAAGCTTTACACCGTTTCCCACAAATCTGCGCACCTCGTCGAGTGTACGCTCCGGCATGCCATTTTGTTTTAATGCATAGTTTGTTGCATTTTTAAATCCTCAAGTGTATAGAGAAGTGTTCCATCAAGGTCGAAAACGACCGCTTTTTTACGGTTTTCCTCCTCACCCTTTGCTATATGTGTCTTTTCAAATTCTGTCTTGCTTATCATATATGCCTCATTCCTGTCATCATTTGGCAGAACCATAATATCTCCAGGTCTGCCTGATATATAACTGCTGTCATCCTTATTCTTAAATAGCTTTACCTTGTGCTTTAGCACAAATGCTCTTGAAAAATCCTCCTCAACAGGTATGCACACTCTGGCATGTGCCATTCCATCCACTATAGTCTCCGTATCCTTATTCTTGAACTTTCGGGACATAATCTGTCTGTTTCACAGTAAACCGCCAGTCCTTGTATATCCTGAAGCTTTTGTTCAGCCTGTCCAGATTTAAAATCCGTACACTGCCGTCTTCTCCTATTATGACTACCGTATCTTCACTAACCGGTGTGGAGATATCCCCCTTAGCTGTCCGCACTCCCATGCAGCAGCCCACCAGGCAGTATATCCTTTGCAATGATACATCCCATCGGTATCGGGCGTTTTTTATAATCCACTTTTTTGAAGCCACTCGTATCAAAATCTTCTCCGTAAATTATCTTTGTATCGTTTAAATAATCAAAAATCCTCTCTTCCAATAATGATTTGATTGCAGAATCCGAAGGCGTTTGTGTGTACCATCGCTGCTGTACTGAAATCTTGGTGTCACGTCTTTTTCTTTGCAGTAGACATTATAGCTGTCTATCAGCAGATCCATCGGAATAAATCCACCGGCCTTGTAATAATGCCCTCCGCCTGAGCCTATGTCCCTGCACACTTCCTGCGCCATTTCGCTTGCGCTCACCTCTTTTATACAGCTTCTAAACGAAAGCTTCACTCCATTCTTAATCACTGAAAATACCATACATATGTCAATAGCATCCACCTCCAGCACAAAATCGCTTATGATGCCGAGTACATTCGGGTCACATGCCCCTGCCTTTACGATCGCCAGACGATATTCCTCTATATATCGCGCCCCAGCAATGCTGTTGCGGCTATGTCCAGCTCCTCAAGTGACATATTGGCATTTCGGAATTTGGCCACTATAGTGTTGTCAAAATCCGCCTCATCGCGCAGGTCCCTATCAAGCGAATGTGTTATCTCGGTAAATTCTCCGGTGTCGGTGTAAAGTCCATAATACAGTGCTGTTGCCAGGTTTCGATTTATCTCTACGCCCTCCTCACGCAGCATATCCCACACAATTGTCGCACATGAGCCATATAGCTCATGACACGGTTCATAGCAGGAAGCTCTCCCGATACTCTGTGGTGATCTATGACAGCTACATTTCTGCCTTGAAAATGTGACATTCCCACCACCGTACTGACAATCGACAGTCACAAGCAGCTGCGGATTGTCTAAAAAATCCACATGCTCTATCGGTATGCCAAGACTGTCTACCATAAGCACCAGATTGCTCTTGTGTATGATATTCCTGCCTCCGTATACAAGTCTGGGACTTTTTCCATTCATCCTCAGATATTCATAGACTCCAAAGCCGCTTGCCAGTGCATCTGCGTCCGGATTATCATGACATTGCACAATTATGTTATCAAATTGTAATAAATCACTTAGCTTCATTATTAGCTCCCTGAATAGTTATATTAATTCATTTTCTCATATGTGTATTTATGGCTGCTTCAAATCATCACATTATTTCAGGTACGGAAACAGCAGTGAACTTCTGTCCTTCTCGTCAAACATCGAATTGTACTGCAGGATATTGTATGCCTTTATCCATTTTGCCTCGTCTCCTGTTGCGTCATCCACATGCATAAAGCACTCATTCTTTTTCGAATAATAGCCCCTTGAATTTATGGCCGGGATCTTCTCCATCAGCTCTGCGAGGAATCGGTTGTATGCCGGCAGATCTATGTTGGCTCTCTCAAGCGTCAGTGTGGACAGGTAGTTGAGGCTCGTCACATCAACTTTCTGTGCATCCGTCTCGTAATTGGTCCATATGAAAAACGGCACCTTGTACAGATTCTCAAGCTCCTGCTCCGTAAGTCCGGAATTGCCCTTGCCATTTAAAAGCTTGATAAAATCATTGCACAGCCCCGGCTGGTGGTCTCCAAAAAACACAATCTCTACCGGGTCATCCACACCCTTAAAGTATGTGATGAGATTTTCGAGTGCCTTGTCACTCTCATTCAAAAGTGACAGATACTGGTTCGCATCGGTGTATGACGCTCCAACCTTGTAAACCTCCTGGTTGAAGTTATCATATCTCTCACCGTAGCCACCGTGGTTTTGCATCGTGACACCCATGATGTAAAGCTTCTCGTCATCGCTCTTTTTCTCGTAGCGATCAATAATCTTATCATAGAGCTCCTGGTCAGTGATATATTCCCTGAGTATCTTTGTCTGGTCAAAATCATCTATAAAGTAAGTCTCATCATAGCCCAGATGCGGATAAACCTTGTTCCTGCTCCAGCCTGTCGCATAGTACGGATGCATCGCAACCGTCGTATAGCCGATATTCTTCAGGTTTGAAACTATGGATGTCGGGTCATCATTTATATACTGCTGATAAACCACCGAGCCGTCCGGCAGAAATGCCATCGAGTTTCCTGTCTCAAATTCCCACTCAGAGTTTGGCGTCTTCGCACCGTACACGGACGAAAGAGCATAGCCTTTAAGCGTATTTTCACTCAGAGAATCCATAAACGGCGTGACCTGCGTGTTGGTCTCAAAATCTCCCACCACCGACAAATCAGCAAACGACTCATTCATGATAACAATGATTGTCGGATTTTTCGCATCAGACTGCGAATATGAGCTGTCCGTTTCCTTGAAATTGCCTGCTATCTTGTCAACTGCTGCCTTGCTGTAACCATCAGGTGCCTTCACAAAGCTGTCCCTTATGCCGAGCATAAAGTTCAGCAGATAGCCGTTTCTGTACGTGCCCTTTTTCTCCCATGTCTCGGTGTTCAGTGACATGGAATTCATGATGACATACAGCACACATATTATTGTGAGAAGAATCGAAATAATTCTCATATGGATAGCAGACTCGAACTGCACTTCTATGCGCCTTACCAGCATGATATACAAAATAGCCGCCAGAATCACATACAAAAACTTGTAGTCTATGACGAATTTGTATTTTGTCACGACAGAAAGTCCTGTTCCCGCTGACTTCAAATCCGCATACGTAAACTCATTGCCACGGAATTCATAGACAAAATAATCTATAAATCCAAACGCGAGTATGGCAATTGATGCTATGGTACATGTCAGCCTCGTGTTGTTTGTGATAAAAAGAATTACCAGATATATGGCGAGCGCCAGAACCATATTCACCACGCATACCATATCGGTGGTCTTCACAAAGTCCTCATCTGTCAGCAGCACATACTGCACCGAAAAAACAGATAGTATCGCTCCGATGACAAGCAGTATAGCAGCCCAAAGCCACGACAGCTTCACCGGAAGCTCAAGCTTCACATTTACAAGTCCAAAATATACTGCCGCAAACAAAAGAATCACCCACCAGCTTGCCGACGTAAAGTAACCTACCAGCGCGGCCGCCACTGCTGCAATTCCAAAATGTATGTTGTTTGTTTGTTATCTCAATTGATGC
>ENA-OQDD01000491-OQDD01000491.1-human-gut-metagenome-genome-assembly--contig:-NODE-491-length-16135-cov-2.642554_pt1 | contig 16135 bp, 17 predicted proteins | sample MGYA00242507_ERZ504598 | MGnify/ENA primary metagenome ERZ504598 (study PRJEB26092, sample SAMD00036318) | human gut metagenome | host: Homo sapiens | study: EMG produced TPA metagenomics assembly of... | reverse complement strand
ATTGTATGGACACATTTCCTCCGGCTGCAAAGTCAACGATTTCATGCCATTGCAACGATAATATGTCGCTGATTCTAAGACTGGTCAGACATGAGAACAATGCCGCTGTCTTCAGAATCGGCTTTTTGCAAGGTGTTTCTGCCAATTTGTATAGTTCTTCCACACTTAGATAATCTTTTGGAGTATCTTCTGTTTCGATTTTATCCAAAAAATCATTGATATTGGTTTTGATTAGCCGATTGCGATAAAGGATTTTCAAAAGTTCCCTGAATGTTGACCAATAGCCGGAAGCAGAGTTCTTTGAAATGCGACCGTCACGCCTGAGTTGCTTGGCATTTAGCAGATACTCCCGGAACTTATTACAAAGGTCAATATCAATTTCTTCAAAAGTACATTTGCCATGAACGAAGTTGTAGAAATGGTGGTACACAAATTCCCACTTTTGGTCATGCTTGCGAAGCTGCTTGCGGTAGTATTCCAGAAAATCCGCTTTGAGTTTGTGCCTGTCAAAGAAATCATACCTGTCATTAACGATAGATTCAAAGCGTCGGCATCGGATGCTTCCGCCTTTTCCGACATAGTTGCATTGAAGTTGCGTTCACGTTCATTCTTAGGATTGGCATAAATATAAATGTTCAATCCTTCGTGACGGATGGTTTTCATTGTTTCTTGGTCACGATACCCCGGATAATAATCTAAATAGAAAGAAAGCATCCCATGTTTCAAGGGACGTGTTCTCAATGTTACTGTTTTACATTCTAACATGGTTACAATTATTATTAGTTTATACTTGATTTGCTGCAAATGTCCGTAATGGCTTGACACAGACAATGCTCATTTTTTAGAATCATTTTCTGGTCTGCTAAATTCAGACTTAGGCTTATTTTCTGACACCCATTACATGATCAAATTCCACTTTCAGGAATCTCACGAAACGACCTTTCTTCTCACGTTTGATTTCGTGGAACTGCAGAATGCCATAGACAGAATCCCTTGTGAGATTGTATTTCTTCATGACTTCCTGCACGGTGTAGTACTCCGAAGCATTGTCTTCGGCAGTCTGCTTGGATAGGTCAAAATGTAGCTTCGAGTAGAATATCTGACCGTGTTCTTTCTTGGACGGGATGTTGTTGCGATAGACATGGGAGCGGATGGCAACCCGACTCATCCCATACTTTTGTTCTATCTCTTCGGGAGTGTACCATTCGGTCAGATCATTATCTGTCTTGTACTTGGCAAAAGCAACATCAATATGCTTTTTGCTGTAATAGTTGAACTGGCGGATTTTTACTTTTGGCACATTATACTCCCGTGTATAAGTCCATACCCATTTGGTGTTGACCTTGTATTTTTGGGCAATTTCTTCAGCAGTGTAATATTCAGCAATATCAAATTCGACTTTTGACATCACACGTTCATAAGGTTTAGATTTAAGCAAAAGTTCTATATCAGCTCTTCGAATAAAAGACATTCGTGAACTAATCCGACTTGCTCTCAACTTATCCTCTTTGACTAATTTGTAGATGTATTGACGAGAAACTCCCATCAATTTAGCTGCTTGTGAAAAGGTAAAGTACTCTTGATTTTCCAGCATCTTCTTTACCTCCAACAATTCTTGACTCTGAATGAGCTCCATTCTTCGCTCTTTCATTCGATGTTTGTAGCCTCGTTTAGAACATTGAGGACTACAATAATTGGTGGTGGTTTTCTGAGCTATAAAAGGTTTACCACACCATTGACAAATTCTTTTTACTTCCATGTTGTTTTCTCCATTATTTTTAGTGAAACCATAAAGATTTAATTTCCCTTTTTGTCTCTCTACGTAAACCATTGTTCACCCATGTCGCCAAATGTGTCACTGTGACATCGGGGACAAACCCCAATTTGTTTCGCGGTAGAAATACGGTAGAAAAATATGGTGAACAACACTATCCAATCGCTATGAACTGGATTTTGGATAAATAAAAAAGCCGCTGAAATTCAGCGACTTCATTATAGTTGATTCTAATTCGTTGCGGTTAATTGCGATGTATCATTTCCCGATGCAAAAGTTTTGAAATATATTTTGCAATGTTTCTTCCGAGGTTATACCTCCTTCTGCAACAATCTCACTTAGTTCGTGGATACATTGTCTTAAATCCTCACTTACCAAATCTCCTGATAATTCCAATTGCAATCCTTCCTGTACTCTATGAATAGAATCCAATGCTCGTGTTAATGCTTCGTAATGGCGTACATTTGTAATGATAATATCGTTTTGGTTGACTTCCGGTAAGGCAGCTGCCTGTACTAACTTCTTTTCCAGAATCGTTATATTTTCCCTTTTCTTTGCTGAGATAAATAGTTTTTCCACTTTCATGTCAGCAAATATGGCTGACAACTCTTCTTTTTGTGTTGCTAGTAACAGATCTGACTTATTAAATAAATAATCATCTTTTTCCCTTCGCAGTGTGAAGAATGTCGGCTTTTAATTCTTCGAACCGCCTTTGGGCATCTGTAGAGTCTATCATCCATAAAATGACATATGCTTGGTCCATCTTTTGGAAAGTACGTTCTATCCCTAGATTTTCTATTGCATCGTTCGTTTGGCGGATTCCAGCTGTATCAATAAATCGGAATGTGACACCTTGTAAATTGATCGTATCCTCTATTACGTCACGGGTCGTTCCATGGATATCACTGACAATGGCTTTTTCTTCATTCAGCAACGCATTCAGTAAGGTAGATTTTCCGGCATTTGTTTCTCCGATAATTGCTACAGGAATGCCATTCTTGATTGCGTTTCCTACACTGAAAGAATGAGCTAGCCGGGCAATAACTTGTTCGATATGGGTAGCTAGACTGCTCAGTTCGTCACGATTGGCGAATTCTAGTTCTTCATGATCACTGAAATCCAGTTCTAATTCCATTAACGAAGTGAAATGAAGTAATTGGTTACGCAGGTTAGAAAGTTCTTTACTGAATCCTCCGCGCATCTGGCTCATGGCTAGGCGATGGGTGGAGGCAGACGATGAGGCTATCAGATCGGCACAGCTTCGGCTTGGCTCAAGTCCATTTTTCCGTTTAGAAAGCACGTTGGGTGTATTCACCTGGTAGAGCGGCACGACATCCATTATAGATCAGGAGTTGTATAACTTGCTGCAGGATATAAGATGAACCGTGACACATGATTTCCGTACTGTCTTCACCGGTATAAGAATGGGGGGCGCGGAACAAGGAAATTAAAACTTCGTCAATTACTTCTTCTGCAGAAGAAGTAATTGACGAAGTTTTTTGTAACGTTTCACTTTTTTCTTGCGGAATTTCACTTGTTTGTTGGAAAAGTGTATTATTAATTTTTCGCTTTGGGGAACAAATCTTTCCGAAAGTAAGAGTATATGGTGCCCGTTCTGTCAGTGGCTTGCCTGTGGCGGGTGTAAATATGCGTGACGTTATTTCAATCGCTTTTGGGCCAGATACACGAATTATTCCGATGGCTCCTCCCTGGGCGGTGGCAATGGCACAGATTGTATCTTGGTTTATCATTTTCATTTGGTTAATAATATAATGTTTTAGCTACAATGGCTGTTACTTCTTCTAAATAACGGCGGTCTGTTTCATCAAAAAAGTTTAATAGATTACTGTCAATATCCAATACTCCCTTTACTTGTCCATTAGCAAGAATAGGAACAACAATTTCAGAGCGGGAAAGAGAACTGCAGGCTATATGTCCGGGGAATTGTTCTACATTGGGCACTATCAAGGTTCGAGCTTCTGACCATGAGGTTCCACATACTCCCTTTCCTTTATGGATGCGATAACAGGCGGTGCTTCCCTGAAAAGGTCCTAAAATAAGTTGGTCGTCTTTAACCAGATAGAAACCTACCCAAAAAAGCCGAAGGCTTCCCGAAGAGCAGCAGCAGTATTGGCCAAAACACTTATTTCTTCTTTTTCATCTGATATTAAAAGTTCAAACTGAGGGAGGAAAAGACGGTAACGTTCTACTTTATTACTAGTTGTTTGTTTGAAACTGGTTTCCATATTTTTATTTGTTTTATGAGGGGACATCTTGTTGTTTTTTACAAAAAATGGTCTTCTATGAAGCGATGTCCCCTGTTAGGTAAAAAGAGTTGGCTTATTCTGTAAAAAATCTGTTTATGCCAATCTTCTTCTGGATGATAATAAGAATAAGTATTGATAGATGATCCGGTGAATCTTATCCATATTATATAGACACCTAAATTGGGAATTATATTCTTTCCAAGACTTTTTCTATCAAACCATCAATAGAGTTTTTATAGCCGGTATTGGCTTCCTTTATTAGTCGGTTGGCAATCACCATACATACAGTCATGGCTTTGTGTCCCATCAGGCGTGCTAATCCGGCAAGGGCGGAACTTTCCATTTCAAAGTTAGTGATGCGATAGTCTTTGTATTCAAATTTCTCAATCTTTTCATTCTGTTTAGGATCGGCCAATGGGATACGGAGTTCTCGTCCTTGCGGACCAAAAAAACCTCCTGCGGCGATAGTTACGCCACGGACCATATCATTTTGCGCAATGCGGTCTATTAATTCCCGGTCGGCATCAATAACGTATGGTGGGCGATGCATACATTACCTTCCCACCCCATGTAATCTATAAAAGCTTGTTCTAATTTCAGATCGCAAACCTCATTGCGTCCGGCGTAGAAATTAAGCAGTCCGTCAAAACCGATAGACTTTTCAGAACAAACATAGGTACCAACAGGAGTATAAGGCTGTAATCCGCCACATGTACCGATACGTACTAATTCCAATTGGCGCAAGTGGTCTTTTTCATAACGGGTATTGAAATCAATATTGGCCAAAGCATCTAATTCATTCATCACAATGTCTATATTGTCACAACCTATACCGGTGGAAACTACGGTGAGACGTTTTCCTTTATAAGTACCGGTAATGGTCTTGAACTCACGGCTTTCTATTTCACATTCTTTAGTATCGAAATGAGAAGCTACTAATGCTACACGCCCGGGGTCACCTACTAGAATTATTTTATTTGCCAACTGTTCAGGTTTGATATGAAGGTGGAAGATAGAGCCGTCGGGATTGATAATCAACTCAGATTCTGCATAATATTTTTTCATAATCTTTATTTTTGTGGTTAATGGCCAGTATAATTAATGTTATATTTCTTGTCTTTTTAATGAGTATGCAAACAGATTATTTCCTAGATGTAGATGTTACGGATTTATAAACTTTCATTGATATTAGCATTATCAAGAGAAAAACAGTTCCATTCGCATCCAAGAAAAATATATTAATCGTTGAATACTAGTTTTATTTACTTAATGGCTCATTACCGAAAGTTGTTTCGGGTTTTGCAATATTTTCACGCATGGAGGTATCTGCTTGTATATTCTTCATGCGGTAATAGTCCATAATACCTAGGTTGCCACTACGGAATGCTTCCGCCATGGCCTTGGGCACTTCGGCCTCTGCCTGAATTACATTCGCGCGTGCCTCTTCTGCTTTGGCTTTCATTTCCTGTTCCAAGGCGACGGCCATTGCACGGCGTTCTTCTGCTTTGGCTTGTGCAATATTCTTGTCGGCATTGGCCTGGTCTATTTGTAAAGCAGCTCCAATATTTCTGCCTATATCAATATCAGCTATATCAATAGACAGGATTTCGAAAGCCGTACCGGCATCTAAGCCTTGCGGAGTACTAATTTAGAGATAGAATCAGGATTTTCCAATACGGATTTGTGATTTTCGGACGATCCGATAGAGGACACGATACCTTCACCAACACGTGCTAGAATCGTGTCTTCTCCAGCACCTCCTACTAATTGGCGGATATTGGCGCGTACGGTGACACGAGCTTTAGCTATAAGCTGTATGCCGTCTTTGGCTACAGCGGTAACGGGAGGGGTGTCAATAACCTTAGGGTTCACTGACATTTGCACGGCTTCGAATACGTCACGACCGGCTAGGTCAATACCAGTTGCCATTTGGAAAGACAGTTCGATATTGGCTTTGGACGCGGATACTAGTGCGTGCACTACTTTTTCCACATGCCCGCCTGCCATATAATGAGCTTCCAATTCATCTCGGGTTATGTTGCTTAAGCCGGCTTTGTGTGCTTCAATCATTGCCGGGACAATGACATAAGGAGGGACATTACGGATGCGCATTAAGAATAATTGCACCAATGAGATGCGTACCCCCGAAACTTTGGCAGACAGCCAGAGGAAAAATGGCACATAATGAAAGAATAGTACCACGAAAATAATTCCACCTCCTATAAGGATGAAAGGAAGATAGTTGGGTTCGATCATAATAATCAGTTGTTTAAAAGTAAATATTTATATTTGAACAGCTCAATATCAAGTTTTTGCTGTTTTCACTATTGTCTAAAATATGCTTGAATGAGAATGTCAATCAAGAAACCTGATAAATTCGTATTTGTAAGTCATTTCCCTATCATTGGTTGAATTTGCGTACAATCACCGTTCCTTCAACCATTCTTTCTACATAAATGGGAGTATTCTCATCAATCAAACCATCGGCAGAGCGCACTTCGATGATGTGTCCGTTAAAGTTTGCATTGCCTATCAGTGCAAGGCGGGTTATTGCTATGCCTTTGTCTCCGATGCGGATATGGGTTCCTTTTAGGGGATCGATTTTATAATCCAGTGTTTTCTTCAAAGAAAGCTTGTCCATGGTTTTTGAGTGCATAAACCAAACGATAATGGCTATGCAACTTAGGACGGATGCTATCAAAGTAATGAATCCTGCTATCGGTCCTAATGTGTCGAAAGCGTAATAGTTGGCATATAGCAGGCAGATGGCTGATGCTATTCCGGCTATACTGATGCCGGGAATAAGGAAAACCTCTACAATAAAGAGAAGTAGTCCTGCCAAGATGAGCGATACGATAATAAATACTTCCATAAATATCTTTGTATTAGTGTTTCAACTTCTTTATTTCTTCGTTGCGGACACTGATATCCAGTTGGGCCATTTCTTTCAGAAGTTGTTCAGTACGTTTTTCCAATTCCAAAATGGCGGGTGTCAGATTCTTCTTTCGTGCACTGTTCCCTTGGGCATATTGTTCGCGCTTGTCATCCAAATTTTTCTTCAGGTTGTCATAATCCTTCTGCTTTTGTATTCTTTGCTGGTAAAGTTTGCGTGCTTCGGCAGAGCGGAAGTCGTTCAATGTGTGGTAAACGGCAGAATCATCTATTATCAAGGTGAAGTCTTTTTGTTGTTCTCCGGATTCTTTGGCATACATTATGGCTGCCAGGCGTTGCTTGCCGGTTCGTACTTTCTCTTCATCTTTCCAAGTGGTATGGATAGAGCGCAGGCTGGCTGCATTTATGATGATCTGTTCGTCTGTACTTTCATAATTGTATACTTCTTTTGAAGAGTTCGGTACAAACACATAGATACAGACTTTGTTATCAGGCTGATAGCGGTCTGAAGCAAACCAGCCGATATTGTTGAATTCATCAATGGCATACATATAGTCATTGGCGGGAGAGTTAAATGGCATTCCTATATTATCGGGACGAAGATAATTGCTATTTTCCGAATCATAGCGAGTTACAAAAATATCGTATCCTCCCAAAGAGCCTTCTCCATCCGATGCATAATACAAGGTAATGCCATCTGACATTAAGAAGGGATAGTTTACATTTCCCTGTTCATTAAGGGACGTGAGGGGTTCGGGCTCGCTCCAGCCGTCCAACAGACGGATACGGGAGTACAGTTGCATCTTGCCGTCTGTGCTTTGGTTTCCGTAGAGTACTTTATTGCCCATTTCGGTCTGATAGACAGTCCGGATATCGCAGGATCGTGATAGAGTGCCCCCGACTCTCTACTGATTTTATATGCTTTTAGAAAATCATTTTTATCGACTACAAAGCTGTCTATTACAGTAATGTTTTCCACTCCTTTTATCATACGGGCTGCTTGCTTTATTTGTTCCAGCTCTGCTTCAGCCATTTCGGTAGGGCGTTTTTTCTTTTCCAACCATTCTATGTGTTGTTCGTAGTTATCTACGGCATCGTCAAACCGATAGATGTCATAATATAGTTTTCCTAAGTAGCGGTATGCGTCAATGACTTTGCGGGCGGCGCTTTTTTCAAGGTAGGGCTGTGCTTCTTTTTTTTCTCCTGTTTCATAACAACATGCGCCATACCAATAATTATAATTGGCGTTAGAAGGGGCTTGTTTTACCAGCTTTTGGAAAGCAGGTTTGGCTTGTTCAAATTCTCCGTTCAGGAAAAGTTGTTTGGCTTGCGCCAAGCTTTGTGCCGCAACATTGCCTGCGCAGCATAAAGTAAATAAACCAATGATATATTTTTGTACATAGTTAGTTTATAATCCGTATTATTTAGATTCAAAAATACAAAGATTAATTGGAATTCTCATGCTTTAATAATTCTATTTTGTTAAATCTTCCATAAATCATTCTTTTCATGTACTTTTGTGCCCTATTTTTAAAGAAGATGTATGGCACAATTTACGGAAGACGAGAAAATAATGCGAAGGTTGGAGCAACGCTTTAACAAGGGGGTGGTAAAGTATCGCTTGATTGAGGATGGTGATAAAATTTTGATAGGTCTTTCTGGTGGGAAGGATTCTTTGGCTCTGTTGGAGCTATTGGCAAGGCGTTCACGTATTTTGAAACCGAAATTTACAGTGATAGCTGTGCATGTAGGCATGACAAATATTCCTTATCAATCTGATTTGGAATATCTGAAAGGCTACTCAGAGGATTTAGGGGTGCCGTTTGTGCATTATGAAACTTTTTTGATCCGAGTACCGACACTCGGAAGTCTCCTTGTTTCCTTTGTTCTTGGAATCGGAGAAAAGCTTTGTTCACGGTGGCAAAGGAGCAGGGGTGCAATAAGATTGCTTTAGGACATCATATGGATGATATCTTGGAAACTTTGTTGATGAATATTACTTTTCAGGGAGCCTTCAGTACAATGCCTCCTAAATTAGTGATGCGTAAATTTGAGATGACAATTATTCGTCCGATGTGCTTGGTACATGAAGCGGATTTAATTGAAATGGCACGTATCCGCGGTTTTCGTAAACAGATCAAAGATTGTCCTTATGAAAGTTTGTCGAATCGTTCAAATATGAAAGATGTTTTATATTCTCTAGAAAAAATGAATCCTGAAGCACGGTATAGTTTGTGGAGAAGCATGACAAATATTCAGGAAGAACTGTTGCCTGGGATGAATGAACACGATTTATAGTTGATATGGCTGTTTTGTTGTTGGGGGATTATAACGAGACTGCTTATAGTTAGTTGTTTGTACTTGTGTGCAGCTAACCAACTATCAATATTATCAATGTATTTAGATGGGGAAGAATGTTACAAAGGTATCCTTCCTGTTGTTTGTTGTGCCGGATACAAGGTGATGCACATACATGTTCTTGGAATTTGTTGGGGAAAGTGTAGAAATATTCTACAATGAAAATGTGGATCTTTTTCTTTGAAAATAGCTTATTCTTAATGTATTTAATTGATAATCAAAGCCTGTCTTGTTTTGGCATAGGCTTTGTTTTCTCTTTGTCATAAGAATAACCATTTAAATATATTAGGATATGAGAAAGTTTTTTGTTGTGTTAGTATGGGTAATGGGATTAGGACTTGCAGCGTTGTTTGCAAAAGATATAGTACGTGGAGTGAAGAATGTGATTGCGATAAATCATTTTACCCCTGTTGAGGTGAATAATGCTCCAACAGGATGGCATCAAGACTTGTGTTGTTATCTTAATTAATTTGCCGTCATAGAGATTTTGTTCATAATTGAAATTGGAAACAACTGTTTTTTATGGCAGCTGTTTCCAATTTATTTGTATTCAGTTGTCCTTATACTCTTTTCGCCAAGTGATTTTTGTACACTAGCCTAGGACAAATGTAAAATAGTAAAGGGGATTGATGAATAGTTATTAATGAATGTTTTTAATGTCATCCTGTACTATCTGATCCATTTCTTTCATTAGTTTTTTGGGATTCTTTTTAGGGGAGAGTCCTTTATCTTTTTCTTCATGCAAAAGATCTGTTTCAGTTATGTTCTCACTCCAGTCTTCGAACATATTTGTTGCCGGTTGTCCTGATAATGTTACATTCTCTTCTGCAATAGGGACATTTCTCTCAATAATTTTTCCATAATCTAATCTATTTATTGTTTCCTAGATGACAAATACGGGTAGAAATGGTTTAATGATTTAATAAAGTTTGAAGTTTGTGATAAATAGAAAGTTCTTGAACAAGCTAGCAAGACTTTATTTGCGGGCAATGTTTTATTTCTTTTTTTAAATGACTTTGCCTTGTAAAGAGTGCTTCTCTGTCCTTTCAATTGAAAAACAAGTTTTTAACAAGCGGTTTTTTCGGTCTGTTTGAGGTTTATCTGCAAAATCGTGGGGAAGGACTTTGGTTCTTGAAGGATTGTTTTGTTCTCTGATAGCTTTCAGAAATGTTCTTGACGTATCAGTTTTTCTCTTGAGGAAGTTCGGATGTTTATGCCCTCATGCCCTCACTGTCTGTATAACAGACTAATTATAAACAACTTATATGCATATAGTAAAAATATTTGTTCTCACTTATGCTCTCATGCTCTCATAGTGTTCTAAAATATGTTTTCGTGTAACATGCTTGTCCTCAGTTATATACATATATTGTGGGCTATTTCAGGCTTGATAGGGAGTAGGGTGTTTTCAGGCTTTTTTCTCGCAAGAAGTGTGCATAAGGGGGGATTTCCATAGAATGACGGTTTACAAAGTTCCGGTAACGGTAAAAAAGATCAAGACGTTTTTAAAAAACGCCCTTGTCTTTGATATGGAATTTTATTTTGGACATATAATTATACATACATACGTCCGCACAAGTCTGTACGTATGTATAACTATATGGGAATATACGTGTACAAACATGTTTTCTGATGCGGGAAAAACATACTTTGGCATTCCCTATATTTTTGCAAGCAATCTTACTTTGGTTTTTGCCTTTTTCATTTTTAGCAGTGACACTTTTTTTGGGGGGGCTAACAAGGATAAAATAAAAAAGGCTATCTTCCCAGACAGCCAATCTTTTGTTAACCTTAAATCTAATACTATGAAAAACACAGTGCAAATATACGAATTTCTGAGATGGGTCCAAATTCTTAGAAAGAAAAAAAGCTTGTTATAACATGGTTTAGCAAATGAACTTTTTTCTTAACAAATAGCAGATTGAAAGAGTGGAATTGGTTGCTTTTTTGTTCAACGGAAATAAAACATGCTTGTTGCGGCAATAACTCATTGTATTATTCTTAATTCGATTATTTCCATTATCTTTGCACTCCCAAAATGCTTGTTGATATGCAGTTGTTAAAAGCATAATGGATATTATAGGCAGATTGTTTCCAGATAAAAAATAGATTAGAATATATGTTGTCTCATGGTATTTATTCAGTAATTTTGCTGATTTTTTCAAATGTCTTTATGACGTTTGCTTGGTATGGTCATTTAAAAATGCGACAAGAGTTCAGTTGGTTTGCAGCCCTTCCGTTGATTGGTGTGATTGCATTTAGTTGGGCAATTGCTTTTTTTGAATATTGTCTTCAGGTTCCTGCCAATCGTCTTGGGTTCAAAGATAGTGGAGGACCGTTTGATATTATGCAACTCAAGGTGATTCAAGAAGTTATCACATTGGCTGTATTTACATTATTTTCTGTTTGGGCATTTAAAACAGAACTGAAGTGGAACCATTTAGCGGCTTTTCTCTGTTTGGTCCTTGCCGTTTATTTTGTCTTTAAGAAGTAATGAGTTTTGGTTAATAATTGCTGAATCCTTTTTGATAAGCAAAGTGTCTTGTTTGGGCAATGAATCTTGTTCAGATACTTTGCTGATTCTAGGAAACAAGATGGAATCCTGTCGGGTTGGTACGTAACTTTGATAGATTTTCCAACCTTTGGCACGATTACGATTACGTCGGATGGCACGTCCTCGTTTGGTTAAAGATTCATACAGGAATTTGTCGGCATCCAGTCCTCCTATTAATGGGTTATTACTGGGAGTTACCGTTTGATCCATGCCGCAGGTAATATTACATAGCCGTTTCGCAAACCGGGAATCAGTTTGATATTTAGTTTCCATGATATTGTCAGAGAGTCTTTTCTTTTCAAGAAAATGGGATCATTAACCGGATCTTCATGCCATGTGGTGTAAGGAGTGTAGGGAGTAAGACGCACAAAGTTAGGGCGTACCCATTTGGTTGTGTCGCCGAAGTTTTTAGGCAAGTCTTTCAGAAACTTCATCCACGGTTTGTCTTCGGACATGATTGGAGTACCTTTTATATTGTCTTTGTCCGATTGAAAGTCGAAATGGATAGACTTTACGGCTTCTGTGTTGATTTTTAGTTCTCCATCTCCATTCAATAGCTCCTGTAAACGAATCGAGTCCTGTTTGTTCCATTGTGCTTGTGCTGTCAGTATACTGATAGTGCAGAATAATATGCTAAAATTTACCCTTTGGGTCATTCGTTTTTTCTTTATGGTTATAATTGGTAACAAAAGTAATCTGGAGTGGGTTTAATGCTGGTTAAATTTGAGTTATTAATTGTTTATAATGTGAATACTTTAAATTTTATTTGGTTAATAAAAGGATTCGTTTACACCTCTTTTGTTGTCATGGAGCACACTTCATATAGACATTTAGATAGTTACTTCAATATTTGGTAATCAAGTTTTGTATTTTATTTTCAGATATAGTGACAGAGTTCATATTCATGGTATGTATTTCAATTGATGTCAGTACATTGGTCAGATAGGCGATATAGGTCTATATGGATTTATGGGGTCCATTCTGTCTGTGTGATTTATTTTCGGTATAGAATAAAAATAGCCCGTTAATTTTTAATAACGGGCTAAATTAGTGAAAATGATAATATTTATTTGGAGGAGAGTTGTGCATGCATGGAAGCAGCTGCTTTACGTCCGTCACCCATTGCAAGGATAACTGTAGCTCCACCACGCACAATATCGCCACCGGCATAAATAGTCGGGATTGACGATTGCATATTTTCATTTACGGCAATTGTTCCTTTGCGTCCCAATTCCAATCCCGGGATGGAACTGGGAACAATCGGGTTAGGGGAGACGCCTACGCTGACTATCGCCATATCAATGTCAATGGTTTCTGTTGCTCCTGGAATAGCTATCGGACTGCGACGGCCGGAAGCATCTGGTTCGCCTAATTCCATTTTCTGTAAAACGACTTGTTTCACACGCCCCTTTTCATCGGCAATATATTCTATGGGGTTATGCAGAGTCAGGAATTCCACACCTTCTTCTTTAGCATGTTTCACTTCCTCCAGGCGGGCAGGCATTTCTTCTTCCGAACGGCGGTAAATAATCATTGCGCGTTCTGCTCCCAAGCGGCGTGCTGTGCGGACAGAGTCCATAGCTGTGTTACCACCGCCGATTACTGCTACACGTTTGCCGAATGTTACAGGAGTATCTGAATCCTCACTGGCTGCATCCATTAGATTTACACGAGTCAGATATTCGTTGGAAGACATGATATTGATAGAATTTTCACCCGGGATATTCATGAAGTTGGGAAGCCCGGCACCTGATGCTACAAATATACCTTTGAAATCTTCTGCTTCCAAGTCTTCCACACTGATTGTCTTTCCTACGATGCAGTCCTTCATGAATTTGACACCCATCTTGGATAAATTGTCAATTTCTACATCTACGATTTTATTGGGTAGGCGGAATTCGGGAATCCCATATTTTAATACACCCCCTATTTCATGTAAAGCTTCGAATACAGTGACATCGTATCCCTGTTTAGCCATATCTCCAGCAAATGAGAGTCCGGCGGGACCTGAACCGATAACTGCCACTTTTATGTTGTTCTTTTGCGCTACTTCCGGTACGGATATTTGACCGCTTTCACGTTCGTAATCAGCAGCAAAACGTTCCAAATAGCCTATGGCAACGGCTTCGTGTCCGGCTTTCAGATGAGTGCATTGTGATTCACACTGTTTTTCTTGAGGACATACACGCCCGCAGACAGCAGGTAATGCACTGGTTGCTTTTAAGGTTTTGGCAGCTTCAAGGAATTCACCGCGTTCTATATTTTTGATGAATTTCGGGATATTGATTCCTACGGGGCATCCGTTCATACAAGTAGGGTTGGGGCAGTCCAAACAACGTTTTGCTTCCGTTACAGCTTGCTCTTCATTCAAACCTAGATTGACTTCTTCCTTACGGCTATGTGAACGGTATTCTGCATCCAGTTCGTTCATTTTTACACGGGGGATAGCCATTCGTTCTTTAGGCTTCATGGCTTTACGTAAGCTTGCACGCCATTCGGCATCCCGGCCGTCCAGTTCTTTAGTCGCTTCACAAGTCGTCGGCTTTTCGGTGTCTAGTTTGTGAATTTCTTCTTTTTCTATATCTTTGAAAGCTCCCATGCGTTTCAACATTTCGTCAAAATCTACTTGATGGCCGTCGAATTCCGGGCCGTCAACACAAACAAAACGTGTTTTGCCTCCTACAGTGATACGGCAGGCACCACACATGCCGGTTCCATCCACCATAATGGTGTTCAGAGAAACGTCTGTGGGAATTTCATATTTTTTAGTCAGCAGGCAAACGAATTTCATCATGATGGCAGGACCGATGGCGAAACATTTGTTTACCGTTTCACGTTTGATTACTTCCTCCACGCCTTCAGTCACTAATCCTTTGCGCCCGTATGAGCCGTCGTCTGTCATAATGATTACTTCATCAGAGCTTTCACGCATTTCTTTCTCAAGGATAATTAATTCTTTGGTACGTCCGGCCAATACGGTAATTACGCGGTTGCCGGCAGCTTTCAAAGCCTGTACGATAGGAAGCATCGGAGCAACGCCTACTCCTCCTCCGGCACAGACTACAGTTCCGAAATTTTCAATGTGGGTGGCTTTACCCAGCGGACCAACAACATCTGTAATATAATCTCCTTCGTTCAATTCACAAAGTCGTGTAGAAGAAAGACCAACTTCCTGTACTACCAGTGTGATGGTACCTTTTACGGGATCGGCACCGGCGATAGTAAGTGGCATACGTTCTCCTTTTTCACCGACACGGACAATTACGAAATGTCCGGCCTTACGTGACTTGGCAATCAGAGGTGCCTCTATGACCAATTTAAAGACCTTTTCCGAGAAATGTTCTTTTGAAATAATCTTATTCATTTTGCTATACTATAAGTTCGTTGTTTTTCTGAGTTGATTGTCAAATTGATAATTTATGCAAAGGTAGGATTATATTTTTTAAAGACAAAAGAAAAGCCGCCCTTTTGTGAGGGGCGGCTGATCCTATCATGATAAATCCGTTTTTGATTTTGTTGCAGTTTGTTCTTGATGTGAAAAAGAGATTATTTCTTTGTTCTGATTTTATATCCTATCATTCCATAATATAGGATGAAAAGGAAACAGGGAACACAGATCCAGTAGGAGGTCTGGAAGCTAGTTGCATCTTGAACCACACCGCGCACCCATGGCATAACTGCTCCACCGGCAATGAGCCATGGTTAGCAATGAAGAGCCGGCTTTGGTGAATTTGCCGAGATCCGCCATTGCGAGAGGCCATAATGCGGGCCACATTAATGAGCATCCTAATGCCATAAAGAATATGCAATAGATTGAAATTTCAGCCGGCATGGTTGCTACTAATGCAGAACCAATGATGGCTATGATGGCACATATTTTCATTGCGGTAGCCTGGCTCAGATATTTAGGGATTAAGGTTGCGCCGCAAATGTATCCTACTACCATACCGATGGAAGGGATAAATCCGTAATTGTCACCCGGCAGCTCCAATGCTTTGGCATATCCGGTTGCAGTTGCCAAGGCTATGGTTTCCACACCTACATAAAGGAAAAGAGCAAGTACTCCTAATAGCAAGTGAGGAAATTGCATGATGGAAGTTTTACCTTCTGCATACGGACAGGCAACCGCTTCTTCCGCATCTGTGGCGGCATCCTCTCCGGCAGCTTTTACTTCAGGCAGTGGAGCCATTAAGCGATAATGCCTAATACAACGAAAATACCGACAATAATACCAAATGGCTGGAACAAATCTTCCATTTTATTTGGTCTATGGTTTTGCCGATTACTAAG
>ENA-OQDD01000490-OQDD01000490.1-human-gut-metagenome-genome-assembly--contig:-NODE-490-length-16151-cov-1.627746_pt1 | contig 16151 bp, 13 predicted proteins | sample MGYA00242507_ERZ504598 | MGnify/ENA primary metagenome ERZ504598 (study PRJEB26092, sample SAMD00036318) | human gut metagenome | host: Homo sapiens | study: EMG produced TPA metagenomics assembly of... | reverse complement strand
TGCGTGATGGAGCTCCACGATACCCTTCGTCAATGCCAGGCCGATACCCGTTACCCGTCTTGCTTGCATCCGTAGAGTCCATTTGGTCTATCTGGTAGAAGCGGTCGAATATCTTGTCCACTTCCCGGGCATCTATGCCGCTGCCGGTATCGGTTACGCGGATGACGGCATTGCTGCCTTCGGTCTTGATGCTGAGGTGATGCTGTCTTCCGCCTTGGTATGCTTGACGGCGTTGGACAGCAGGTTGTTTATCACTTTCTGCATCTGTTTTGGTCATACCATACTTCGAGGCTGTCTGTTTCCTTCTCGAAGTAGAGGCTGATTTGTTTGGCGCTGGCATATTCCAGGAAAAGCAGATAGTTTCGTATAGGAAGTTCACGATGTTGTGTGGACTTACCTTTATCTTCATGTGCCCTTGTTCCTGCTTGCGGAAGTCGAGCAGCTCGGTGATGAGTTCCCGTAGCTGTATGCTGTTCTTGTAGATGCCCAGTACCTTGTTATATATGGCAGGCGTGAAGTTCTGGAGTTGCATCAGCGTTTCCACTTGGGCCACGATGAGTGTCAGCGGGGTGCGGAATTCATGGGAAATGTTGGTGAAGAAACGTAGCTTTGACTGGTTCAGGGCCTCTACGTCACGGATGTGCTTCTGTTCGTACTTCAGTGATTCACGCAACTTGATTCTGGACTTGTAGGTACGCACCAGATACCAGAGCAGGATTCCCGTCACTATCAGGTAGATAAGATAGGCAAGGGGAGTCTTGTAGTAGGGAGGCAACACGTGTATGGTCAGGTGGACTTGCGGACAAAGGCTCTCGTCTTTTCCGTTGGGCTTTATAATCAAGTTATAGGTTCCGGCGTTCAGGTTGGTATAGGTGATGTTGTGCAGTCCACGGGCACTGTTCCAGTCGTTGGAGAAGCCTTCCAGCTTATAGATGATGTCGTCTTTGTTGGCGGCTACATAGTTTGAAGTGGCAAACTCTATGCTGAACATGGACTGGTCAGCGTTGAGCGTTAATCTCGGGGGTGCAGTACAAGGCTTGCTGCAGGATACCGGTTCTCATCTCCACTTGTATTTCCGTTCCGTTCACAATGAGGCGGGAGAGGATGATTTTGTAGGGTTTCGGCGTGAAGTTCAACTCCATTTCATGGAAAGAAATCATTCCCTGCGTGCCTCCCAGGAATATCTCTCCGTCACGGGTCACGCAAAGGGCATTCTCGTTGACGGCAGTCATTGGGAAACCGTTTTCGGCACTGTAGTTCAGGAATGCCTTTTGCCGGTAGTCGAAGATGGAGAAGCCCTCGTTGGTGATGAGCAGCAGTTTGCCGCTGGTGGGGGATTCCTCCGTCTCATAGATACAGTCGCTGGAAAGGCCGTTCTTCGCTTGGTCAAAGTTCTCGAAGTCGTTGCTGGCAGGGCGGTATAAGTCCAGTCCGCTGCCCGAAGTGGCGAACACAGATTGCCTTTGCTGTCTTGGGTAATGTTGTTTACATTGTTGTTGCTGATGCTGTGTGGGTCGCAGTATCATGGCGGTAGTTGGTCAGTTTGCCGGTATCGAAACGGTAGCTGAACACACCTTCGCCCGTGGCTGCAATCCAGAGCGTACCGTTGCTGTCGAAGTGACATCTGCCACCATCTTGATTTTTTGCCTTCTTTGCTGTCCTGGAACAGTTGTTGGCATTTCCCGTTGGCAGTCGAAGAGGCAGATTCCGTTTTGGGTGGCTATCACCAGGTGGTCTTGGTAAGGCGCGATATCGCGGATGATGTCGGAAGGCAAGGTCTCCGGATTACCTGCTTCCATGCGGTAGTGTGTGAATTGCCCCGAGCGTATGTCCAGTCTGTTCAGTCCGCCCAGATGGGTTCCTATCCAGATGATGTCTTTGGAGGCATCATAATAGAGAGCCTTGATGTTGTTATGGGAAATACTGTTGGGACCGATTTCCGGGCGGAACCATTTGAACTCACGGGTACGGCGGTTGTAATAGTTCAGTCCGCCCCCTTCGGTGCCAATCCACAGATTGCCGTCCTTGTCTTCGATGGTGCGGCCTACAACCGGATTGCTCAGCCCCTTCTTTTCGATGGGCGAATACATATAGCGGCTGTATATCTCGTACTCGGGGTTGAAGTAGTTGACGCCGCCAAAGTAGGTCCCCAGCCACAGCGTTCCTTGGTTGTCCTTTACGATGCACCAGATGGAAGAGTGTGTCAGTCCGTCGCTCTGGGCATCACTGGCAGTGTGGTTCTGGAAGAGTCCCGTACTTTTGTCATACCGGTTCAATCCGTTGAATGTCCCAATCCAGATGTTTCCCAGATTGTCTTCACAGCAGGCTCGCACGAAGTTGGAAGAGATGCTGTAAGGGTTCTTTGCGTCGTATTCAAAGATTTCGATGGTTCCGTCGGTCTTTACATGGTGCAGCCCTTCTTCCCAGCTGCCAATCCATAACTCGCCTTCGCTGTCTTGGTATATGCTGGTGATGTTGCCTTTCAGGATGGGGTGGGTCAGCTCGTTCTTGTCCAGTTGCAGGCGGTATGCTCCGTCGGTGGTCGTTCCAATCCACATTTGTCCTTTGTCCAGATGCATACAGCAGATTTCCAGACTTTTTCCGGGAAGCTGGTAATAGAGGTCAAAGTTCCCGGTCTGCTCGTTATAGCGGTAGATTTCATTCTGTTTTCCGATGAAAAGGGCCTCTTTGTAATATATGCTGTGTACATTTCCTTGCAGCAGGGTGGTGAATCTTTGGGTGGCGAGATTGAACTCGGCTACTCCTTCCGTACAGAGCAGGTAGATTTTTCCGTTACGGTTGCCGGCCATGCGCAGCACGGTGTTGCAGAAAAGGCTGTAAGGGTCGTTCTTCTGCAGCTTGTAAGTTTGTATGTCTTCTCCGTCATAACGGTTCAAGCCTTCTCGGGTTCCAATCCATAAGACACCGTTTTCATCGATGTAAAGGCTGTTCACGGAGAATTGTGACAGACCGTCGTCGGTTGTCAGATGGTTGAAGGTGATGTTCTGCGCCTGCAGGGTTGCAGCAATCATGCTTACTGAAACAAGAAGCAGCCGGATGATAAACGTTCGCACTTTTCGGGTAGTTTTTAAGGTTTCAGTTACAAATATAGGTATATTTTGTACAAGACTTCTTATTTATTAGGCAGTTTTTGCGGTTATGTTTGGATAAATGTATAATTTTGGAAGCGCGCCGAACGATACTTGTCTTTTGATAGATGGCAATCGGCGTATCTTTGTAAACAAATTAATTCATTTATTATCATGAAAGACCTTTTATCTATTGTATCTCATTTTCAAATGCAGGGTACGGTTCGTGAAATCAAGCCTTTAGGCTCAGGCCTGATTAACGATACGTACAAAGTGACCACCGTTGAGGCCGATGCGCCGGACTATGTTCTGCAACGTATCAATCATGCCATTTTCCAGAATGTAGAGATGTTACAGTCTAATATCGAGGCTGTGACCGGGCATATCCGTAAGAAGCTGGAAGAGAAAGGAGAGGCCGATGTCGAGCGTAAAGTGCTTCATTTCATCCCCACGGCCGAAGGGAAAACCTATTGGTATGACGGTGAGAACTACTGGCGTATCATGACTTTTATTCCCCGTGCCAAGACTTACGAGACGGTGAACCCCGAATATTCCTATTATGCGGGAACTGCCTTCGGTAATTTCCAGGCTATGCTTGCCGACATTCCAGATACATTGGGCGAGACAATTCCCGATTTCCACAACATGGAGTTCCGCCTGAAGCAACTCGTGATGCTGTGGCTGCCGATGCGGCGGGACGTGTGCAGGAGGTGCGGTATTTTCTGGATGAGATAGAAAAACGCGCTGATGAAATGTGTAAGGCAGAACGTCTGTACCGTGAAGGCAAACTGCCCAAACGGGTATGCCACTGTGATACGAAAGTAAACAACATGATGTTCGACGAAGACGGTACGGTGCTTTGTGTCATCGACCTGGATACGGTGATGCCCAGCTTCATCTTCTCCGATTATGGCGATTTCCTTCGCTCAGGTGCAACACGGGGTTGGAAGACGACAAGAATCCGGATAATGTGAACTTCAATATGGAAATATTCCGGGCATTTACCAAGGGCTATCTGGAATCGGGCAAGTCCTTCCTGTTGCCGATAGAGATTGAGAATCTGCCTTATGCGGCTGCCTTGTTCCCATACATGCAGTGCGTACGCTTCCTGGCAGATTATATCAACGGTGATACTTATTATAAAATCCAGTATCCGGAGCACAATCTTGTGCGTACCAAGGCTCAGTTCAAACTGTTGCAGAGTGTGGAGGAACATACACCGGAGATGAAAAAGTTCATTGACTCATGTATCTGAAAAAGTTTTTAATGACGATGGCGGCAGCTCTTTGCATGTTGCCGCTGTCTGCAATTAATCCCCAAAATAGTAAAATGAAAGAATTGAATGTAAAGAAAGTAAGTGTGGCCAATATACCGGTAGAGTCGGTTCCGGCTCTTCTGGATGAAGAGAAGGTGGCGTTTCAGCCCGTAAACACTGTGAATTGGGCTGCTTTTCCTTATACTCCCGATGTGGAATTCCGCATAGCGCATACGGAAGATGCATTCTGCTGCATTCAAGGTAAGGGAAGCGAGTGTACGCGCAGTTGCAGGCCACGATAACGGTCCGGTTTGGAAGATGCGTGTGTAGAGTTCTTCTCTGTGCCTGCCGATGACGGAGTGTACTACAATATGGAGTGTAATTGTGCCGGGACTCTGCTTATTGGGGCAGGTGCCGGACGTGGAAACCGCCAGCATGCCCCGCAAGAGGTGCTCGATAAAGTACAGCGTTGGGCTTCTTTGGGACGTGAGGCTTCGACGAAAGAGTAGGTGAGTGTGCCTGGGAAGTGGCCCTGGTCATCCCTTATTCCGCTTTCTTCCTGCATGACATCACTTCGTTGGATGGAAAGACGCTCCGTGCCAATTTTTATAAATGCGGTGACAAGCTCCAGACTCCCCATTTCCTTTCCTGGAATCCGATAGGTCTGGAGAAGCCGAACTTCCATTGCCCGGAGTTCTTCGGTACCCTGCATTTCGAGTAGTAGTAGAACAAAAAATTACTCAACCTGCCCTCACCACTATCACCGCTTTTCTGAAACTCCCTATTCATCGCCCTTTCAAGGGTGAGTGAGAGCAAATAAAAAGGGTGAGGGCAAATTTTACCCTCACCCTTCCGAGCGTACCCGGTTGCTTCCTGCTTCTTTCCCCGTCTTTTATAGGACAAGACAGACCATTGTCTACAGAAACAGTATAATAAATACCCTTTATATACTTAATCCGTTAGTTCACAACACAGAACAGTTTGTTCCAGCATTAGAGAACACTTTGTTTCAGTATAGAAAAACACTTTGTTTTCATATAATGGAACGAACTGTTTTGTTAAGGGAAACAAAGTGTTTTCTATAAGGAAACAAAATGTTTAGTTAAAGGAAACAGTTTGTTTTACTTAGCATACTGCCTGGAATGAATATGCATCAAAAAATAGTAAAAGATAATGCAGGAACTATTGTAGAGGAATATAGAAAAAGGCACGAACTACGCAGACTTACAGAAAAGAATTTATTCATCCGTATTGTCTGCGTGATTCGTGCCCGAAGAAGGGTGTTTACTTCACGATTCCTTTGGAATTCTTGATGAAGTTGATGATATTGTGTATCTCGTCACTCATCGGTACTTGGTCTTCAATCTTCTGCAAGGCATCCTGCACGCTGAAGTTTCCCTGGTATACCAGACGGTAGGCATTTACGATATGGCGCAATACACGTTCGGTCACCTGGTGTTTGTGTTGAAGCACAGCAGCGTTGATGCGTGGTATTCTGCCGGATTACCGTTCATGATGATATAGGGCGGCACATCTTTTGATATGCGGCAGCCTGCCTGAATCAGTACCCAACTTCCAATGTGGCAGTATTGGTGCAGAATGACATTGCTGCTCAGAATGGTACAGTCGTCTATCTGACATTCTCCGGCTACGGTAGTCTTGATACCCAGTACACAATGGTTGCCTATCTGCACGTCGTGGCAGAGGTGTACACCATCCATCAGGTAGTTCTCATTACCGATGCGGGTAGCGCTTCCTGCATGGGTAGCACGGCTGACAACCACGTTCTCGCGGATGTCGTTATTATCACCGATAATCAGCATACTGCTCTCTCCCGTATAGTGGAAGTCTTGCGGTTCGGCACCCAGAACGGCATTGTGATGCACCTTGTTCCCTTTTCCCATGCGGGTACCGTGCAGAATTTTTGCACCCGACATAATAATACAGTCATCACCGATTTCCACGTTCCCTTCGATAAAAGCAAAGGGCTGGATGGTTACATTCTTGCCGATTTTTGCGGCAGAATCTACATAAGCTAACGGACTTATCATAGTAATTAGCGATTAATGATTAATGATTAGTGATAAATGGTTAGTGATTAGGATTTACTATTTCATTAATCGCTAATCACTAATCACTTATCGCTCATTTTATTCTCTTCCTCCTCCAAGCGCTTGATACAGACTGATGACTGCCTGCATGCTGCTGAAGGTGTCGGATACTTCTGCAAGCTGTGCGCTGAGGTAAGACTGCTCGGCAGACAAGACTTCCAGATAGGTCGACGTGCCTAAGTTAAACAATTCTTTTGTATCTGAGGCAGCTTGGCGGGCAGAATTTACTTGAATAGTGCGTGAAACGGCTTTGTCCTTCTCCATTTGATACAGGTGCAGGGCGTTGCTCACTTCATTTCCGGCATTTAGCAGGGCGGTTTGGAACTGAATCTTAGCCTGCTCCTCTTGTGCCTTGGCTTGTTTCAGACGGGCAATGTTGGCACCGCGATAGAACAAGGGTTGCGTCAGCGAACCGATGGCGGAAGCAGCAGTTTACCCGGGTTGACGATACCTGCACCGGAGTTATTGGTCCAGCCTCCCGAACCGCTCAATGTAATCTGCGGGTAGAAAGCGGCACGGGCGCTGTTGGTATTATAGTAGCTGGCAGCCAGTGACATCTCGGCAGCTTTCACGTCCGGACGGTTGGATAGCAACTGCAAGGGGATACCTACTGAAAATTCCGTAGGCAGCTGTTGCTCTTCCAGTACACCGCGTGCGATGCTCTGTGCCGGTTGGTGCAACATCAGGCAGAGGGCGTTTTCGGTTTCGCGTATGCTCTGGCGTATGTCGGGCAGTGATGCCATGACTTGAGCGTAGGCAGTGCGGCTCTGCTCTACGGCAGCAGAAGTGGTTCCGTAGATGCCTGCATCTTTCATGGCTTGCACGGTCTCCAGGTTCTTTTTCAGAATCTCGACGGTGCCTTCGGTGATTTGCAGTTGGCGGTCCAGCATCAGCAGGGTGTAGTACATGTTGCTACGCCGGCGATGACTTGCGTCTGAACGGCTTGTTCGTAGAATTGCGTCTGCTTCAAGCTAACCTTTGCTTGTCGCTTCGGGTTCAGCAGTTGACCGAAGAGGTCGACTTGCCAGCTTGCGGTGACGGGCAGGGAGTAGATTTGTGTAGCCTTTCCCTTGTCCCAGCTGCTGACGGTTCCTTGCGGAGACAAGGCAAGCATCGGAGCATAGGCAAGGCGGGCAGACATCAGTGCGGCTTGTGCTTGTTTCACGTTCAAGGCGGCACTGCGCAGGTCACCGTTGTTGGTGAGTGCTTGCTCGATAAGTGTCTGCAGCTGTGGGTCTGTGAACACTTCTCTCCAAGGCAGATTACCGAAGTTGGCCGTATCTGCGGCTAATGTATCGTTCACGGACGCCGTGTCGCGATACAGTCCGGCAGTTGTCATGTCTTCGGGTCTGTCGTATGATTTGTAGATGTGGCAACTGCTCAATAAAGCAGTTGCGCACATCAGGCATATTATTTTCTTCATAATCGCTAATCGTTAATCACTATTTTGTATATTGTTCAATCTCCGGTTCTGCATCCGAGTTGTCCACATCTTCCCATTCCATCGGCTTGAATTTCTCCTGCAGGTACTGGAATGCCACGAACAGTGCGGGCACTATGAAGATTTGCAGAATCATACCGATTAACATACCGCCGATGGCAGACGTACCCAGCGTACGGTTACCGTTGCACCCGCACCGGAAGCAAACATCAGCGGGAGCAGACCGACAATCATTGCCAACGACGTCATCAAGATAGGACGCAGACGGGCTGCGGCACCCAATACGGCTGCCCAGGTGATACTCATACCCATTCTGCGGCGTTCGAGGGCAAACTCTACAATCAAGATGGCATTCTTGGCCAACAGACCCATCAACATGATGAGGGCAATCTGCATATAGATGTCATTGGACATCGTACCCAGAATCATTTTCAGTGCCGGGATGCTGCCCAATGCGCCTATACCGCCTACAAAGAGGAAGCTACCCAGCAGACCGAACGGCACGGACAGCAATACGGATAAAGGCAGGATGTAGCTTTCGTACTGGGCACTCAGCAACAGATAAACGAATACGAAGCACAATATGAAGATGAGTCCCGTAGTGCTGCCACTCGTTTCGGCCTCTTCACGCGCCATACCTCCCAACTCATAACCGAAACCGGCAGGCAGGTTTTCCTGCGCCACTTCGGCAATGGCTTGCAGAGCCTGACCGGAAGTGTAGCCTGATGCGGGAGCCACCATCACCTTCATGGAGGTGTAGAGGTTGAAACGGCTGATGACGTCAGGACCATATACTTTCTTGATGGAGATGAACTGCGTGATAGGTGCCATCTCGTTGCCGTTGCGCACCTTGATGCTTTGCAGTGTTTCCATATTCTTGGTAGCATCAGGTTCGGCTTGTACTATTACGCGGTACATCTTACCGAAGCTGTTGAAGTTGGAAGCATACAAACCACCGTAATATCCTGCAAGGTAGTCAAGATGTCATTGGGGCTGATGCCTGCTTTCTTACAAGCGGCAGCGTCAATGTCCAGCTGGTATTGCGGGAAGTGAGGGTTGAAGGATGTCTTGGCAGAGTTGATTTCAGGGCGTGCTTCCAGGGCTGCGTTATAGTTGTTCACCACGTCGAAGAAGTGGTTCAAATCACCACCCGTCTTGTCCTGCATGTTCAACTCGATGTCGCTTGAAGCCGAGTAACCCGGAATCATAGGCGGCGCGAAGAACAATACCTGCGCTTCCTTGATAATCTTTTGGGCGCGCATGTACAAAGTGGCGTACACAATCGTGGAGTTCTGCATCGTGGAACGTTCTTCCCAGTTCTTCAGCTTGATGATGAGTGAACCGTAGGAGGGGCCTTGACCGCCCAAGAAGCTATAACCTGAGATAACGGTACGTGACTGTACGGCAGGGTCTGCAGCAACCAAGCTGTCCACACGGTTCAAAATCTCTTGTGCGCGTTCTTGTGAAGTGCCCGGAGCAGTGTCACAGCGCCCATGATGGTACCGGTGTCTTCGTTGGGCACCATACCGGTCGGGGTTATCTGCATGAATACGCCCAACAGTACAATAGAGCCGATAACCAGTCCTGCCGATATCCAGCGTTTCTGGATGAAGAACAACACTTGTTTCTTATACTTGCCCAAGATACCGTTGTATGAGTCATTGAAGGATTGTTTGAACTTGTCGGTAGTCATACTGCCAACGCCAGCACACTGATGATAATCATCAAGCTACACAGAATGGGGTGTTCGCTGAAGCTGAACAGACCGAAAATCATGCCCAGGATAGCTACCGTCACGAAGAGCAGTGTAATGCCGGGACGCATCAACCGGCCTATAGAGTCGGCATAACGTGCAATCATAATCTTGCGGGCTTCCTTGGCGGCAACGCTACACGCTCTTTCAGACTTTCGTGTCCGCCGTTGTGAGGTTTCAGGAAGATGGCACACAGCGCAGGACTCAGGGTCAGGGCGTTCAGAGCGAGAAACCGATGGCAATCGCCATGGTCAAACCGAACTGACGGTAGAAAGTACCTGCCGTACCTCCCATGAAGCTCACGGGAACGAATACGGACATCATCACCAACGTAATGGAGACGATGGCACCACCCAGTTCACTCATGGCGTCGATGGAAGCTGTACGGGCCGATTTGTAGCCCTGGTCCAGCTTGGCATGGACGCCCTCGACGACGACGATGGCATCATCGACCACAATCGCAATGGCAAGCACCATGGCCGAAAGGGTCAGCAAGTTGATACTGAAGCCAATCAGTTTCAATACGAAGAAGGTGGCAATCAACGCCACGGGAATGGCGATGGCGGGAATCAACGTGGAGCGCATATCCTGCAGGAAGATATACACTACGATGAACACCAGGATAAAGGCCTCGATCAATGTCTTGATTACCTCATGTATGGAAGCGAAGAGGAAGTCGTTGGCACTCTGTGCAATGTTTATCTTTAAGCCGGCGGGCAGTTTGCTGGAATAGTCGTCCAGTAGGGCCTCGATATCCGAGATGGTCTGCGTGGCATTACTGCCTGCCATCTGGAAAATGATACAACTCACGCTTTATGTCCGTTTACCATATTGTTGAATCCGTATGACAGACGGCCCAGTTCCACATTTGCTACATCCTTCAGACGGAGTATTTCACCGTTCTCCAAGGCCTTGATGACAATGTTCTCGAACTCCGTAGTCTGTTGCAGACGTCCTTTGTAACGCAGAGTATACTGGTAGGTTTGGTTACCGCGCTCACCCAACTGGCCGGGAGCCGCTTCGATGTTCTGTTCGCTCAAGGCGGCAACCACATCGTTGGGGATAAGTTTGTATTGGGCCATTACATCAGGTTTCAGCCAGATACGCATGGAGTAGTCTTGTCCCAATACCATGGCATCGCCCACACCGTTGACACGTTTCACCTCAGGGATAAGGTTGATGTTGGCGTAGTTTTCCAGGAACTCGATGTTGTACTGGTCTTTTCATCATAGATGGAGAATACCATCAACATGGAAGTCTGGCGTTTACGGGTGGTTACACCGATTTTGGTAACTTCGGCAGGCAGCAAGCCTTGCGCCATGGAAACGCGGTTCTGTACGTTCACCGCTGCCATATCGGGTCGGTACCTTGCTTGAAGTAGATGGAGATGTCGCCCGAACCGCTGTTGGTGGCGCTCGAACTCATATACATCATATTTTCCACACCGTTAATCTGGTCCTCCAGCGGAGCGATAACGGAGTTAAGCACCGTTTGGGCATTGGCACCTTGGTAAGTCGCACTTACCGATACGGTGGGAGGTGCAATGTCCGGGTATTGGGTGATAGGCAAGGTAGCCAGACCAATAACTCCTAAGATTACTATCAGGATGGAAATTACCGTTGATAGTACCGGACGGTTAATAAATCTATCTAATTTCATTTCATGAACAATTAAGGAATTAAAAATTGAAGAATTTTTTTATTTTTCATTCTTTCATTGAAACGCAGTCTGAATATTGCCTTCTTTCTGGTCTTTCAGGGCCTTCTGGTATTCGGCTTCCTTTTCAGCAGGCGTGATGGGCGTGATGGACTGTCCGTCCTTCAGGTTCTGTACCCCTTCGATAACGATTTTTTCGCCTGCTTTCAAACCTTCCGTCACGTAATAATACTTGCCGTCGTCTAAGCTGAACACTTTTAACTTCGGTATTTTTCAGCGTGTTGTCCGGTTGCAGTACGAATACGAACTGCTTGTCCTGGATTTCGGTAGTGGCAGACTGTGGAATCATGATGACATCATGCAGCGGGTTGGGGAATACCACATTGCCGGTGCTTCCACTACGCAGCACGTTGTGCTTGTTGGGGAAGAGGGCACGCATGGTTACCGAACCGGTAGTCTGGTCAATGACTCCGCTGATTGTCTCCACGCGGCCACTGTCGGCATACATGGTTCCGTCGATGAGCTGCAACTGTACATTCGGCATCTTTTCCAGAATTTCCTTGGTGCTACCGCCTTCACGAATCTGTGACAAGAGTTGGCGTTCGGTCATGGAGAAGTAGGCGTACATTTCGGAGATGTCGGCAACGGTAGTCAGCGGGCTGGCTACGGAAGGACTAACCAAGCTACCTACGCGGTAGGGAATGCTACCTACTACACCGTCACTGGGGCTGGTTACACTGGTGTATGACAAATTGTTCTTGGCATTGACCAATTGGGCATTGGCTTGTGCTAGTTGTGCCTTTGTCTGTGCCAGCTGGTTTTCGGCCATTTGCAAATCGTAGTCACTGATGATGTTTTTCTTGTTCAGTTCACGTTTGTTGTTTACAGTCAGTTCTTGTGTGTTTACGGCAGCTTTGGCTGTTTCAACAGCAGCTTTGGCCGAATTTACGGCTGCCTGATACTGTACGGGGTCGATGCTGAACAACACTTGTCCTTTGCGCACTGTTGCGCCTTCATCCACGTGCAATTTTGTGATGAACCCACTCACCATCGGGCGGATTTCTACATCTTGTTTACCCTTGATAGTAGCAGGGTAGCTGTTTGTCAAGTTGGCAGTGGTGGTCTTTGCCTCAATCACTGCAAATTCGGGAGCTTTACCCGTTCCTTTGTCGCCTTGTCCGCAACTGCTGAGCAGTGCCAGGCAACATGCCAATAATACTAATCTACTCTTCATACTCTTTTTTGTTCTCTGTATAATTTTATATTCTTCTTTTTTTCGATTCTTGAAAGGCGTTTTCGTGTGTAATTCATGATTTAGAAATAAGGCAGGAAAAAGAAAACTGAATACTCCTATTCAGTTTTCGTCTGCAAAAATATTCTTTTCTTAGTATATAAGGGGTGAAACACTTCCTTTTTTAACTATGTTTCATACATAGATGAGAACGAAAGGACATTTTTTGATTAAAATACTGTAAAGCATACCGCTAATTGGCAGATAACCTTTATTTTTGCAGCATGTTAGAACGTAAACGCCATACTAAAATGAAGCCGCTTTTCCGCAGGTTGTTGGGGGGTGTTGCCATAGCTGCCGCACTGTATTCTTGTGCCAGTGTGGGCCGTATTGAAGGAGGACCTTATGATGAGACTCCTCCGCGTTTTATTTCCGGTACTCCCACGCCCGGCGCACTCCATCACAATAAAATAAACTTTCCATTGAGTTCGATGAATTTATCAAGCTTGACAAGCCGAATGAGAAGATTGTAATATCCCCTCCGCAGGTGCAGCAGCCCGAAATTAAGTCTAATGGGAAGAAGGTGGTCATCACTCTGCAGGATACATTGAAACCCAATACTACTTATACATTCGATTTTGGTGATGCCATCCAGGATAATAATGAGGGGAATCCCTTGGAGAATTTCTTCTATTCTTTCTCTACGGCGACCGTCTCGACTCTATGGCTGTGGCCGGTACAGTACTGAATGCGGCCAATCTTGAACCGGTGAAAGGAATGCTGGTCGGTCTGCATGCCAATCTGGCCGACTCCGCTTTTACCAAACTTCCTTTTGAGCGGGTGGGGCGTACGGACAGTCGCGGACGCTTCTCTATCCGTGGAGTGGCTCCCGGCAAGTATCGCATTTATGCCTTGCAGGATGCCGACCAGAATTTTGCCTATTCCCAGCCGACGGAAGTGATAGCTTTTAATGACTCTATCATCATTCCTTCCATGGAAGAGCGCATGCGCCAGGATACGACCTGGATAGACTCGCTGACAGTAGATACGATTGTAGAACGTCAATATACCCACTACCTTCCGGATGATGTTCTGCTGCGTGCTTTCAAGGAGCTTTCCTTCTCGCAACGTTTTTTGAAGGCCGAACGGTTGACTCCGGAGAAGTTTTCGCTCTATTTCACTGCTCCGGCAGACACGTTGCCTTTATTGAAAGGATTGAACTTTAATGGGGAAGATGCGTTTGTTATAGAACAGCCTACGGCCGGAACGATACGATTCATTATTGGATAAAGGATTCTCTGCTCTATAAGCAGGATTCCCTGAAAATGAGTATCACCTATTTGTATACGGATAGCCTGAAACGATTGGTACCCCGTACCGATACTTTGAATGTGCTGGCGAAGTTGACATACGACAAGCAGCAGAAGCAGAAGCAGGAAGCGAAGGAAAAGGAACAGAAAGAGCGTGAGAAGAAAAAGAAGAAGTTGAAGGAAGGTGAGGTGGAAGAGCCCGAGCCGACGGAATTCCTGGCTGTAGATGTGTATGCCCCTTCTGCAATCGATGTATATGATTATCTTACTCTGTCGTTTACGGAGCCGGTGGCAAGCATAGATACCACCGCTTTCCATCTGAAACTGAAAGTGGACTCGTTGTGGCAGGATATCCCGTTCGACTTTATGCGCGACTCTTTGGACTTGAAGCGTTATAATCTGTTTGCCGAATGGGCACCCGGCGAAAGCTATACATTTGAAGTGGATTCTGCTGCCATACGCGGGTTGTACGGGTTGTTCTCCGACAAGATAAAGAAGGACTTCAAGGCCAAGAAGCTGGAAGAGTACGGGCAGATATTCTTTAATGTGCATGGAGCGGACTCTCTGGCTTTTGTGGAACTACTGGACGGTCAGGACAAAGTGCTGCGCACGGTGCCGGTGTGGATGGGAAAGCCGATTTCTATTTCCTCAATCCGGGCAAATATGGAGCGCGGCTGATAAATGATACGAATGGGAATGGCGTCTGGGATACGGGAAACTATGCCGAGAAGCGCCAGCCTGAAATGGTTTACTATTATCCGATGGTTCTGGAGCTTAAAGCGAACTTTGATTTGACCCAGGAATGGGATATTAAGGCCAAGTCCCTGGATAGGCAGAAGCCGGACGAACTAAAAAACAAAAACCAGATGAAGACAAGAAAAAGCAAAACAGGAACAAAAATAACCGCAGTGGCAATAGCAGCCGCAACAGTGGTAGAGCCATAGCTATTAGGCGGAAGCAATTGTTCATTCTATTAATGGTGGGAGCGGTCTGTTTGGGAACCTCCCAGTCTGTTCAGCCCAATGTACTGCAAAGAATGAAGCTTTCCAGTCGGGCGAGCATGTCATGTACGATTTATATTTCAATTGGAAGTTCATTTGGAAGAAGGTGGGTCTGGCAAGCCTCACTACCAATGCCACGACTTACCATTCCGAGCCTGCATTTCGCTTTAACTTGCTTTGTGTAGGCAGTAAAAAGACCGATTTTTTCTTCAAGATGCGTGATACGTTGACTTGTTATGTCAGCGATAGGTTGGAGCCGCTCTACTTCCGTAAAGCGGCGGAGGAGGGAAGCCGCCATACGGTGGACGAGGCTTGGTTCTCCTACTCGGACGGACTGGCGAATGTAAAGCAGAGACGCACCTGGCACAATCCCGTGCGTGAGGCTCAGGAGATGGAATACAGTGATAGTCGCTGTATCTTCGATATGTTGAGCATTTTGGCGCAGGCGCGCTCTTATGACCCTAAAGACTACAAGGTAGGCAGAAGATACTCTTTCCCATGGCCACGGGACGCAGGTGGAAGAGCAGACGTTGATTTACCGCGGCAAGGAGGAGGTCAAGGCGAATAACGACACCGTTTACCGCTGCTTGGTATTCTCTTTCGTAGAGTACAAGAAAGGTAAGGAGAAGGAGGTCATCACCTTCTTCGTATCCGATGATAAGAACCACCTTCCCATTCGCTTGGACATGTATTTGAATTTCGGTTCGGCCAAGGCATTCTTCAAGAGTGTCCGGGGCAACCGCTATCCGATGACGTCTGTGGTAAGGAAAAAGTGATGTTATCCCCTTTTCTAAATACACTGGATTCGAAAGTGGCAATCAGTTTTCCCTCCTGGTTGGTGACGTCGATCTGGTAATATCCGGTGGTGCGGCCGATGTAGCGTTCGCGTGCTTCGGCATACAGTACATCGCCCGGTCCGCTGCTGCGCAGGAAGGTGATATTGGACGAAAGAGAGAAGGCCAATGTTCCGTGGGAGTTGGCTGCTGCTGCCAGTGCCAGGTCGGCAAGGGTGAAGATGGCACCCCCTTGCGTACGGCCTCCCGCATTGAGATGCTCTGCCGTGATAACCAGGCGTGCCTTGCTGTATCCTTCCTTTATTTCTATCAGTTCTACACCTGCATTCGTGGCGAAGCGGTCGTTCTTAAAAAACTCTTGTGCGGTCATGGGGAGTAATGATTAATGTTTAGTGATTAATGATTAATGGGTGGAAAATATGTGCTTCTGGACGCAAAAGTAACGATTTTAGGCCATTCAATTGAATTATTTAGGCGGGTCAAATCTGTACACTTGCTCTACTTTTGCAC
>ENA-OQDD01000489-OQDD01000489.1-human-gut-metagenome-genome-assembly--contig:-NODE-489-length-16160-cov-2.832595_pt1 | contig 16160 bp, 18 predicted proteins | sample MGYA00242507_ERZ504598 | MGnify/ENA primary metagenome ERZ504598 (study PRJEB26092, sample SAMD00036318) | human gut metagenome | host: Homo sapiens | study: EMG produced TPA metagenomics assembly of... | reverse complement strand
GCACCGCAGAGCGTGAATTACTGCGTCACAGATTTTCGTCGTACCCCGGTACGCCTTCAAATCTGTTCCTTGCAATTCGCGCTCTGCAGCACTGCCTTTTTTGCATTATTTTCGGGTCTTGCTATAGTTCCTCCTGCAAATGCGCCGTCCCCCTCTGCTGTACTGCCGGGCGGCTGAGATCAGACACACGACTGGGAGAGTGTGGTCAGCGACACCGCGGGGCGGTGCGGCTGGGATGACAGGAGTGAGCGGTGAAGAGAGAATGAATGCTCGATGGGTGAGGTGTGTGGTTGGAAGATTGTTATGGTGACAATAGAGTGAAAGTGTTATGACGTAAGGAGTGATGGTGGTATGATGCTGGGTAAGTATTTTAAGAAGACGGTGTTTCGGAAGGAGCACACGGCGGATGGGGTGGTGCCGGAGGCGCCGCAGGGGATTTTGAAGAAGTGTAATGCTTGTAAGGGGGCTATTTTTACGGAGGATGTGAAGAGGAATCTTTATATTTGTCCGAAGTGTGGGAATTATTTTCGGGTGCATGCGTATCGGAGGATTGAGTTTCTTCTGGATGATGGGAGTTTTGAGGAATGGGATCAGGGGATGACGGCGGGGAATCCGCTGGGGTTTCCGGGGTATGAAGAGAAGGTGAGGGCTCTGCAGGAGAGAACAGGACTTACGGAGGCTGTTGTGACTGGTAAGGGACGGATCAACGGGATGGAGACGGTGATCGGGGTCTGTGATGGCAGGTTTATGATGGCCAGTATGGGTGAGGCTGTTGGGGAGAAGATTACGCGGGCGGTGGAGAGGGCGACGAAGCTCTCGCTGCCGGTGATTTTGTTGCGTGCTCGGGAGGGGCGCGGATGCAGGAGGGGATTGTTTCTCTGATGCAGATGGCGAAGACGTCGGCGGCGCTGAAAAGACACAGTGATGCGGGGCTTTTGTATGTGAGTGTGCTGACGGACCCGAGACGGGCGGCGTGACGGCGAGCTGGGCGATGCTGGGGGATATTATTCTGGCGGAGCCGCATGCGCTGATTGGGTTTGCGGGACCGAGGGTTATTGAGCAGACAATAGGACAGAAACTGCCGAAAGGGTTCCAGCGGGCGGAGTTTCTGGTGGAGCATGGGTTTGTGGATCGGATTCTGCCAAGAGAAGAGGCGAAAGAGGTGCTGGCGGAGATTCTGCGGATGCATGGGAAGCGTGCGGAAGGTATGGCATCGGGCGGTGGCGATTTGATGAAGAATTCTGTGCCGGAAGAAAATGGGAAGGAACTGCAGAAAGAAGAGACTGCGGCAGAAAGCGTGAAGGCGCTGGCAGAAGAAACTGAAAATACGGAAACTTCCAGGGACGGACAGGAAAAATCGCTTCGGGGAGAAAAAGAAGAGACGGAGTGGGAGAATCTGCGGAAATCGTCGGCCTGGGATTGTGTGCAGAAAGCGCGGAAAAAAGACCGGCCGGTCGGAGGGGATTATATTCGGGAGCTGTTTCCGGATTTTATCGAGTTCCATGGCGACCGGCTGTATGGCGATGATGCGGCGATCATCGGTGGTATTGCGTCGTTTGACGGCACACCGGTCACGGTCATCGCCGAGGCGAAAGGCGCGGATACGAAAGAAAACATCCGCCGCAATTTCGGCATGCCGTCCCCGGAGGGCTACCGCAAAGCCCTGCGTCTGATGAAACAGGCCGAAAATTCCACAGGCCTGTTATCTGTCTCGTAGACACCCCAGGCGCCTTCTGCGGAATGGAAGCCGAAGAACGCGGCCAGGGCGAGGCGATTGCGCGGAACCTGTATGAAATGTCAGCGTTAAAAACGCCGGTTCTTTCTATTGTCATTTCAGAAGGCGGCAGCGGCGGTGCACTGGCACTCGCCGTGGCGGATGAAGTGTGGATGATGCAGAATGCCATCTACTCCATCCTGTCGCCGGAGGGATTTGCAAGCATCCTGTGGAAAGACGGCAAACGCGCGCCGGAGGCCGCCGAGGTGATGAAGCTGACGGCGGGGGATTTGAAGGAACTGGGAATTGTAGAAGAGATTGTGGAAGAGCCGGGGGAGTTTACGGTGGACACAATGCCAGTGGTGTGTGAAGAATTGAGAGGCAAAATTCTGAGATTCCTGGAAAAGTATGAGAAGATGGATGGGGAAGAACTGGTAGAGGAGAGGTATCGGAGATTTCGGGATATGTGAAAAGAAGATTTTGACATATTCTGAAATGCATGATATTATGATATTGAAAAGAGTGCTACCGATAGACGGTTAGTCCATATTTATTGGTTTATGTAAAAATAGTCGCCAAAGTTTGCAGGACTGGGCGGCTATTTTTGTGATTTCGCAGTATCTTTGCCGAAGTTGTATCCAAGGCTAAAACAGCTTCGTGCTGGATTCCCTGCGTGGCCTCGACGAGACGATTCAGTACGGACAGGGCGAAAAACGGAAAGAGCAGATGTCAGAGCGGTCGAAAGAACTGGCTTCTGTGCAGGAAAACTTAAGCCGCATGGAAGGCTCCCAGCGGTCTGTCACCAACATGGTGATTCTTCTGGCATCGTTCGGCATGTTGGCACTGACGATCTATCTTTACACGAAAGGCGGGATTGGATTTGAGGGAGTCCTGACCTGCACAATCGCGATGATGGGTTCCTTCGGCCCGGTCGTGGCGCTGTCCAGCCTGTCGAATAACCTGAATCAGACGCTGGCAAGCGGCGAGCGTGTGCTTTCCCTTCTCGAGGAAGCGCCGCTGGTGGAAGAAATTCAGGGAGATGCGGCATCTGGCGGTGACCACGCATTTGCAGGAGCCGAGGCGCAGAATGTAACGTTTGCCTACGAAGACGAGACGATTCTGGATCAGTATTCGCTGAAACTGGAACCGGGAAAAATCACCGGCATCCACGGCGCGAGCGGTTCCGGAAAATCGACGATCTTAAAACTTCTGATGCGCTTCTGGGATGTCCAGACGGGGCGCGTTTCCGTGGACGGAGCCGATGTCCGCGAAATCCCGACGAAGCATCTGCGCGATATGGAAAGCTATGTGACGCAGGAGACACATCTGTTCCACGATTCGATTGCGAACAACATCGCTATTGCAAAACCCGGCGCGACGCGGGAAGAAATTATGGAGGCAGCGGAGAAGGCGTCTATACATGATTTCATCATGACACTGCCAAATGGCTACGACACCGAAGTCGGAGAACTCGGCGATACGCTGTCCGGCGGAGAAAAACAGCGGATCGGTATCGCGCGGGCATTCCTGCATGACGCATCCATGATCCTGCTGGACGAGCGACATCGAATCTTGATTCCTTAAATGAAGGAATTATTCTGAAATCCCTGAAAGAATCGGCAGAAGAGAAAACCATTGTGCTCGTATCGCACAGAGTGTCCACGATGAACGTCGCGAATGTGGTATATGAAATGGAAAATGGCCGGATTTCCTGATTTTACGGCACTTGACAGAGAAAAGATGATGTGCTACACTAACAGTCGTTAAAGAAAAGACAATTAAATATCGATGTGTAAGGTGTCGGACATACGTGTCCGGTGAAAAGGGAAGCAGGTGTGAATCCTGCACGAACTCGTCACCGTATTTTGCAAGCAGGGGAATGATCACTGGGAAACCGGGAAGGAGACCGATGCGCTGGAGTCAAATCCTGAAGCAATGAGCCGGGAGACCTGCCTTTCGCAGTACAGGAACGTTACGTTCGTGTCACGAGGAACTGGCAGTACAAAACAGGAAAGCGGACATTTGCCCCACAGCGGGTGAAATGGTTTTCTTTGTGATGAAAATACTGGAAGCCCCTCGTTGAAAAACGAAAGGGCTTCTTTCTATTTACGCGGGCAACGAGCCAAAGTCCGTGCTTGCACGAGACCTTAGCGACTGCCGCGATAACTTGAGAAACTCGCGGAGCGTGTTTCTCATAGTTTGAAATGTAAAACGTCCCCGATATTGGTTGTTGCAAAGATACCAGCAAATGGGAGGAAAACAAAAATGAAAAAGAAACTTGTAGTCGCTTTAATTTCAGCAGCTATGGTAACATCTATGCTCGGCGCATGCGGAAGCAACAACGCATCCAGCAGCAGCGCAAGCAGCACAGCAACAAGCAGCGTAAGTGCATCTTCCGCATCTGAGGAAGACACCACAGCAGCAAGCAGCAGCGTAAGCGCATCTTCTGCATCTGAAGAGGTATCCGCAGACGCAGACCAGGAGGCAGCAGATAAAGTGGCAGATCTGATTGATGCAATTTATGTACAGGAAAGAAATGATAACACCGACGAGCAGTGCAAAGAAGCAAAAGAGGCATGGGATGCCTGACAGACGCGCAGAAGGAACTTGTAGAAGGCGAGAACGCAGATCCGGATTACTTCGGAAGAGACACAGGTGATGCATCCAAGGATGATCCGTTAAACGGAGACGAGATCGGCGAGAATGAGCTTCTGGTTGTAAGCTTTGGTACTTCCTTCAACGACAGCCGTGCTGAGGATATCGGAGGCGTTGAGAAAGCTCTGCAGGCTGCATATCCGGACTGGTCCGTAAGACGTGCCTTCACCGCACAGATCATCATCAACCATGTACAGGCCCGCGATGACGAGAAGATCGACAACGTGGATCAGGCACTGGAAAGAGCCGTAAGCAATGGCGTGAAGAACCTGATTATCCAGCCGACTCACCTGATGCACGGAGCAGAGTACGATGAGCTGAAAGAAGCAGTAGATGGCTATAAGGATAAATTTGAGTCCGTAACCATCGCAGAGCCACTGCTTGGCGAGGTTGGAAGTGACGCTACCGTAATCAACGAGGACAAACAGGCCGTTGCAGAAGCAATCACAGCACAGGCAGTAAAATCTGCAAACTATGACAGCCTGGATGCAGCAGCAGAGGATGGCACTGCTTTCGTATTCATGGGACATGGTACTTCCCACACTGCAAAAGTAAGCTACAGCCAGATGCAGACACAGATGGATACCCTTGGATACAAGAACGTATTTATCGGAACCGTTGAGGGCGAGCCGGAAGAGACCGCCTGCGAGAATGTGATCGAGGCAGTAAAAGCAGCCGGATACAAGAAAGTAATTCTTCGTCCGCTGATGGTTGTTGCAGGTGACCACGCAAACAACGATATGGCAGGCGAGGATGAGGATTCCTGGAAGAGCCAGTTTGAGGCATCCGGTGCATTCGATGAGATCGACACTCAGATCGAAGGTCTTGGAAGAATTGATGCTGTTGAGCAGCTGTATGTACAGCACACCAAGGCAGCTATGGACGGCAACGGCGTTCAGGACGATGCTGAATAATTAGGGGTTGTATTCCGAACGTAAAATAGAGTAAAATAAGATCCGGCAGTACGGCTGAAGAGACTCAGTGTGCTGTCGGATTTTAAGTTGAGCGGATGAAAAAGATCCGCTTCAAGGTGATACAAGGAGGAATTTTATTATGAGAAAAAAATTAGCAGTTCTTTTTCTTGGAGCAGCACTGACTGTATCCAGCTCGGCGCATGTGGCGGAAAGGATGCAGCGTCATCTTCTGCATCTGCAGTATCTGCGTCTTCTGCGGCAGACGCATCTTCCGCTTCTGTACAGGATGCATCTAAGGCAGAGAGCAGTACATCCACATCAGATGTTTCAGCAGAAAGCGCATCGGCAGCGGAGACTGCAGGAGAAAGCAGCGCATCAGAGCTGGAAGACGGTACGTATACGGCAGACTTCAATACAGACAGCAATATGTTCCATGTCAATGAAGCAAAAGAAGGAAAAGGTGTCCTGACGGTAAAAGACGGAAAAATGACCATCCACGTCAGCCTGGTATCCAAAAACATTGTCAATGTCTTTGTGGGAACAAAAGAAGAAGCACAGGCAGATGGCGCAGAGCTGATCGAGCCGACCACAGATGAGGTAACGTATTCTGACGGCACTACAGATGAAGTGTACGGCTTTGATATCCCGGTAGAAAAACTGGACGAGGATTTCAATGTTGCGATCATTGGTAAAAAAGGAACCTGGTATGATCATGTAGTCAGCGTATCCAATCCGGTACCGCAGGAGTAATCCGGGAAAAAACAAAAAGATATCCACAGAAGGTGAACCATTTTGCACCGTCTGTCCACAGAAATTGTGGACAGAGAGGGGAAAAACGGTTCCCTTTGTGGATATCTTTTCTTATTTCTCCGGAAACAGTTTGCGGAACAGAAAACGGATGAAGGGTCCGCAGTACATGAGCTGCCAGAAGAAGGCAACCGGGAAATTTAAGAACGTGGTCTGGAGCCAGACAGCGACAAATTCTTTTCCGGCATTTTTAAACAGCAGCGTTGCAATAAACTCATAATCGGACACATAATAGCAATAATCATAATGGAAATTGCCAGCGTGATTACGATCGGACGATCCTGCGGTGTTACCATGCAAAAAGCTAATTTGTGAGCCAGATGATCCACGAGGAAAAACTCGAGGATAAAAGCGGCTGGCCACATGATTATCATCTCGTGGAAGGCCATCAGAAAGACCTGATTTGTCATTCCGCCGATGTTCATGGAAATGTTATAGCAGATCATGGCATAGACCATCAGAAAGGACATCATGAGGTAAATACAACGTTTTGAAATTTTGTTTTTGGCATCGATTGTTCTCCTTTTCTTTGCAATTTTGAAAAATGGGCGCAAAAAAGACACATGTGTTGTTCGTTAACCAAGCAATGCACTTGTGCCGTTTCCAATCTGATACCAATCTTTTCTGCAGTTTTTAATTTTGAACCGTCGATTATTATAACGTCTCCGGCGGCGTTTGGCAAGAGGAAATTGAGAAATTTTTAAAAAAGACAGATAAACAAGAAAATTCGATGCGTGCTGGAAGCACGGTTTGGCGAATGGTGCGGGGAACGGCACCGGCGGGAAAAAGAATGGATTGCGAAACGGGAGCGGGATTGCTACAATAGAACATAGTGAAAACAAAGAGAAAACGCAAAAGGAAATCAATATTATGTCAGAGATCAGAAAAATCGAAAACTTTGCGGCGCCGGAGCTCGACGTGTATGCGCGTCTTTCAGAACCGCAGTTATTGCACTATTATGAACCGCAGCCAGGCCTTTTTCTCGCAGAGAGTCCGCGTGTCATCGAGCGCGCACTGGATGCCGGTTATGAACCGGTTTCATTCCTTGCCGGAAGCGCAGAGCTTGCCGCAAACGAAGCACTCTTTGCGCACTGCCCGGACGCGCCGGTCTATACAGCAGAGACGAAGGTGCTGGAACAGCTCACAGGCTTTGCCCTCACGCGCGGCATGCTCTGCGCGATGCACCGCCGCACGCTTCCGGCTATGGAGGAAATCTGCCGGAATGCCCGCCGCGTGGCGATTCTGGAAAATGTCGTGAACCCGACGAATGTCGGTGCGATTTTCCGTTCCGCCGCCGCGCTTGGCATCGATGCCGTGCTCCTCACATCAGGCTGCAGCAACCCGCTGTACCGCCGCGCCATCCGCGTGAGCATGGGAAATGTATTCCAGGTCCCGTGGACCGTGCTGCCAGGCGGCAGTTACTGGCCGGAGCAGGGAATTGCTGCACTGCAGGAACTTGGATTTTATACCGTTGCGATGGCATTAAAAGAAGACTCTGTTCCGATGGATGATCCGTCGTTAAAAACGCATGAAAAGCTCGCCATTCTGCTCGGAACCGAGGGTGACGGACTGGCAAGTGATACGATCGCTGAAACAGATGCAACCGTGCTGATTCCGATGACACACGGTGTGGATTCACTGAACGTCGCTGCGGCGAGCGCTGTCGCATTCTGGGAGCTGGCGGGAAGAAGATAAAGATGTTCCGTCGGTACCGGAGATTACGGAATAAAATAGGATCAGAGATAGATTTTCGGGATGCATATTTTGATGCATCCCTTTTTGAATTTACGAATTTTGAAATTCCTTCCGATACATCTGCGGCGTACATCCCACTTTGTTTCGGAACTGCCGGTTGAAGTTGGAAAGGTTGCGGAAACCATTGTCGTACGCGATTTCGGACACACTCCGCGTCGTACTGCGCAGCGCCTCGCAGGCGGCTTTGATCCGAAGCTGTGTCAGATATTCAACGGCCCCGAGTCCGAAGGTCTGCTTAAAACAGCTCATAAAATAGCTTTTGCTCAAATGCGACAGCCTGGCAAGTTCCTCTATGGTAATCGGGTCGGCGAAGTGCTCCTGGATATAGGCGAGCACAGGCCGCAGGTTTTCAGCAGCCGCAGGCATGGCGGGATGATCGGTGCAGAGTTCCGGCGATGCGGCGAGCAGATAGAAGAAGCGGAGCAGCTCACTTTTCAGCAGAAGATCGGAGACAGCAGAGTTTTCACGGATGCAGCGGAAAATCTGATGGACGGATGCAGAAAGTGCAGCATAACCGGAATGTTCGGGTGAAATCGGTGCCTGGATGCGGCGCCGGGCAGAGAAAAACGGCTGCAGAATTTCCGTGTAGCTGCGGTCGTCATACCCGCCGATCAGCATATTCTGGTGGAAAACAATCGTATCATAAAACATCGACTCCTGCCCGGCGGGCAGAATGGCATGTACGAGGTTCGGCTGAATCAGAAAAATATCACCGGCATGCGCCGTAAGCAGACGGTCCTCATACTGAAAATACCCCGTTCCGCGTTTGATATAATTCAGCTCCATCTCCCGTGCCAGTGCAGCGGTACGCCGGGAAAATAGTCGGGCATCCGGCAGTCATAATAACTGTAGGGAACCTGCATGGAGCCGTGCTGGCGTTTTTCTTTCGCAGCAGAAAGCATCATAAAATCCTCCTCCAAAAAGCATGTCCGTAAAATGCCGGGAATGGCAGAGCGTGGCATGGATAAAATCAGTTAATGTTCACTCAGCAGTGAAACACTTGCTGTTTCGCTGCGTAAGAAAGTGATTCAGGTGTGAGCAGCCCTCCTTTGCGAAGCAAAACTTTAAATGAGGGTTGCGAAGGTTACAGTTCGCTGGGTACCAGTGAACTGTAACTAAAATCATAGAATAGTATTAGAATGAAATAGGAAATTACTGGTATTTCAGCGGATACAGTAGTAATATATCATATAGAAACACTTGCTGCAACGACGAAAATACAGCAGAAATAAGAGCGAAAGAGGAAAAGAAAAAATGTCAAAATGGTTAGATAACGCAGTATTTTATGAGATTTACCCGCAGTCCTTCAACGACACCAACGCCGACGGAATCGGAGATTTCCAGGGTATCATTGAAAAATTAGACTACATCAAGGAACTGGGCTGCAACGCCATCTGGATCAACCCGTGCTTCCTGTCCCCATTCGGTGATGCAGGATACGATGTCGCAGATTACTGCCGCGTTGCACCGCGCTACGGAACGAATGAGGATCTGAAGAGAGTTTTCGAAGAGGCACACAAACGTGACATGCACGTTCTGCTCGACCTGGTTCCGGGGCATACATCTGTTGAGCATCCATGGTTCAAAGAATCCATGAAAGCAGACCGCAATGAATTTACAGACCGCTACGTATGGACCAATAACGTATGGGAAGCACCAGAGGGAATGGGAAGCCTGCGCGGCATTTCCGAGCGTGACGGCGCCTGCGCCATCAACTTCTTCTCCAACCAGCCGGCCCTGAACTACGGCTTTTATCAGCCGGATCCGGAAAAACCGTGGCAGCAGTCCTTTGATGATGAGGGACCGCAGGCAACGCTGGCAGCGATGGAAGATGTCATGAGATTCTGGCTGAACATGGGCTGCGACGGCTTCCGTGTCGATATGGCGGGCTCTTTGGTAAAGAACGATCAGGAAGGCAAAGGAACCATCCGCCTGTGGCAGCAGGTACGGAAATTCCTCGACGCCGAGTTCCCGGATGCAGCCATGGTATCCGAGTGGGGCGAGCCGGACAAATCCTTACAGGGCGGCTTCCACATGGACTTCCTGCTTCACTTTGGACCGTCCCATTACAACGATCTGTTCCGCTGCGATGAGCCATTCTTCTCCAAACGCGGAAAAGGAGATATCTCTGAGTTTGTAGAGACCTACAAAACCAACTACAATAAGACCGCACAGAAAGGCCTGATCTGCATCCCGTCCGGAAACCATGATATGGACCGTCTGGCACGTCGTCTGCAGGGGGATGAGCTGAAAATTGCTTTCGCTTTCCTTCTTTCCATGCCAGGTGCGCCGTTCATCTACTACGGTGATGAAATCGGTATGCGCTACGTCGAAGGCCTGAAATCCGTTGAGGGCGGATACAACCGCACCGGTTCCCGTTCTCCGATGCAGTGGGATGACAGCACCAACGCAGGATTTTCCAGCGCACCGGCCAGCGACCTCTACATCACCATGGATCCGGGCAAAGACCGTCCGACCGCAAAAGCACAGATGGCCGATCCGGATTCCCTGTACCACGAAGTTAAAAAACTCATCCAGATCCGCCAGAGCAGCAAAGCACTCTTAAGCCGCGGAACCATCGAGTTCGTTTATGCAGAGAAAAACCAGTATCCGCTGGCATACGTCCGTGAGGCTGAGGGTGAAAAAGTCCTCGTCATCATCAATCCATCCGGCAAAGAGCAGTCCTTCCCATACAGTGCAGAGCTGAAGGATGCCCTCTACACGATCGGAGGAAAAGCAGAATCCAAAGACGGAACCATCACCATCCCGGCGCAGTCCGCAGGATTCTATCATATCTGATCGAAAATAAAAATGACAGGGAGATCCAATCGAATTTTTTCGGAGGATCTCCCTGTTTTTAAATATGATACACTCTCAGCTCATGCAATGCCCTGGTCGCTGCAATATACTGCGCCTGCATCATCATCTCCCGTTTCTCGTCCTTTGGGAAAATCGAGAACACCTGATCAAACTCCAGCCCTTTCGCCAGATAAAATGTGGTAACCGTCAGTCCTTTCTTAAAACTGGAGCTGTCACGGTTCAGCCAAGAAAGCCGCTTCTCACAGTCAAAATCTTTTTCCGCCAGAATCTCCCGCAAAATCAAATAAGCCGTTCCGCCGTCTTCTCATCCGGTACAATCACCGCCGCCGTCTCATACGTTTTCTCATCTGGAAACAGCGTATCCACTGCCTCCCGCAGAGCCGCCTCAAGATCCGTGACATCCCGTTCCAACACCGGCATTCCGTGCCGTTCAAACAGCTCCAGATCCGTCACGCCAATGAGATTTGCCGCATACGACGCAATTTCCACCGTATTCCGGTAACTCTTCCGCATCTCAATCCGCCGCAGATCCTTCCCGAAAATCCCCGGTAAAAACTGCAGTACATCCTGCTGCTGATCCGCCATCGTCTGCGCCCGGTCGCCGAGAATCGTCATCTTACAGGAAAACATCCGCCGGATAATCAGATACTGGAGCCGCGAATAATCCTGCATTTCATCAATCACCAGATGCTTAATATTCGAACGCTCCGCCTGCCGCGACAGGCGGTACTTCAGATACAGAACCGGGTACACATCCTCATACCGCAGTTTCCGCTTCTCCAACGGCCGCCGCGGCAGCGTCTGATATCCCTCTTTCTTCAGAAAACGATTGTAGAGAACATAAAAATCCATCGTCTCATACATCTTCCGGAATTTTTCGATGAGCGGAATCCGCTCCTCCTCCGGCAGATCCCGGTTCAGCAGCGTCTCGATCTCGTCAATAAACGTCTCCGCCACCGCATCCATCCGCGAGAGCAGCGGAATATCCGCAAACTTGTCATAAAACAGCGTAATAATCTCCGATTCTGACTTCACAAACGACTTATACGAAACGTCTGAGAAATTCATCAGCTCGTCCTCAAGCTCCAGCGCAAATCCCTCCATCTGGTCCACAAACGCCTGCGACTGTTTTAAAGCAAACCGTTCTGCGGCTTTTGGATCCCGCATCTCCCGCTCAATCTGATCACAGCGATCCTCACAGTCCGCCGCCGTGTCCTGTAATTTGCGGTAAGCAAAGAGATCAAAACTCATCTCCTGAATATTCTCCTCACCGAGCTCCGGCAGAATATGTGAAATATAATCCGAAAATACCCCGTTCGGCGATAAAATCAGAATATTCGAAGACTTCAGATTCTGTCTGTCATGATACAAAAGGTAGGCAATCCGATGCAGCGCACCGATGTCTTGCCGCTTCCCGCCGCTCCCTGAATTACCAGAATCCGGTCCTTCGTATTGCGGATGATCGCATTCTGTTCCTTCTGAATTGTGCGGATAATATTCTTCAGCTGTACCTCGCCGTTGCTGCCAAGCTCCGCCTTTAAAATATCATCATCAATTTTCACATCACTCTCAAATCCGTAAATCATCTTTCCATCCCGGATCTTATACTGCCACTTGGAACAGATTTCCCCTGTCATCTCGCCGCCCGGAGCCAGATAGGAAGCCGGCCCGCGGTCAAAATCGTAGAAAAGACCGCTGACCGGGCTTCTCCAGTCGTAAATCAGCGGCAGCTCGCCCGGCCGCTCTGCAAAATTGCCGATGCCGATATAGAAAATTTCCGGCTCATCATCCCGTCATAGCAGAAATCCACACGCCCGAAGAACGGAGAATCCAGCATTTTCCGGAAGCGGCTCCGCAGAAGAAGCTGCTCCTGATTCGCATTCACCTGATGCAGCAGCGCCTGCTGATTGTCGTAATCCTCATATCCGTACTGGTCCATCTCGGTATAGTTCTGCCAGTAATAATCGTGCATATTTTCAATTTCTTTCTGTCCGTCCAGCAGAGACTGACTGATCTCGGCAAGACGCGCCTGCAGCTTTTCCAGCACAAAAGAAAGATATTCCTGTCCGTTTTTCTGGTCTGTCATAAAAGGAAACCTCCTCTTAAAAATATAATGTCGAGTGCCGGAAAACCCGGCTGATTTTATCAGTATAGCAGACAGGCACGTTTCCTGCAATTCAAACATAAAATAAAGAAAAATCCCCTTTGAGGTGCCGCTTTTCTTGGAACCCTTTTTAAAACCACTGTCTGCACAGGAAGAAAAAAGCTGTCTGGATGCGTATCAGAGGGGCGATACAAAAGCCAGAGACATTCTGGTCGAGCGGAATCTGCGCCTGGTCGCGCACGTTGTGAAAAAGTATCAGGCCTGCCCGATGATCTCGACGATCTGATTTCCATTGGAACGATCGGCCTCATCAAGGCGGTGATGACATATGATTCGAAAAAAGGAAACCGGCTGGCCGTATACGCCGCCCGCTGTATTGATAATGAGCTGCTGATGTATCTTCGGAGCAAAAAGAAAACGGCACGGGAGATTTCCCTCTACGAGCGATCGGAACCGACAAGGAGGGAAATGAGATCCATCTGCTCGACATCGTGGAGGGCGGCGGGGAGGATATCGCGGAACAGTACAACCGGAAAGAGGACGCGGTGCGGCTGTACTGTTATCTGGATTCGGAATTAAAAGAGCAGGAAAAACAGGTGCTTCTTCTCCGGTACGGCCTTGGCGGAAAAGCAGAATACACACAGAAACAGGTCGCTGCCCGGCTCGGCATCAGCCGTTCGTACGTGTCGCGGATCGAGAAGAATGCAATTGAAAAGTTGCGGTTACGGTTTGCCGCTTCGTAAATGCTTGACATTTCAAACGGACTGCTTCTATAATAAAGGGTAAGGAAATCAGGTGCAGAAAAGGTTTCCTTATCCTTACTTTTTCGAACAAAAATCAAAGATAATATCTTCCCGGTGTTCTTGCCGGACATTTTCCCAAAATGAAAAATAAATAGGAACTATACGACCTGCTACTGAAAGAAAAGGAGGTTTTCTTTGTATTGCAGTGTATTATCAGCCACCGTCTCGGGCATGGAGATGATTCCGGTGCAGGTGGAGGCGGATGTCAGTGACGGCATGCCGCAGTTTACGATGGTCGCTACGTGAGTGCCCAGGTAAAGGAGGCGCAGGACCGCGTGCGGACAGCCCTCAAAAACATGGGAATTTCCCTGCCGCCGAAACGAATTACGATTAATTTATCCCCGGCGGACGTCCGAAAAGAAGGATCGCGTTTCGATCTTCCGATTGCAGCGGGCGTTCTGATGACGCTCGGCCGGATTCCGCCCAGGTCACTCCGGAAAACGATGGTGCTCGGTGAACTCGGCCTTGACGGCCATGTGCAGGAGATCAGCGGTGTATTTCCGGCAGCGGCGAAGGCGCGGGAGCTTGGATGCACAACGCTTCTTGTTCCAGCCGGAAATGCCGCGGAAGGGGGTCTGGTCGGCGGGCTTCACGTCGTTGGAATCCAGAATTTACAGGAACTTTTGAACTACTGCTGTGAAGGGAAAATGCCGTCGCTTCCGTCTATAGAAAATCAAAAGAAGGAGGACGGAAAAGAGCCGGACTTTTCCGAAGTGCAGGGCCAGACGGCGGCGCGGCGGGCGGCGCTCATCGCTGCGGCCGGATTTCACAATCTGCTGATGCTGGGCCGCCGGGCAGCGGAAATCCATGATCGCAAGGCGGATTCCGACGATCATGCCTCCGATGTCTGAGGAGGAGCAGATGGAAGTAACGCGGATCTACAGCATCGCCGGAATGCTTGCCAAAGGAGAGGGTGTCCGCCGGGAGCGGCCCTTCCGTGCTCCGCATCACACGATGACGCCGCAGGCTCTTGCAGGCGGCGGAAAACAGCCGTCTCCGGGCGAAATTACGCTGGCACACCGAGGTGTTCTCTTCCTTGATGAACTCCCGGAGATGACGCGCACAACCATTGAGATCCTGCGCCAGCCGCTCGAGGAGCACCGGATTGTGATTTCCCGTGTCAGCGGAAACTATGTGTTCCCGGCGTCATTTCTGATGGTGGCGGCAATGAACCCCTGCCCCTGCGGCTTTTACCCCGACTTATCGCGCTGTACCTGCGCACCCGGCGACATCAGCCGGTATCTCTCGAGAGTCAGCCAGCCGTTCCTCGACCGCATGGATCTCTGCGTGCAGGTGGAAGCACTTTCCTACGAGGATCTGCACGGCGAGGAGCGGTGCGAATCCTCGGCCAAGATGCGGGAAAAAGCGACGGCAGCGGCGGAAATTCAGGCGGCGCGCTACCGGCAGGAGTCGATTCATTTCAATAGCGAACTGAAAGCGGGCCAGATCGAGAAATACTGTATCCTGGAAAAGGCAGCGGAAGAGCTTTTAGAGGATGCCTTCCGCCGCCTGCGCCTCAGCGCGCGTTCCTACCACGGGATTATCCGCACCGCGCGGACAATTGCGGATCTGGACGGGGCGGTCAAAATCGGCGTGCCGCATATCAGTGAGGCGATCTGCTTTCGGAGCGCCGACAAAAGTATATGGAGGATCTGACGTATGGCGATGGAAATCTTTACAGTCGGCCGCGGGCAGGAGGGCTATCCGGAGCGGCTTATGCCGTTCGCGGACATGCGTCCCGCCTTTTCGTGCGGGGCGCGCTGCCGGCGGATGAGCAGAAAACAGCGGCGATTGTGGGCGCGCGGATATGTACGGCGTACGGAAAGAGCCAGGCGGCCTTTTTCGCGCAGGTGCTGGCGGCAAACGGCGTGGCGGTGATCAGTGGACTGGCGTGCGGAATCGACGCGGCGGCGCACGAGGGGGCACTGCGCGGAAAGGGAAAGACGTTTGCCGTGCTTGGCTGCGGCGTGGATATCTGCTATCCGAAACAGAATTACCCGCTGATGCGGCGGATGCTGGAAAACGGAGGCGGTGTCTTAAGCGAATTTCCGCCGGGCGCAGAGCCTCTTCCGTGGCATTTCCCGATCCGCAACCGCGTGATCAGTGCGCTGGCAGATGTCGTTCTGGTAATTGAGGCAAAAGAGAAGAGCGGCTCGCTCATTACGGCGGACTACGCGCTGGAGCAGGGAAAAACGGTATTTGCCCTGCCCGGACGGACAACGGATGCGACAAGCCGCGGCTGCAACCGCCTGATCGCGCAGGGAGCGGAAATTGCGATTTCACCCGAAACGATTCTCGAGGAGCTGGGCGTGAAAAAGGCCGGGACAAAAAGAGCCGCACCGCGTCCGCGCTATGGAAAAGAGGCGGAAATGGTTCTGAAAACACTCGCGGCAGAACCGCAGAATCTTGCACAGCTTGCCGGTAGCACCGGAATCCCGCTGCAGGAGCTGACCGGCATTCTGCTGGCACTCGAAATTGACGGCGTTATTGCGGAAAATCCGCCGGGCGTGTACATGGCGTTATCGTAAAAGGGACGAGGAAAAGAAAGGTTTTGTGATATTCCGCCCGGTGCACAATTATAATAGAAG
>ENA-OQDD01000488-OQDD01000488.1-human-gut-metagenome-genome-assembly--contig:-NODE-488-length-16162-cov-2.137325_pt1 | contig 16162 bp, 18 predicted proteins | sample MGYA00242507_ERZ504598 | MGnify/ENA primary metagenome ERZ504598 (study PRJEB26092, sample SAMD00036318) | human gut metagenome | host: Homo sapiens | study: EMG produced TPA metagenomics assembly of... | reverse complement strand
TTGTCTTTCCTCATCTGTCACATAATTTCACATATACCCACATGATCAGGGGTGATTTTATCTCCCCAATATCATACCATGTTCAATGGTAAATGGATACAACAGATTTCGCAGAAAGAATCAACTTACACACTCGCAGTCATACCTTTTACCAGTTTATCCTGGAAAATAATAAACATGATAACCATTGGTAAAAGTGTTAATGTAAGAACCGCCATGATCATTGGTGTATTCATAGAATACTGTCCCTGGAATTCCCAGATTGCCAGCGGCAGGGTACGATTCTGGGCAGACTGTGTCAGTGTATTTACAAATGAGAATTCATTCCACATATTTACACCATTGTAAATTGCCAGTGTCGCCATTCCGGGTTTGGAAAGCGGCAGGATCATGGAGAAGAACATCTGAATCTTTCCACATCCGTCAATTTCAGCAGATTCTTCGATTTCTCTCGGAATCTCTTTCATAAAGCTGGTCAGGATAAATACGGAAATCGGAACTGCGAATGCGACATACGGTCCGACCAGTGACCAGATTGTATCATAAAGTCCTGTTGACTTTGACATTTTGAATACAGGGATCAATGTAATATGTACAGGAATAGACATACAGGCTACAATGATCGCATAAATCGGCTGTGCATTTTAAACTTAAATCTTGCCAGAGGATAAGAAGCGCATGCTGAAATAAACAGCAGCAGGATCAGGGAGATTGCAAGAACGATCACACTGTTCTTGAAGTAATTTGCAAACCCTCCTGTAAGTACCTCAGTGTAATTGGACCAGTTCAGTTTATCAGGAAGCTGGAATACACCCTTGGTAAGCATCTCAAATTTCTCTTTGAATGAGTTCAGCACATGAATATAAAAGGTGTAAATGATACAATTGCTGCACCGATAGCAAGAACAAAAGCAATGACCCAGGCTATGATGCTTTTTCTTCTACTGTTCTTATAGCTGTCCATCCCTTAATCCTCCTGTTTTCCGTTTATAAGTTTCATAGTAATCATAGATACCATTGTAATCAGGATAAACATACCTCCTGCAATGGCTGAACCATAACCCATGTTAAAGTTCTTGAATGATTCTTTGTACATATAGGTTGCCATCAGCTCTGTAGATGTACCAGACCGCCGCCTGTCATAACATAGATCAGATCGAAGTATTTCAGAGATCCAACCATTGAAAGGATAGCTGCACTCTTAATTGACGGAATAAGAAGTGGAAGTGCAATCTTCCAGAAATACTGTCCTCTTGTAGCACCATCGATTCTTGCTGCTTCAAATACATCATATGGGATGTTTGTATAACCAGCCATAAAGTAAACCATGTAGAATGGTGTAAACTGCCATGCAATGATAAGAATAACTGTGAGCAATGCTAATTTTGGATTACCAAGAAGGTCAATGTTGCCCCCTCCGAACCATCCGGAAATTGTGCTGACAATACCTCCGTTTGTTGCAAGTGCGTATGTGAAAAGGAAACCAATTGCAACAGAAGACATAAGCATTGGAATAAACCAGATAACCTTGAAAATTGTAAGTTTCTTACCGCCAAAGTCAAGGAATGTTGCCATTGCAAGTCCTAACGGAATCTGGATAATGATAGATAGGATCATGATAATAACGTTGTTCTTAAATGCTATCCAGAATTTTGTATCTTTGATCAGTTTTGCCCAGTTTGCAAGTCCTACCATCTTCTTGTCTGCGGAAATACCATTCCACTGGTATCCGCTTGTAATAAATGTATCAATAATCGGATACGCGATAAATACTACTAATAAAATGATAACAGGTGCCAGAAAAAGTGCTGCTGTCTGACGTGTTTTTCTCTGTCTTAACTGAACCAGAGATATCCCTTTTTCATTCATTTTGGTGCCTCCTTTTTAATACTTTCTGAGATTTGATCATCTGACCTAACGTATGCCAGAGTATGTTTGAAAAATGCTTTCGGAATATGTTAGAGATATATTTCTGAGATGGTTTTTATATATTTTCTGACATGCTGTCTGATATGTAATTTGACATTGAAATGATTTTTCAAGCACGCTCTGTGTACTCACATATTGTTTTTCAAGATAAAGGTTCTGCACTTTCAGCATGTGCAGAACCCTTCTTTCTACCTTACTCAGGTCAGAATGAATGCCTGCTTTCCTTTAAAGATTATTCAGCATCATCTGCTGCTGCATCATCTGTAGCTTCTTCTGCAGTATCATCTGCTGCGCCGGAATCAGATTTGGTACTTAAATATTCGTCCATTGCTTTCTGCATTTCTTCCTGTGCTTCCTGAGGAGTCTTTGTCAGACCAAATACTTCCTGTAAGCCATCAAGATGTGCAGTTGCAACAGATGTTGGCAGATACTGGTCATACCACAACTGGATAGAAGATGCTTCCTGAGCTGCATCAAAAATTTCCTTTACAACAGGGTCTTTGATGTGGTCTCCTGCATCTTTTACAGGAACAATCTTGTTGTTAGAGTATGTAATGTCTGCAACTTCATCAGATAAATGATCTGTTGCACATTCAAATGCTGCTGCAAGTTTATCACCTTCACAGTTGAAGGAAATGAACTGATCACCTACAGTACCGATCTGGATTGTAGGATCAGCATCGGAATCATCAATTGCAGGGAATGGGAACCAGCCGATCTTCTGATAGAATTCCTCACTGTCAGTCTGGAATGTTCCTGTATACCATGAGCCACAGAGAAGCATACCTGCTGTCTCCTGATACATTAACTGTTTTGCCTGTCCGTCACTTCGCTTAAGGAGTTTACGCCATCCGGGAAGTATCCGTTGTTAACCCACTCCTGAATCTTCTCACCTGCTTTGATGAAGCAGTCATCTGTGAATTTACCGGTTCCTGCAACTGCATTCTGGAATGGTTCCAGTCCGCCATAACGTGCTGCCAGAGACATGAAGTACATGGAACCTGTCCATTTGGAAGCATTAGCAAGTGCAAAAGGTGTAATTCCGTTTTCTTTTAATGTTGCACAGATATTTTCCAGATCAGCTAATGTCTTCGGTTCTTCAAGTCCGTACTGTTTAAACATATCTTTGTTGTAGAAGATACCTGCCAGAGAAACATTCAGATATGGGATCGCATATACATGTCCATTGTAGCTTCCCTGTTCAATAGCTGCATCCAGAAGTTTATCTTTAACATCGGACTGATCAAGAAGATCATCAATCGGCTGAGCAAATCCGGAATCAATATATTCATACATCGGACCACCGGACCAGCTTGAGTACATATCAGGACACTCACCGGAGCTCATCGCGATAACAAGTTTTTCCTTGTATGTATCGTTCTGGATGGCTACCTGATTTACAGTATAGCCTGACTTTGTTTCTTTGTTAAACTTGTCTACTGCTGCAGTAACAATATCTTTGTCCGGGCTCTCTACCGCGATATTCCAGTAAGTAATTTCTTTGTCGTCAGCTGCAAATGCAGTTGTCTGCGCTGCCATCGGTACCACCATAGCTGCAGTCATGCAAGTGCCATAATCTTGTACATTCTTTTTTTCATTTCTTGTTTCCTCCTTTTTTATTCACTTTGTATATTTAAGTGTATTTATCATAGCATTCCATTCACATAATGCCCATAAAATATTCTGTCCAAAATCTATAAATTTCTGTCTTTCCGTTTTCTGTGTGCAGAAAATTATAGATATCTGTACTGGAATCTTTCCAAAAATGTCTTCTGAGAACCAGCAAAAATTGCTTTCAAATTTTAATTTTTTTATTATTTTTTGACTATTTTTCCATTATTTGCTTTAATATAAAAGGAAGTCCCATCTACTGCTCATTACATTTTACAATTAAAGCAGAGGACTTACCTGATTCAGTTAACCTTTCAATCTATAGGAGGTCGTTTACATATTATGAGAAATTTTGAATATTATACACCAACACAGGTTCTCTTTGGCAAAGATACCCACCTTCAGGCAGGTTCCCTGCTGAAGAAGTATGGAGCAAAAAAAGTTCTGATCCATTATGGAGGTCAGAGTGCTGTCCGTTCCGGACTGATTGATGAGATCACTTCTAATCTGAAAGAAGAAGGTCTTGAATACATCACCCTGGGTGGTGTCATTCCTAATCCACTTCTTTCCAAAGTCCGCGAGGGAATCGAATTATGCCAAAAAGAACATGTAGACTTTATCCTTGCTGTAGGAGGAGGAAGTGTTATTGACTCTTCCAAAGCCATCGGCTATGGCGTTGCCAATCCGAACAATGATGTCTGGGATTTCTGTCTGAAAAAAGCTGTTCCAACCGGCTGTCTGCCCATTGGTGTCATCCTTACAATTGCGGCTTCCGGAAGTGAAATGAGCAGTTCCAGTGTTATCACAAATGAAGAAACAAAAGAAAAACGTGGATGTGCAAAGACAGATTACTGCAGGCCGAAATTTGCCATCTTAAATCCACGTCTCACCTACACACTCCCACAGTATCAGACAGAAAGCGGATGTGTAGACATCCTCATGCACACCATGGAGCGATATTTTGTAAATATTGAAACTATGGAGATTACAGACAGTATCAGCGAAGCTCTGATGCAGACAGTCATTTACAATGCCCGTATTCTTATGAAAGAACCAGACAATTACAGCGCCAGGGCAGAAATTATGTGGGCAGGAAGCCTTTCCCACAACGGTCTGACCGGATGCGGTACAGGTGGTGGTGACTGGGCATGCCACCAGCTTGAACATGAACTGGGAGGTGTCTACAATGTAACTCACGGAGCAGGTCTGGCAGCTATCTGGGGAAGCTGGGCACGATACGTCTACGAGGTGAACCCTGAACGTTTTGCTCAGTTTGCCACCAATGTATTTGACATTCCATGTGGAACTGATTATAAAGAAACAGCCCTTGCAGGAATTGAAGCAATGGAAAATTTTTTCCGGTCTGTAGAAATGCCCACCAGTTTACATGAACTGGGTCTGAATCTCACAGATCAGCAAATTCATGATCTTGCATTCAAATGCAGTTTTGAGGACACACGCACCATTGGAGTCTTTAAACAGCTCAATATGAGAGATATGGAAAAAATCTACCTTATGGCAAGATAAAATAAATTTTTGTTATAACTTTCTCTTTTTTCGCAAAAATCGTAAAAATTGCTTGCATTCAAACAATCAATATGCTATTATAGGCCTGTGATACACAACAGTTCACAGACCAAATGCCCAGATAGCTCAGTTGGTAGAGCAGAGGACTGAAAATCCTCGTGTCGCTGGTTCGATTCCGGCTCTGGGCATTTTTATTTTCTTTTTTGCTCACGGCTGGTTAGAAAAAGCCTGGGCATTTTTTATTTTCTTTTTTTGCTCACGGCTGGTTAGAAAAAGCCTGAGCATTTTTTTATTTCATTTTTTAATATTGTCTTCTCTCACTTTCAGCAGTATAATTTTTCCAGAGTATGTTTGAAAAATGCTTTCCGCAAGATGTGCGTCACAATTTGTGGGAATGATTTTTCAAACACGCTCTAAGACTATCATGAAATTTTGTATCAATATCATCACAATTTTCCCAATATTAATACAATATTTTATTGAAGCAATATTTCACATAAGAAAGGAACTAAACTCATGAGTGACTTTAAAGTCGAGACTAAATGTCTCCATTCCGGTTACACTCCGTCTAAGGGTGAACCATGCGCACTCCCGATTTATCAGAGTACCACTTATAAATATGATACTACTGATGAAATGGGACAGCTCTTCGATCTTAAGGCAGAAGGATACTTCTATACCCGTCTGCAGAACCCCACAAATGATGCTGTAGCAGCAAAAATTGCAGATCTGGAGGGTGGTGTTGCCGCTATCCTTACCTCTTCCGGACAGGCTGCCAACTTCTATGCAGTCTTCAATATCTGCGAAGCAGGTGATCATGTTGTGGCGGCTTCTACTATTTACGGAGGAACCTTTAACCTCCTGGCTGTTACCTTCAAAAAGCTTGGCATTGACTGCACTTTCGTTGACACCGATGCTAGCCCTGAAGAAATTGCAGCTGCCTTCCGTCCTAATACAAAGGTACTTTTCGCAGAGACCATCGCAAACCCGGCCCTGGTAATTCTTGATATTGAAAAATTCGCAAAGGTTGCTCACGAACATGAAGTTCCGCTTATTGTAGACAACACCTTCGCTACACCTGTAAACTGCCGTCCTTTTGAATGGGGAGCTGATATCGTCACCCATTCCACAACCAAATATATGGACGGACATGCTGTGCAGGTTGGCGGAGCTATCGTTGACAGCGGTAACTTTGACTGGGATGCCTATGGACATAAATATCATGGACTGACTGAACCGGATGAATCTTATCATGGTGTTATTTATACTAAACAGTTTGGAAAGAAGGCTTATATCACAAAGGCAACCTCTCAGTTGATGCGTGACCTGGGCTCTATCCCGTCTCCTACAAACTGCTTCCTGTTAAACCTGGGACTTGAAACTCTTCCTCTCCGCGTGGAACGTCACTGCTATAATGCACAAAGAATTGCAGAATTTCTGAATGCCCATGAGAAAGTATCTCATGTAAACTATGCAGGACTTCCTGATGACAAATACTATCCACTTGCTCAGAAATACATGAACGAAGGCAGAACCTGCGGCGTTATCTCCTTTGAACTGACAGGAGGCCGAGAAGCTGCAGTCCGCTTTATGGACAGCTTAAAGCTTGCCACCATCGCAACGCACGTAGCAGCATCCAAAACCATGATCCTGCATCCTGCAAGCCATACTCACCGTCAGATGAACGACGAACAACTTGCAGAAGCCGGTGTATCACCGGGAATGATCCGTCTCTCCGTTGGTATTGAAAATGTTGAAGACATCATTGCTGACATCGAACAGGCATTAAAAAACGCATAAAAGATAATTTCAAAAAATCCGAAAGAACTTCTGAAATGATTACAGATATAACAGATCATTTCCAGATTCTTCCGGATTTTTATTTTCAGGTCAAACGGATATTCGCAATCCGCTTTGCTACTTGATTCGGTTAAATTCTTTCTTATTTTCTACTTTAACAAATAAACATCTGTATAATATACCCCTTTGTCCTCCCCTTCCTGATGGGTAGCAACATAAATATCTATACAATTATGTTTAATCGCACCACCACAGTCCTCTGCAACATAAACCTGTCCATTGATCACAACCTTAGATCCATATGGAATCTGTGTAGGGTCCACCGCAATCGTACGGTTTGTCGTAGCAGTCACCCCTGTAGAAGTAATGCCATTTGCCCAAGGGCCACAACAAATACTGCAGGGACAATAATGAGTAATCTTAAAGGTTCCCAGCGGAACCAGTGACGCATCTGAAGACACAGCTACCGGAGTTCCCACCTTCACTCCATCCACAGACTCTCCCTTTGAAGCAGTTACACCATCCACAGCCTCTGCAAAAACGCCTTTGCCCTCACTCTTATGAATCGTTCCAGCTTCTTCGCCGTCTACTTTAGCGACCTTTGACTCTTCCGTATTCTCCTCTGCTGCTGTATTCTCCAGAACACTGGTTGGAATATATCCAATGCCTCTTTTTCCATTCTCTTTTTTATAGTAAATCTGACTCCAGATGCCGTTCACTGTAGCTAGGCGCTTCACTTCATCCTCCTGAATGACCTCACCTACTATCTGTCCATCCTTCTTTCCCGGATAATCCAGAATATCACTGTCCTTCAGTGCTGTAAAAGTTCCCCTTGCCTGAGCAACCTGATCACTATCATTGATATGTTTTGTGGGCACATAGCCACTGATCTTTTCCGTACCCTTTTTACCCTTTTTTTCATAAGTCACTTTACTCCAGCCATTATCACATACGGCCACTCTCTCTACACCGGTACCAAGATACACTCTTGCAAGCTTCTTTCCGTTTTTCCCTGGCATAGAACGTATATAAGTCGCCTTTGCAGAAACAGAAACCTTATCTGACTTGGCAACTGCAGTTACCTTCTCTCCACTTCCATTATCAATCTCAAAGGTCTGCGGTGTCTTATTATCCTGCTTATAAGCATTAATTGTCCCCTCATAATCCAGAATATCCGCAGAAACTGTTGTTGATAAAGTAAGCATACTACAAACTAATAATGCTAAAATTTTTTTCTTCATAAACTGAGCCTCAACTCCTTTATCGTCTCTCTCCGTCTGTCCTATCATAGCACACCCCCTCCCAATTTGCAATTTTCCACCCCATCCTTCACGGAATCTTCATAAACTATATTGCTTCTATTATTTCTATATGCTATAGTAAAATTATCAGAATTCTATTCTGCCTTACGAAAGATAAGATAAAATATAAATATTTTTTCGTAAAGGAGTGTGATTTTATGACTGCTGTTAAAGAACGTATTATAGGTGCTGTATCAATTATGAGTGATAAAGATGCTAATATCTTCTGGCATATTATTCAAAAACATTTTAAACTGCCTGATACATTCGCAGATATAGAAAAAGTTGAACCCGATGAAACAGATTTAATAATGTTAAAGGAAATCGAAAACAACCCTGACTGTCACGAATTCATTTCTCAGGAAGAATTAATGAAAGAACTTAATATGTAAGTATTGTTCCCTGAAAAGTGCCAATTTCAGCACTTTTCAGGGAGTCATAATTTTTCAATAAAACCATTATATAAAATTTCAAAATAATAAAAAAACATTTGACAAACTCCACTGCATATAGTATCATATATTTTGTCGCTGAGGTAATCACTCAACTGACATCATAAATGCGATAGTGGCGTAGTTGGTAACGCGCGACCTTGCCAAGGTCGAGACCGCGGGTTCGAGCCCCGTCTATCGCTCTTAAAGCATCAGCTAAGGCTGATGCTTTTTTCATCCCCTTCTATTAACTTTCCATAACTATAGCAATTCCATATCTGCGAATAACATCTATAGCCAATATCCTTGATTAACATCCCTGAGTCAAGCGTATATTCGCAATCCGCTTCGCTACGCGGCTCTACACCAGCGCAGGACATTATATGTTTTTGCCCGCATTTGCAGGAGTCTTAGAAAAAGTTAGCGCCAGGAAATCTGCGTTATGTAAAAAAATTTCACTGTCTGAGCCGCATTTGCGGCGAGTTTGAATTTTACATGATTTTAGCAGATTTCCTGCGCTTAGTTTTTCTTAGGCTCCGAAACCGCGGACAAAAACATATAATGTCCTGCGCGTCCCCATACCAGCACCTTAGTGATGGAACAATCTGATACCAGTAAAACTCATCACCATTCCATATTTATTGCAAGTCTCAATCACAGCATCATCACGCACAGATCCACCCGGCTGCGCAATATACTTCACGCCACTCTTATGAGCACGCTCAATATTATCACTGAATGGGAAGAATGCATCAGATCCCAGTGTAACATCCGTCATCTGATCCAGCCATGCACGTTTCTCTTCCTTTGTAAATACTTCCGGTTTCTCTGTGAAAGTTTTCTCCCACATACCATCAGCAAGTACATCCATATATTCATCCCCGATATAAACATCAATGGCATTGTCACGTTCCGCACGTGAAATTGTATCTTTAAATGGCAGATTCAGCACTTTCGGGCACTGGCGAAGGAACCAGTTGTCTGCCTTCTGTCCTGCAAGTCTTGTACAATGTACACGTGACTGCTGTCCTGCACCAACACCGATAGCCTGTCCATCTTTTACGAAACATACAGAGTTGGACTGTGTATATTTCAGGATGATCAGAGAAATCTTCATATCACGTTTTGCTTCCTCTGTAAGCTCTTTATTCTCTGTCACAATATTGGAAAGCATTGCATCATCGATCTCAAGCTCCTGACGGCCCTGCTCAAAAGTTACACCAAATACTTCTTTGTGTTCCAGCGGAGCCGGTACAAAGTTCTCATCGATCTGGATCACATTGTAGTTTCCTTTTTTCTTCTGCTTCAGGATCTCCAGTGCTTCCTCTGTGTATCCAGGTGCAATAACACCGTCAGATACCTCTCTCTTGATTAGAAGTGCTGTATCTTTATCACACACATCAGAAAGAGAAATAAAATCACCAAAAGAGGACATTCTGTCAGCACCGCGAGCTCTTGCATAAGCGCATGCTAATGGCGAAAAATTCTTCCAGTCCATATCATTTACCCAGTAGATCTTTGCCAGAGTCTCTGTAAGAGGAAGTCCTACAGCAGCACCGGCAGGAGATACATGTTTAAAAGATGTAGCTGCAGGAAGTCCTGTTGCTTTCTTCAGATTGGATACCAGCTGCCAGCCATTAAAAGCATCCAGGAAATTGATATATCCCGGTCTCCCGGAAAGGATCTTTACCGGAAGCTCAGATCCGTCTGCCATATAAATTTTTGCAGGTTTCTGATTCGGGTTACAGCCATATTTTAATTCGAATTCTTTCATTATATAAATCCTCCGTATGAACCAAATAAGTATTTTAAAATTAATTCCTGTAAATAATTTCTTACTGCGAAAGCATCGTCTTATGTTCACAATAATCTATGAGCACTATCTGTACTCAGTAAGTGACTATTATTTATTCTTATTAATGATCTTGCTTTCGTACTTACCTGTCTCAATATCAATATATCTTACAAACAGAGATACTTTGTTATCTTCGTTCAGGCTGTTCCAGAGAAGTTCTGCAAACTCATCTATATCATCCGGAATTGCTACCAGTTTCGGTTCGCCTTCAAAGCTTGGAAGTGGATTTCCGTCACATTTATAAGTATGGATGAAATGTCCCTCTCCTGCAATGGCATTCTCGTATGCAAATGTGTATCTGTTACATGCATCCGGATTTCCGTTGTTGCTCTTGAGAATTGACATTGCATAGTTGAATTTTCCGTTCTCTACGTGCATAACACCGGAGATACGAGGTGTATAGTTCGGACCGTCCGGCTCGAATTCTCTGCTTCTTAAGGACTGCTCAAAAGTAAGCTGATGATCCATTCCCTCATAAATGGTATCTGTCTGATCTCCGTTAGTTACGATTGTTTTGTTTCCCAGTACACGTACAGGTGCATAGATGATCAGACTCGGATCTGTAAGTTTGGACGGATCAAATGCCTGGGTACGGATTCCCTCACCATCCTCTACAAATACTCTGTTTCTGCTGTTCTCGCTTCTGCCCATGATGAAATAAGCTGTCACTGCTTTCTTACCGTCTGCGGAACGTCCAATCACAATTCCTCTGCCAGGATAGGAATTCTCTTTCAGTTCTTTTTCCAGTGATAACATTTCCATAATTTTTCTCCTTTTCGTTAAAAATAAGGTTAAAAAAAGCCTGGGAAACCTATTTATTCATTGAATAATTTCCAGGCTGCCCAGCGGTCGGCTCATATACTCGCTGCACTCCCTGTAGGTAATCCTACTTCCGCCAGTCATGCAGGCACTGTCGTGAAAAAAAATCACACGTTGTTATTATAGTACAATACTTCTTTGTGGATTTCAAGGCAAATTTTTTTGTACTGTGCTGAATTTTCGTTTTACTGAACATCCTGCAAACCATAATCAACATCAATCTGCGCCGCAATATCCGATTTCATCTGTATCCATGCATCCGGATTCTCCACATAATATTTCGGACAGTTTTTTCCGGTAACATCATAATGCCGGATCACGTTCTCTGATGTAAGCCCAAACCGCACGCACAACCACGCAGAAAGCTTCACTGCCGAATCATAAGTTGCCTCATTAAATTTCCCCGTCTCATCCGGATGACAGCACTCGATGGACAAAGTATCTACATTACGTGAGTTCGTCGCATAGGACATCTCTGACGTAGGAATACACTGCACCACTTCCCCATCCAGCCCCACTACAAAATGACTGCTCACCTTTGTGTCATGAGTAGTCGCCAGATTCTCGAAGTAGTTCCTGTTTGCAATGGCTGTTGCCCCCGGATTTGCAGTATAATGAATGGCAATATACTGTACACTCTCAATAGGAATCTGCGGTCTGGAATATTCATTCGGTGTCAGCAGTTCCACATCTATGTACGGCGCCCCTTCTTTCTGCCATTGTTCCGGTCCGCCTGAAGAATCCGCATTATCTGTTCCTGACTGTTCCGCATCAGAAACCATCGTGTCAGAATTATGTAAAAAGTCCCCAATACTCCATCCATTTTCACCGGCCCGATTTATTATGATCCACCCAATCAGAACTATGATCACGAGCAGCATAAGGCTCATAAGAATTCTCTGATTTCTCTGCCTTACTCTGCTGCTCTTTCGTCTTTTCGACCTGCTGTTTTTCTTTTTTACTGCAGTTTTCCCTGTTCTGGTATCTGTTTTTTTCTTTTTGTTTGTATGCTTTTGCATTTTTACCTTCTCTTACGGAATTTTACTCCCTGCAAAAAATACCCCGGCCGGCATGCCTGGAAATCTTATTTCTTTCCATCAGCAGCCAGCCGGGGCATATATTACACCTGAAATTTATTATTTGTCATCTACGCTATAGTTCGGAGCTTCTTTTGTGATATGAATATCATGTGGATGAGATTCCTTAAGAGATGCAGCAGAAATCTTGATGAATCTGCCTGTTTCTTTAAGCTTCTCAATAGTTTCTGCTCCACAATATCCCATACCGGAACGGAGACCGCCCATGAGCTGGAATACAGTATCCTCAACATGTCCTTTGTAAGCAACACGTCCTTCTACGCCTTCCGGAACAAGTTTCTTCGCATTCTCCTGGAAGTAACGGTCTTTACTTCCGTTCTCCATAGCTGCGATAGATCCCATACCGCGGTATACTTTATATTTTCTGCCCTGATACAGTTCGAATGTTCCCGGGCTCTCGTCGCATCCTGCAAACATGCTTCCCATCATGCAGACATTCGCACCGGCTGCGATTGCCTTTGTGACATCTCCGGAATACTTGATACCACCGTCTGCAATGATCGGGATTCCGTATTCTTTTGCAGCTTCGTAGCAGTCCATAACAGCAGTGATCTGCGGAACACCGATACCTGCAACAACTCGTGTGGTACAGATAGATCCAGGTCCGATACCAACCTTAACTGCATCTACACCGGCCTCGATCAGAGCCTTTGTCGCAGCACCTGTTGCTACGTTACCTGCGATTACCTGCAGTTCCGGATATGCTGCCTTGATCTCGCGTACAGCCTTCAGAATGTTCTCTGAATGTCCATGTGCAGAATCAATTACGATCACGTCTACAGATGCCTTTACAAGTGCATCAACACGTGCAAGTACATTAGCAGTGATTCCTACCGCAGCACCGCAGAGAAGACGTCCCTGCTCATCCTTTGCAGCCAGAGGATATTTGATCTGTTTCTCAATATCTTTAATAGTAATTAAGCCTTTTAAGTTAAAGTCATCATCTACAATGGGTAATTTCTCTTTACGTGATTTTGCCAGAATCTTCTTGGCATCTTCCAGTGTAATTCCTTCTTTGGCTGTGATCAGTCCTCAGAAGTCATGCACTCTTTGATCTTCTTGCTGAAATCTGTCTCAAACTTCAGATCACGATTAGTAATGATTCCGACCAGTTTTCTGCCCTCTGTGATCGGCACACCGGAGATACGGAACTTTGCCATTAACTCATCTGCGTCTTTAAGTGTATGTTCAGGAGATAAATAGAAGGATCTGTGATAACACCGTTCTCAGAACGTTTTACCTTGTCTACCTCTTCTGCCTGCGCTTCAATGGACATATTCTTATGAATAATACCAATACCACCCTGTCTCGCCATAGCGATTGCCATGCGATGCTCGGTTACTGTATCCATTCCTGCACTCATCATAGGAATGTTCAGTTTAACCTTCTTTGTTAAGTAAGTTGTGACATCTACCTGATTCGGAATTACCTTTGAATATGCCGGAACTAACAGCACGTCATCAAAAGTAATGCCTTCACCAATGATAGTACCCATTGCATTTCCTCCCTTGCGTATATGAAATTAAATTACTATTGTAATGTAAAAAGGAACCAGCAACTGGTCCTTTTATTTTCAACAAGTGTAACAAAAATCAGATTCTATGTCAATCCAAAAAAACTTTGCTCGGTGCTGAATTTTTCATAGCCTGTGCAAGCGCCTCATCCGGTTCCAGGATGATCTTACATAAATTTCCGTCCAGTCTTGTGATAACACCAAAGCGTTTATGCTCCGGATTTCCTGATGAAAAGTCCAGTACTTTCATGTTCTGGTTTCCGTTGTAATAGTCCATTCTATGGGAATCCAGCGGTGCTGCCAGATCTGCTTCTGATAATTTGAAGCTCTTTACTTTCTTTCTTTTTGTCTTTGACATGATCATGTCGATGTCAAAATCGCCATTGATAAACAGATATTCATATTCTACATCTGTTTTCGGGATTACAAAATAGCATGCAATTCCAAGCGCTACGGCAATGATCAGTGCCAGCGGTGTGATGATAAGTCCGGCAAATACTGCCAGCACTGTCAAAACGATCAGACCGTATTTGAGCAGGCTGTCTTTAGCCGTCTTATCTTTCTTTACCAGTAATTCTGAATACAAGTCGCCCATTGTTTCGTCTCCTTTTCATTTGTTCAGCTGTTGAAAACAGCTTTTTTTGCACAGCATATTTAACAATTATATTTTATTCATCATGCTGTTTTTCTGCATTATATCACAAAACGAACCATCGTCTATGACGACGGTTCCGTTTCACATATTCCACCTATACTATTTTTATCTGAGCATACTGCGGTATAATTTTATCGTTTATTAAAAATTACATCATTCCCATTCCAGGATTAGCAGCCGGTGCAGGTGTGTCTTCTTTGATAATTGCAACAGCAGATTCTGTTGTAAGTAATGTAGATGCAACACTTGTAGCATTCTGAAGAGCACTTCTTGTAACCTTTGCAGGGTCAAGGATACCTTCGCTTACCATATCTACATATCTTTCATTCAGAGCATCGAAACCGATTCCCGGTTCAGATTCTCTTACTTTGTTGATGATTACAGAACCTTCAAGTCCTGCATTTGCAGAAATACGGAACAGAGGAGCTTCCAGAGCTTTCAGGATGATATTTGCACCTGTCTTCTCGTCACCTTCCAGAGTTGTTGCAAGTTTTGCAACTTCTTTGGATGCGTGGATGTAAGCAGATCCGCCACCTGCGATGATACCTTCTTCTACTGCTGCTCTTGTAGCTGCAAGAGCATCTTCCAGACGAAGCTTAGCTTCTTTCATTTCTGTCTCAGTGGAAGCACCAACACGGATAACAGCTACGCCGCCAGCCAGTTTTGCAAGTCTTTCCTGTAATTTTTCTTTATCAAATTCAGATTTTGTTTCTTCAATCTGTCCACGAATCTGAGCAACACGGTTTGCGATTGCATCTTTGTCACCCATACCGTCAACGATAACTGTGTTCTCTTTTGCAACTTTAACAGATTTTGCACGTCCTAACTGCTCCATAGTTGCGTCTTTCAGTTCCAGACCAACTTCTTCGGAGATTACCTGGCCGCCTGTAAGGATTGCGATATCCTGAAGCATTTCTTTTCTTCTGTCACCATATCCCGGAGCTTTGACAGCTACTACCTGGAAGGTTCCTCTTAATTTGTTTACGATCAGAGTTGTAAGAGCTTCACCCTCTACATCCTCAGCAATGATAAGAAGTTTCGCACCAACTTTTACGATCTGCTCCAGTAATGGAAGGATTTCCTGGATGTTGCTAATCTTCTTGTCTGTGATCAGGATATATGGATCTTCCAGATTTGCTTCCATCTTATCCATATCCGTTGCCATGTATGCGGAAACATATCCGCGGTCAAACTGCATACCTTCTACCAGATCCAGTTCCGTCTTCATCGTCTTGGATTCTTCGATCGTAATTACGCCGTCATTGGAAACCTTCTCCATTGCATCCGCAACCATCTCCCCAACTTCTACATCGCCTGCGGAGATTGCTGCAACTTTTGCGATCTGATCTTTGTCCTTTACTTTGCTGGACATCTTAGCGATTGCATCAACCGCCTTGTCAGTTGCCTTTTTCATGCCTTTGCGAAGGATAATCGGGTTTGCCCCTGCAGCCAGATTCTTCATACCTTCATGAACCATTGCCTGTGCAAGCACGGTTGCTGTGGTTGTGCCATCACCGGCCACGTCGTTGGTCTTGGATGCAACTTCCTTGATCAGCTGCGCGCCCATGTTCTCAAATGCATCTGCCAGTTCGATCTCCTTTGCGATGGTAACACCGTCGTTTGTG
>ENA-OQDD01000487-OQDD01000487.1-human-gut-metagenome-genome-assembly--contig:-NODE-487-length-16165-cov-1.670595_pt1 | contig 16165 bp, 25 predicted proteins | sample MGYA00242507_ERZ504598 | MGnify/ENA primary metagenome ERZ504598 (study PRJEB26092, sample SAMD00036318) | human gut metagenome | host: Homo sapiens | study: EMG produced TPA metagenomics assembly of... | reverse complement strand
AACCCCAACGGCGACTACAAAACCGAAGGCTCCTTTGCCAACAGCCTCTATGTCAACTACATCCACTGCTCTGAGCGCGGTGTCATCCCGGTCGTCTGCACGCCTATTGCGCGCCTGACGAACGAGAACACCAAGCCAGCTACGACAGTGCTTCCGGCCACAAGACCCAGACCGTCACCATTGGCGACACCGTCTATGAGGGCGGCTATTACGCACAGGCCATCCGTGATATGTGCAGCGAGCTGCACCTCATCTGCGTGGATCTGACCGATGCCACCATCAACGAGAACATCACGATGGGCAAAAAGGCTCAGTACACCCACAGCTTTACCGGCGCAAAAGAAGGCAAAAAGGGCAATCTGGTTCCCACCGGTCTTGACTTGACCCACACCAACAGCTATGGTGCAAAGCTGAACGCATGGCTCATCGACCAGCTCACCATCGACACGCCGCTGGGCGCGTACAGCAAACACAAGGAAAAGCCCACCTACAAGCAGTTCTACGGCGATGCCGCAAACCCGGATTACGTTCCTTCCAGCTATGTCTCTCCCACCGAGAACAGCACGCTCTGGCCGGCCTTTACCGACGCCAACGGCACCGTCTGGAATGGTTCCGTCTTCGGCAATGTCGGCGGCAATGATAAAATCTCCGGCGGCGATTTCACCGCAACAGTTGACGGCCAAAACATCACCCTCGCGTCACCAACAACCGCGGTAAGATCGCGTCCACGGTGGACGGCCTGATGATGTACTACGTCAAGCTGCCTGCAGGCACCAACTTCACTCTGACCGCAAAGGCCACCGTCAACTCACTGGCAAAAAACAATCAGGTCTCCTTCGGCCTGATGGCCCGTGATGAGATGTATGTTGATACCAGCATCTCCGACCCCATCGGCGATTATGTCGCCGTCGGCACCCGGAATCAGGGTGCGATCAACTGCTTCGGCCGCAAGAGCGGTGAGTTGTACGACGGCCCGGCTGCGACTGTCAAGTACGGTGCAGGCGACACCGTTGACCTGAAGCTCATCGGCACGGCAGACGGTTTCACTCTGATCTACGGCGACAACGAGACGGCTTCCACAGGCTTCGACTACGCACTGACCGCCATTGATTCCGATTACATCTATGTCGGCTTCTATGTGGCACGCAATGCAAATGTCACCTTCAGCGATATCCAGCTGACGACCAACGGCGTTTTCTCCGCTTCCGGCTCCGGCCTGAAAGCGGTATGGAACAAGGTCAAGGACCTTTTCCCGTTCTAAGCTTCGCCTGATTTTCGGGTTCTTCTTCTGATCCCTTACACACGCAAAAAAGACCAGCGTTGCGGATGCAATGCTGGTCTTTTTTCAGGGCTTTCGCTCTGCGTTATGAACATACACGAAGAAAGAAGGAAGGCAATTACTTCAGGAAGTCCGGCAGGGGCTTGCCCTGCTTGAGCCACTGATGATACTCAGCGGTCGCGGCGAACTCCACGTCGCCGGCGGAGTTCAGCGCAGTCTCCACAGAGTCCTGGATCACGCCGATGATGAAGCCGACACCGACCATCTGCATGGCCACATCGTTGGAGATGCCAAACAGAGAGCAGGCCATGGGGATGAGCAGCAGAGAGCCGCCGGCCACGCCGGAAGCGCCGCAGGCACCCAGAGCGGACATGGCGCTCAGGACGATGGCGGCAGGCAGGGTCACGGGGATGCCCAGCGTGTTGGCCGCAGCCAGCGTCATGATGGTGATGGTGATAGCCGCACCATCCATATTGATGGTAGCGCCCAGAGGGATGGAGACGGAATACATATCCTTATCGAGGCCCAGCTTCTCGCACAGGGCCATATTGACGGGAATGTTGGCCGCAGAGCTGCGGGTGAAGAAAGCGGTCAGGCCGGACTCCTTCAGGCAGCGGAACACCAGCGGATACGGGTTGCAGCGCAGATAGAGGAACATGATAAAGGGCGAAACGATGAACGCCATGAAGAGCATGGTACCCACCAGAAGGGCCAGCAGCTTGCCGTACTGGGTAAAGATGGCCAGACCGTTGCCGGCCACGTTGGTGTACACCAGACCCATGATGCCGAAGGGAGCCAGATTAATGATCCAGCGCACCACCTGCGACACAGCGTCGGCAGTATCGGCAAGGAACTTCTTGGTGGTGTCAGAGCCGATGTTCTTCATGGCAAGGCCGAACATGCAGGCCCAGAACAGGATGCCGATGTAGTTGCCGCTCATCAGAGAGCTGACAGGTTGGCGACGAAGTTGGTGAGCAGGGTGCCCATCACCTCGCCCAGACCCTGCGGCACCACGTCCGACTGAGCAGCGTCTGCCAGAACGACCGACACAGGGAACATGAAGCTGGTGATCGAAGCGATCGCAGCCGCAAGGAAGGTGGTGAGCATGTACAGCCAGATGACCGTGCCGAAGCGGCGGTCCAGCTTGGAGCTGCCCTGTGCCAGCGCGCTCGCCACGATGACGAACACCAGCACCGGAGCGATGCCCTTCAGTGCGCCGACGAACAGGCTGCCCAGCTCGCCGACCCAGCCTGCACCCGGCACCGCAAGCGCCAGCACCGCGCCGATGACCAGACCGGCGACGATGCGAAGGATGAGGCTGACCTCATTGTACTTCTTCACAATGGCTTTTGCACCATTCATCATATAGAACACTCCTCTGTATTTGTGCGTCCTCGACGCACACTTTTCCTGTCTCTTACCCAAAGACAGTTGTTATTATAGCACACACGGCAGAAAAGTCAAAGGTTTTCAGTGAATTTTTCGGGCTGCTTCGGCAGATTTTTTCGTTTTCGGCCTTCCTCCGCGCCGCCTTATGTGTTCGCCACGGAAATACACAATTAAAATATTTCACCGCTCAGGGCAGAAAAATCCCCCGGCAGGCTTGTCTGCCGGGGGATAGTCATTCTTATTTATTTTTTCTGATATTTCAGTCGTCCAGATAGGTCACTTTGCCGGGGACGAAACCCTGGATGCCCATGCCGGGTGCATCCGAAACAGTGATATTCTTCTCGTCGAAGACGCGCCGCCGAGGATGTGGTCCTCGCTGCAGAGCACCGGGCCGTCCAGGTCCACTTTGGTGATGATCTTCTTGGCGCAGGCCAGCTCCACGGCTGCGTTGACCGAGATCTTGGCTTCCAGCATACAGCCGATCATGCACTCCACGCCGTAGACCTCTGCCGCCGAGGCGATGCGGAGGGCGTTGGTGATGCCGCCGCACTTCATCAGCTTGATGTTCACGAAATCGGCTGCGCCGGTCTGCATGATGCGCAGGGCGTCCGCCGGGCTGAACACGCTCTCATCGGCCAGCACCGGCACACTGGCGTGGCGGGTGACGTACTGCATCCCCTCGAGGTCAGCCGCCGGGACAGGCTGCTCAACGAACTCGATGTCCAGGCCCTTCTCCTGCATCTGGTCGAGGATGCGGACAGCCTGCTTTGCATTCCACGCCTGATTGGCGTCGATGCGGAGCTTGACGTCCTTGCCACGGCCTCGCGGACGGCGGCCAGACGGGCCACGTCCAGCTCCGGGTCGATGCCCACCTTGACCTTCAGGCAGTCGTAACCGCGCTGGATGGCGGTGCGGGCGTCCCGGGCCATCTCCTCGGGCGGGTTGACGCTGATGGTGATGTCCGTCACGATATTGCTGCGCGCGCCGCCCAGCATCCGGTAGACCGGGGCGCTGTACTTCTGGCCCAGCAGGTCCCACAGGGCATATCCACGGCAGCTTGGCGCTGGTGTTGTGGACGAGGGCCTTCTGCACGGCGGCGGTCAGATCCTCGAACTCGTCGAGGTTGCGGCCCAGAATGGCCGGAGCGATGTGGTCACGGATAGCGCCGATGATCGCTCCGGTGGTGTCGCCGGTGATGACGCCGGTAGGAGGTGCCTCACCGTAGCCCACCGCGCCGGTGTCGGTGTGCAGCTCAACGATGACGTCCTCCACGCTGCTCACGGTGCGCAGCGCTGTCTTGAAGGGGACGCGGAGCGGGGTCGAGATGCGGCCCAGCTTTACCTGTGTGATCTTCATGCCAGTCCCTCCTTATTCTTCCTGCATGTGTACGGTGGCCGACAGCTTCTGGTAGGCGACGCGGGACGTGCCGTCTTCCACATGGATGATGCCGCAGCGGGCAAAACCGTTCTTCTCGAGAAGATGCTGCATGATCTTGTTGTCGGCGTGGGTGTCGGCCCGCAGGCTCTCGCAGTGCTCGAGGCACCATGCGATGACCTCAGACGCCACACCCCTGCGGCCACCCGTCGAGGCCAGCCGGTGGATGGTGCCGTAAGGCACCTCATCGTTGAGCCACTGGCCGTCTTCGATTTTCGCGTAGGTGGGGTCCGGCCCGAGGATGAAGGCAAACACCGCCTCGAGACGGCCGTTCACCGTATAGACGAACAGCCGGTTGGAGTCGATGTCTTCTTCCAGCATCTCCTGCGGCGGATAGCTGTCGCCCCACTGGGTCGGGTTGCCCGAATCCGCCATTGCTTTCCGGGCATGGGCATAGATCTCTAAAATTTGCTCCAGATCAGAGCGCCGTGCTCCACGAAACATTCCGTTTCCACCTTCTCTTTCCGTGCGCCGCAGCGCACTCCCGCATTTTTCAGGTCTGGCTTTTATTGTAACACACTCTGCATCGTTTTTCCATCTTAAGACATCAAAAGACGCCCCGCAGACACGGGACGTCTTTTTTCGCGGTGTGCTCAAAGGTCAGGCCGGTGTGCGGGTGCGGGCCGCGCGGCTCTGACGGTACTCACGGGGCTCTGGCCGTACCGCTCGTGGAACAGGCGGTAGAAATAGCTGGTGTTCTCGTATCCGACGTAGGTGATGATCTGCTGGATGTTCCAGTCGCTGCGGCGCAGCAGGCGGGCGGCAGTCTCCATCCGGTGCTTCTGGAGCAATTCCTTGTAAGTACGGCCTGTCTGCGCCCGGACGCACTCGCTGACATAGGCCAGAGAGACGCCGTAGCTGCGGGCCACATTGGAGAGGCTGGCCTCGCGGTAATTCTTGGTGATCTCATCCAAAGCCGCCTGCACCAGCTCTTCGCGGCTGACGGCCGCGCCGTAGGCTTCCAGCGGGAAATTCTTGGTGTTCATCGGTATCCTCCGTTGCGGCGCAGCCGGGGACATGGGGGAGATGTCGGAGCCGGGCCGCGCTCAGGTCTCATAAGCGTCCCTCTGTTGGGAGCTTCTGCCTATAATACGGCGCAGCCGGGCCGGAAATTGCATAAGACAAGAAAAAACTCCAAAATTTTTCAGACGGGGTTTCGACAAAGCAAAAGCCGCCGCCCGCCTCGGGCAGCAGCTTTTCAGGAAAAGAAAAAGAGGAAAACAGAACTCAGAACATCTTCTCGTGGTGATACCGGCCCGTGCGCAGGAACTCCACCCACTCGGCGATGTTCACGGCGTGGTCACCGATGCGCTCGAGGTACTTGATGACCATCAGCACATCCAGCGCGGCGTCCACTTTGCCGGGGTCGGCGGCGATCTCCGCCGCCAGCATCCGCTTGATGGTATTGAAGTCGTAGTCCACCGCGTCGTCGCGTCGATGACGGCTTTTGCCGCTGCCTCATCTTCTGCCGCAAAGGCGCTCATGCGTCCTGCAGCATCTTGTGGCTTTACGGCCCATCTCAATGCTCCTGCTCACGGCGGGGTCGCCCGCCTTGCGGACACCGGCCAGATGGGGGACGATCTCCGCGATGTCGGCGGCGTGGTCACCGATGCGCTCCACTCTGTCACCACCTTCATGGCAGCAGAGATAAAGCGCAGATCACCTGCCACCGGCTGCTGACGCAGCAGCAGGGTCATGCAGCGGTGCTCGATGTCCCGCTCCATCCGGTTGACCTCGGTGTCGCCCTTGACGATGCCCTTTTGGCTTCCTCGGCGTCCGCCGTGCAGAGGGCTTCCAGCGCATCTTCCACCGCGTCGGCAGAGAGCCGGCTCATCTTGGCCAGCGATCCCTTCAGGGCCGCGAGGTCGGCTTCGTACTGTGTGCGTGTGCTCATATCGCAAACCCTCCTTTTTAACCGAAGCGGCCCGAGATGTAGTCCTCGGTGCGCTTATCCTCCGGGGTGCTGAAAATCTCGCTCGTGGGGCCGCACTCCACCAGCTCACCCAGCAGGAAGAAGGCCGTGCGGTCGCTGATACGGGCCGCCTGCTGCATGTTGTGGGTGACGATGACCACAGTGTAGTTCTTTTTCAGCTCGCTCATCAGCTCTTCCACCTTCATGGTGGAGCCGGGGTCGAGGGCGCTGGTGGGCTCGTCCATCAGCAGGACTTCGGGCTTGACAGCCAGAGCCGGGCGATGCACAGGCGCTGCTGCTGGCCGCCGGAGAGGCCCAGCGCGCTCTTTTTCAGGCGGTCTTTCACCTCGTCCCAGAGGCAGCGCCCCGCAGGGAGCTTTCCACCAGCTCATCCAGCTCCGCCTTATTGCGGACGCCGTGGAGCCTGGGGCCGTAAGTAATATTGTCGTAGATGCTCATGGGGAAGGGGTTCGCCTTCTGGAAGACCATGCCCACGCGGCGGCGCAGGTCGGTCAGCTGCATCTCCTTTGAGAAAATATCCTCACCCCGGAGCCGGACGTCGCCCTCGATGCGGACGTTCGGCACAAGGTCGTTCATCCGGTTCAGTCTTGAGGAAGGTGGATTTGCCGCAGCCCGAGGGGCCGATGAGGGCAGTGATCTCCTGTTCGCCCACATCCAGCGAGATGCCCTTGAGGGCCTTGAAGTCGCCGTACCAGAGGTTCAGATTTTTTGCCGAGATGACCGGCATATTGTTATCCATAAAATACCCCTTACTGTTTCTGTTTGAGCTTTGTTTTTGCCAGACGGGCTGCGAGGTCGATGAGAAGCACCAGGACCAGCAGCACTGCGCCGATGCCCCAGGCGGAGGCGAAGTCGCCGTCCTCGAAGGCCCGCAGATAGAGCAGGACGGAGAGGGTCGCGCCGTTGGATGTGTACGCCCTGGCGATGCTGCCCGCAATGACTTCCGCCGCGCCGGCGGTGAAGAGCAGGGCCGCGCTCTCACCCACGATACGGCCCACGGCCAGGATGCAGCCGGTGACGATGCCGTCGATGCTGCAGGGCAGCACGATGGTGCGGATGATGTGCCACTTGCCCGCGCCGAGGCCCAGAGCGCCCTCCCGGTAGCCCTGCGGCACCGTTTGAGGGACTCCTGCGTGGTACGGATGATGGTGGGCAGGTTCATGACCACCAGCGTCAGGCTGCCGGAGAGCAGGCAGGTCTTAAAGCCCATGGTCTGGGCGAAGACCAGCATACCCACGAGGCCGTAGATGATGCTGGGGATGCCCGCCAGCGTCTCATTCGTGAACTCGATGACCTCAATGAGCTTCCGGTTGGAGGCGTACTCCGTGAGGTAAACTGCCGCGCCCACGCCCAGCGGAAGGACGATGAGCAGGGTGAGCAGGATGACATATAACGTGTTGAGGATAGCGGGCAGGATGCCGTCGGTGCCTTTGAGGACGCTGGCGGTGGTGGAAAGGAATTCCCAGCTGATGTTGGGGATGCCCCGCACCAGTACCAGCCCGATGACGCCCACCGTGAGGGCGATGACCAGCACTGCCGCCGCCCAGACCACAGCGGTCATGATGACGTTCCATGTGCGGCGGGAGGGGGAGAAGTCACTTTTCATCCCTGTTTCCTCCCTTCAGCACGGCGTTGAGCAGCACATTGATGACCATGATGAAGACGAACAGCACCAGCGCGATGCTGAACAGCGCCTGCTTCTGCAGGCCGCTGGCGTAGCTCATCTCCTTGGCGATGGCGGTGGTCAGGAAGGTGACGCTGCGGAAGAGGCTGTCCGGCATATTGGGGCTGTTGCCGGCCACCATCATGACGGCCATTGCCTCGCCGATGGCGCGGCCAATGCCCAGAACGATTCCGGCTGCAATGCCGCTCCTGGCCGCCGGGATGCTGATCTTGAACCACGTTTCCGTATCGGTCGCACCCAGTGCCAGACTGCCCTGCTCATACTCGGGCGGCACGGCGTTGAGGGCCGTCACCGACACGGACACGATGCTGGGCAGTATCATGATGGACAGCACCACGATGGCCGACAGCAGGCAGGCGCCCGACGCCTTGCCAAACACCTTCGCCACCGCAGGCACCAGCACCTGCATACCCAGCAGACCGAACACCACGCTGGGGATGCCGCTCAGCAGCTCCACCGCCGTGACGACCACATTGCGCACGCCGGGAGCTGCCGCTTTCGAGAGGAAGACTGCCGTCAGCAGGCCCACCGGCACGCCGATGAGGGACGCGCCCAGGGTGCCGTAAATACTCGAAAGCACGAAGGGCAGGATGCCGTACTTCGGCTCGGACGCGTGGAGGCCCACTCGGTGCCGAAGAGGAAGTTCAGCGGGCCGATCTTTCCGATGGCGGGCAGGCCCGACAGGAACATATAGATGGTAATGACAGCCACGCAGCCCACGGCGAGGATGCCGCAGAGGAAGAAGATGGCGTTCATGACAGCTTCCAGCCATTGGGCCGGGGTGCGGGGAAGCTCGAATTTTTTCATAAAAACACCTGAGGGATCCCTCACAAGTTACTCGTTCACCGGCACAGCGCCTGCGGTGCGGATGAGGTCGGCAGCGTCGGTGCTGGCAGCAAAGTCGAAGAACGCCTGAGCCTGAGCAGAGAGGGTGACGGAGTCGTTGGTGACGAACACGAAGGGACGCTGCACCTCATAGCTGCCGTCCTTGACGGTCTTCTCGCTGCACTCCACGCCGCCGACGGTCACAGCCTTGACGGTGTCGCCGATGGCAGACAGGGAAGCGTAGCCGATGGCCAGAGGATTGGCCTCCACAGCGCTGATGACAGCGCCGGTAGCCGTCAGCTCCTGCGCGTACTTGCAGGAATCCTTAACGTCCACGATGCTCTCGAAGCCATCGCGGGTGCCGGAGCCAGCCTCGCGGCCCACCAGAACGATCTCGCCGTCGTCGCCGCCGACCTCGGACCAGTTGGTGATCTCGCCGGTGAACATCTGCTTGAGCTGGTCAACGGTCAGGTCCTCGACCTTGCTGTCCTTGTTGACGATGATGCGATGCCGTCCAGAGCTACGATGGTGCCGGTGACGCCGGTCTCGTCAGCCTTCAGGGCGCGGGAAGAAAGGCCGATGTCCAGAGTCTTATCGGCAGCGCCGGTGATGCCTGCGCCGGAACCGGTGGGGTCATAGCTGATGGTGACATCCGGCTCGAGCTCAGCGAAGCCCTCGGTCAGGGCGGCGATGACGTTCTTCATAGAGGTGGAACCGCCGGTGGCGACATTGCCGGACAGCGCAGCCGTAGAAGAAGCGGAAGCTGCGGTGCTGGATGCGGCGGCAGAAGAGGCAGCAGTGGAAGAAGCTGCACCGCCGCAGGCGGTCAGGGCAGCAGCAGCGGCAGCAGCGCCGCAGATGGACAGGAACGAACGACGAGTGATCTTTTTCATAATAATATCTCCTTCAACTGGGCCGGCCCTTTTGTTCTGGCCGGGCTGTTTTCCTTTTCCTTGTTGTATCTCTCTTGGGACGCCTTTATTGTAGCGCACCACCCACCCAGCTGCGACCATGGCAGCGCAAAATGCAGGTAAAGCTTTGTGCGGTGTTTTTGCGCTGCTGTCATCCTCTGGTAAAGTCGGTGTGGAAAACAGGACACTCGATTTTACATTTCCGGTCAAACTGTCAAAAATAGCCGCTGACCTTTGTGCATCCCGCCCGCTGAAGGTGCAAAAAAGGCTGCTTCACAGAACGTAAAGCAGCCTTTCAGAGCCTATGATCGAATCAGAATTTCTCTTCCGTGCCGTCCGGGCGGTAGAGCCGGACATATCTGCGCCACTTGTCCGCGCCCATCACCCGGCTGTAGCAGTCGGCCAGCTCTTTGTTGGCCGTCTCTGCATCCAGCGTCTCACCCTTAGCGGGCAGGACCAGCACCCGGAACCATGCGTCGAAAGATGCTCCGTCCAGCCGGTGTCAACGGCCCCGCAGCGGCATAAAAGCCCAGACGCCGGACGGCCATGGCCTCGTCGTCCGCCTTCTCGGGACACTCGGCCTCGATGAGGATGGCCTTTGCGCCCTCCTCGTGGGCGGGCAGAGCGGCCAGCAGACGTGCGCCAATGCCGGTGCTGCGGTAGGCGGGCAGGACGGAGAAGTAGTCCAGCTGGCTCACTTCACAGCCCATAGGCTGCACCATCAGCAGATAGGACACCAGCGTCTCCCCCTCGAACACGCCCCAGGTGTGGGCCATGCCGGCGGCTTCACTGTTCAGTATCATGCTCAGGGGTTTCAGCTCGCTGGGCGGGAAGTCGCGGCGCATCTCGTCCAGATACACCCGCGTCAGCTCGTCGGCGGTGAGTTTCTTCCACGTAAAGGTCTGGGGCTTCATATCAAAATTCCTTTCCGATAAAAATACCGCCGGGGCCGGGCGCAGCGGCCCGTTCCCGGCGGTGTTCGAGAAGCTGTTTGCGTAAGAAAACAGCTTCTTCGTTACAGCTGCTTGCGCAGGGCATCGTACACAGCCTGCACATCGCCCTTGATGACCACCTGGCAGGCGTTCTTGGCCGGGCGGATGACGCCCTCTGCGCCTGCGGCCTTGGCAGCGGCCTCGTCCACGGAGGCGTAGCTGTGTACCTCAAAGCGGAGGCGGGTGGCGCAGTAATCCACCTTGACGATATTGTCCTTGCCGCCGAGGGCTTTCAGGATGCCGGAGGCCAGTGCCTCGCTCTCGGCAGAGCTCATGCTGGGCGTCTTTGCCCCGCCGTTCTTATGGTTGTGATAATACTTGCGTCCAAAATAGAAGCAGGCCATGGCCACCATGGCGAGAACGATCTTGAACGGCAGCGTGATCGGAAGGAATGTGACGATGAGCGCGATGACGATAGCGGCGATCCAGCTGTAAATATCCATTCCCAAAAACATACGATAATTCCTCCTTTGGGGAACGATGCGGCGGGCGCTTCCGGCAGGAAGCCGCCCGGACCCAGTCCGGGTACAACACCATATTAACATACTGCCGGGAAAAAAGAAAGCCTTTTCGGGCATCTTTCGGCCCGAGAGCTTGCATCCCGGGCCGGAATCGGGTACTATAAAGGCAGTATATCCCCAATACACGGAAGGAGCATCCTTATGGAATGGACTGATATTCGCCTGACCGTATCCAAAGCCGACGCCGAGGCCGCAGAGGCCGTGGCCACCATGATCGCGGAGGGCGGCATTTATATCGAAGATTACAGCGACATCGAGGAACAGGTGGAGCAGATCGCCCACGTGGACCTCATCGAGCAGGAGCTGCTGGACAAGCCCCGGGACACCGTCATCATCCACATGTACCTCGAGCCGGGCGCTTCGCCGGTGGAGACGCTGGCCCTCATCGCGGCCCGGATGGAGGCTGCAGGCATCCCCTACACCTCCGAGACTGAGGGGGTGGAGCAGGAGGACTGGCAGAACGGCTGGCGCAAGTATTACCACCCGATGGACGTGGGCCAGCGCCTCGCCATCGTGCCGTCCTGGCAGGACTACGACACCGACCGCGTCAAGCTCATCCTCGACCCGGGCCTTGCTTTCGGCACCGGCGGCCATGAGACCACCAACCTCTGCCTCGAAGTGCTGGACGAGCGGGTCAAGGGCGGCGAGCGGGTGCTGGACATCGGCACCGGCAGCGGCATCCTCGCCATCGCAGCCTCAAGCTGGGCGCAGCGTGGCTGAGGGCGGTGGACATCCGACCCCGTAGCCGTCCGCCACCGGCGCGAGAACGCCGCCCTCAACGGCGTGGCCGACAAGCTGACCGTCCTCGTGGGCGATCTGTCCGACAAGGCCAGCGGCAAGTACGACATCATCACGGCCAACATCGTGGCCAACGCCATCATGTCCCTGGCCCCCGCCGTCCCCGGCCTGATGGCCGACGACGCCGTCTTCATTGCCAGCGGCATCATCGACAGCCGGAAGGATGAGGTCATCGCTGCGCTGGAAGCCGCCGGCCTCGCTGTGCTGGAAGTGAAGGAGAAGCGCGGCTGGGAGTGCATCGTCTGCAAGAAGGCATAAGGCCAACCTCTCAGTCAGCGCTTCGCACTGCCAGCTCCCCTAATAGGGGAGCCTAAGATGTAAAGGATCAAAAATATGCCGCACCGTTATTTTACCACTGAAATTTCCGACGGCACCGCCGTGCTGCGGGGGGCCGACGCCCACCATCTCTCCCGCGTGATGCGGGGCAAACTGGGGGACACCGTCATCCTCTGCGACGGCAGCGCCGTCGAGTATACTGCCACCATTACCGGCTTCGGCGACGAGACGGTGGAGTTCAGCGTGGAGCCGGGCTACCCCAGCGCCGCAGAACCCACCGTGGACGTCACCCTGCTGGTGGGCTACCCCAAGCAGGACAAGCTGGAGCAGGTCATCCGCCACGGCGTCGAGCTGGGCTGTGACCACTTCATCCCGTTTTTCAGCCGCTACTGCGTGGCCGCGCCCAAGAAGGAAGAGCAGAAAACGAGCGCTACAACCGCATCGCCTTTGAAGCCGCCAAGCAGTGCGGCCGGGGCATCCTGCCGGATGTGGCCCTTCCGCTGCCCAACTTCGGGGCCGTCTGCCGCAGCCTCGACCAGTATGACCTCGTGCTCTTCTGCTACGAGTGCGGCGGCGCACCCCTGCGCCAGCTGCTGGCTGAGGCCAGACCCGCCGATGGCGAAAAGCTGAAGATCGCCATCATCACCGGCGCAGAGGGCGGCTTCGCCGCCGAGGAAGCTGAGATGGCCGCAAAAGCCGGCGCAAAGACCGTCGGCCTCGGCCCCGCATCCTCCGCTGTGAGACGGCCCCGCTGGCCGTTGTCTCTGCCGTCATGACCCTGACGGGGAATCTTGAATAAGTTCTGACATGAGAAACGGCGTCCCGCCGAGGTGGGACGCCGTTTCTCTTTATCTTGCATCTGCATCCCGCAGGGCCTTTTTGATGGTCAGCAGGTTCTGTGGCTCATGGAGAAGCTGCGCAGGCCGAGGTGGAGATACTGGGTCGCGTTGACGGCATTGCCGACGGCGAGGCCGCAGATGGTGACGGGGATGTCCGCTTTCCTGGCGGCGTCCACCACCATGGCGATGAGCTTTTCATGGCCGGGCTGGCGGGACGGTAGTAGTGCTCGGCAATGGCCAGTTCCCGGCTCACCGCGTGGGTGTACTGGGTCAAGTCGTTGGTGCCGATGACGAAGAACTGGCAGCCGTGAGCCGTGAAGTCCTCTGCCGTCAGGCAGGCGGCAGGTACGCTGAGCATGACGCCGAAGGGGACGTCAGGCTCGAACTCCACGCCCCGCTCGGCGAGCTTGCGGCGGCAGTAGTCCACCACCTGCATGGCGGAATCCCAGTCCTCGATGTTCGTCACCATGGGGAACATGACCCGCAGCGGGCCTTTTGCGGCGGCACGCATGAGGCGCAGATCTGAACTGCCATCTGGGGCATATTGCGCAGGCTGCTGCGGATGCCCCGCAGGCCCAGCTTGGAGACTGGACGCCCTGATAGCGTCGGCCATGGTGCGGTCGGCACCGAAGTCGAAGGTGCGCACCGTCACCATCTTTCCCTTGGCGGCGGCGAGGCAGGAGGTGTAGAACAGATACTGCTCCTGCTCGTCCATGGCGTGGCCGGGCATCATCATGTAGCTGCTGCGCAGCAGGCCCACGCCGGACGCGCCGGACTCCATCGCGGTCCCCACATCCTCGGGGCCGAAGCAGTTGGCCAGAAGTTCGAACTCCTCGCGTCCCGGGTGCGGTTGGGCAGCTCAAGCTGGGCGTTCAGCTCCTTGTTCTGGCGCTGCATCTCGCAGATGCAGGTGATGGCGCTCTGCCGGGCGGCGGCATCCGGGTCAAGGATGCACTCACCCTCGGTGGCGTTCAGGATGACCTCGCGGCCGTCGCAGTCTTTCAGGAAATCTTCGCCCACCTGGTGATGCCCGGGATGTTCAGCGAGCGGGCGATGATGGCCGCATGGCTCTGGCCGCTGCCTCGGCGGTGATGAGGCCGAGGATGCGGCCGCCGGGACGCTGAACAGATCGGTGGGCATGAGCAGGTCAGACGCAGGATGACCGGGTGGTCGAGGGCCAGCCAGCTGCGGATCCGGTGGCAGAGGATGTTGGTGATGCGCTGGGTCACGTCGAGGATGTCCACGCTCCGCAGCTGCATGTAAGCATTGTCCTTCATGGCGGCCAGCTGGGCGGCGTAGCGGCGGCCCACACGGTCCATCGCCTCGGCGGCACCGACGCGGCCTTTATCTGGAAAGCCACCTCATTCATGAAGCCCTCGTCTTCCAGCATCATGCTCTGGAACAGGAAGATGGCCTGCTCCGAGGGCGCGGCGCGGCCGGCCATCTCGTCCAGCTCCTGCTGAGCCACCTTGATGGCGTCTTCCAGCGCCTGCTTTTCCTGTTCGGGGTGGAAAGGCCCCTCGCCGAACACCAGCGGCGGGCGGTCCAGCCGGCTGCCTGGCCCAGCACGAGGCCGGGCGATGCGGTAAAGCCCTTATATACCTTCATGTTTCCATCTCCTCCGGCGGCACTCTGCCGGTCAGCGCCCGGCAGACCAGTGCCTGCAAAAAGGTGTTGGGCAGCAGAGCGGCCCGTGCGGCCTGCGCCGGGCCTGCTTCACCCTCGAACAGCGGCTCGAAGCTCCTGAGGCGCTCGAAGTCGCATTTTGCAAGGAAAGCTTCTCCCAAAGTACGGGTGGTGTAGTAGAGGGCGGGGTCTACGCCCACGTCCTCAGCCACGGCTTCCAGCGGGGCAAGCTCTGCATCTGAGAGTTTTGCCAGCAGGAGAGCAGCGTCTGCCGTCAGGGTGGAGGGGTGCTTTTCCCGCACGTCCTTCTGGACGGCCTCGAAGGCCGCATGGAATGCGGCGGCATCCGCGCTGCTCTCAGCCCGCTGTCCACAGCGTAGGCGCAGCCCCGCAGCCGCCCGAAGGCCCGCAATGTATCGTGGTAGCCCAGCTCGATGTTCCGCCGGGCGGTGGCGGGCTCGAAGCGGAGGATGTCGCCCAGCTCCCAGTAGCTTCGGATGAGGGTGGTGGGCAGGCCGGTGCGGTTGGGGCGGGTGATGCCCACACCCTCCAGGTCCACACAGACCAGCTCTTCTGCACCCATCTTCTGGGCCAGCGCGGTGGGCATATTGTCCCGGTAGCCGCCGTCGAGGTAAGACACCCCGTCGATGGTGTGGGCCCGCAGGCCGGGAAGCAGGCCGCAGAGGCCAGCAGGTAGTCTTTCACCTTGCCCTCGGGGATGTCTTCCAGCGGAAGCTCCCGGGCCTTGAGGGTCTTCTGCTCCACGGTCACAAGGCCCAGCCGGATGGGGCTTTTGCGGAGTTTCTCTTCGTCCAGCACCCGCTCGACGATCTCTTCCAGCGGAGTGACGTCCATGCCGCCCTGAGTCACAGCGTCTTTGAGGAATGCGTGCAGCTCGGGAAGCGGCGCATCCTCGGCGGGCAGCTCCATCACATCCTGGCTGCGGATGGTCAGCCACATGTCCCGGGCCGTCTCGTAGAGGTCGAGGGCGAACATGGCGCCGTTCAGGCTGCCGACGCTGGTACCCGTAATGATCTGGGGCCGCCAGCCCAGCTCGGTCAGCGCCCGCCAGACGCCCACCTGATAGCTGCCGCGGGCGCCCCGCCCGCCAGCACCAGCGCCTTTACGGGGGTGTTGTTCTGCGCCATGTTTTCTGCCTCCTTTGATGTGTTCCGGTTTTGCCTAGATTATAGCATATTTCCCGGGAGATTTCTCTCTGTTTTTGTAACAAAAAATGTGCTATAATAAATTCACTTTGCCAGAACGATTCAGGAGGACGACAGATGCACCGCAAGCAATGGATTTTCGACATGGACGGCACCCTCACCGACAGCATGACCGTGGTGTGGCAGGGCGCACCGCTGGAGCTGCTGCGCCGCTATGGCCGCACCGCAAGACCCGGCATCCACGATGTTCTGCTGAGCATGGGGATGGTGGAGGGCGCGGAGTATCTCATCCGCACCTACGATCTGCCCCTGACCTCCGGGACTACGAGCCTGCCATGCGGCAGGTCATCCGGGACCTGTACAAAAAGTCGAGCTGAAGCCCGGCGTCCGGGAGATGCTGGCCCGGCTGAAAGCCGAGGGGCGTGCGGATGTGCATCTGCTCCAACACCTGGCAGAGCAGTGCGAAGAGGTGCTCACCCGGCTGGGCGTCGC
>ENA-OQDD01000486-OQDD01000486.1-human-gut-metagenome-genome-assembly--contig:-NODE-486-length-16213-cov-13.364354_pt1 | contig 16213 bp, 23 predicted proteins | sample MGYA00242507_ERZ504598 | MGnify/ENA primary metagenome ERZ504598 (study PRJEB26092, sample SAMD00036318) | human gut metagenome | host: Homo sapiens | study: EMG produced TPA metagenomics assembly of... | reverse complement strand
CAACAACTTCGCTCGCGTGAAGTGGCAGGCCCTGCTGGCATCGGCGTGGGGCGTGGCCCTCGTCGCGGGCGGCGTGAACATCGCGTTCTTGGCCTACCTGTAAGGAGCTGCACCTATGACGTATGCAACCAAATCACCGTGGGTCATCCACTACGACGGTTCCAGCTGCAACGGCTGCGACATCGAAGTGCTGGCCGCGCTGTGCCCGGGTTCGATGTGGAGCGCTTCGGCATCATCAACACGGGCAACCCAAGCACGCCGACAATCTTCCTCGTCACGGGCAGCGTGAACGAGCAGAACATCGGCGTGGTCCAGGAGATCTACAACCAGATGGTCGAGCCGAAGGTGGTCATCGCGTGCGGCATCTGCGCATGCTCGGCCGGCATCTTCCACGACTGCTACAACGTGATCGGCGGCGTCGACCAGGCCATCCCCGTGGACGTGTACGCGCCGGCGATGGGCCATGGCGAGGCCGTGGAGAAGGTGACGCGCCAGCGCGCCGAGGCCATGGCGTCAAGGCTCATAGAAGCGGACCACTGGCGCAAGGGCATGTCGCCGGGATATCCGCTGGGCTCAACATCGTGGACAACACGTCGATGTACACCAGCTGGGAGGACATGGCTATCGTTCTGGCGGGCCCTCGTTCCGGCAAGTCCCTGTGCTACGCGATCCCGGCCGTGCTCTCGGCACCGGCCCGTGCCTGGCGACCTCGAACAAGGGCGATATCCTCGACGTGACCGCCCCGATCCGCAGGCTCGACCATCCGAACGGCGAAATATGGACGTTCGACCCGAACGCATCGCGGACCCGAACCGGAAGAGCGCGCCGTGGGTGTGGGACCTGATCGCCTCGGTGCAGTCCATCGCCGACGCGAAACGCATCGCCGACTGCTGGCGTTACGCCTCGGGCCAGCCGCAGACCGGCGGCGACGACTTCTTCCCCGGCACCGCCGCCCAGCAGCTCGCCGACTACCTGTTCGCCGCGCATCTGGGAGCCGTTCCGTGTCCGACGTGTTCAGGTGGTGCTCCAACGAGCGCGACACGTCGCCGGCCGACATCCTGAGCGAATACCCGCGCTACGCGGGCATCGCCTCGCGTGTGTCCAGCGTGATCGCGCTGACGCCGGAAACCCGAAGCGGCGTGTTCGGCAGCCTTCAGACCATGGTCGCGTTCCTCGCGGACCCCGAGATCATCGACTGGATCGACCGCACCGGGATACGAATGGGAACATCGATGAAAGGCGTGGTCTGTTCGATCCCTACGAGTTCGCCACGAGCGAGGACACCCTGTACCTGCTTTCCGCCCAGGGCCGGCCCTCGACCGCGTTGACCGCGAGCCTGACGGCGGTGGTGGCGTTCACCGCGTTCCAACGCGCCCAATCCGAGTTCACCGGCAACAACCGCCGTCTGCCGGTCCCGTTGTGCTGCGTGCTGGACGAGGCCGCGAACATCTGCCGCTGGCCCGAACTGGCGGACGTGTACTCGTATTTCGGTTCGGCGGGCATCCCGATCATGACGATCTGGCAGAACCCCGACCAGGGCAGGGCCGCGTTCGGCGAGACGAACTTCGGCTCGCTGTTCAACAACGCGAACATCACCGTGTATCTGGGCGGCATCAAGGACGCGAAGTTCCTCGGCGAGATCAGCCAGCTGGTGGGCCAGAGGGAGATCGTGCGAGGCAGCGTCAACATCGACGGCACCGGCCGGCGCAGCGTGAACAACTCGATCCAGAAGGAGAACATCCTCGACGTTTCCGACCTGACCGAATGGCCCGTCGGCCGCGCGCTGCTGCTCGCATCCCAATCCCGGGCGCAGATCGTCAAGACCCTGCCATGGACGGGCAACAGGCAATGGGCCGACGCCCTGGCGCAGGCCAAGGCGAAAGCCCAAGAAGAGCAGAGAAAGGCCGCATAATGAGCGAACACACCTCGAACACCACGTCCGGCCCTGATGGGGAGGAATGGGAGCGCGCGGTCGGTGCCGCCAGGACCTGCTGTCATCGGACTGCGGATGGCTGGAACTGTTCACCCGCGCATCCTGGAGGAGAAGGGCGTGCCTTACGGCAAGGGACTGCCACCGAGCGCCGCACATCCCGAGGACAAGGAGATCGAAGAGGAAACCATGCCGGGCCAAGGCGAGCCGACGCCGACCGCACCCGAGGTGCCGGCAGGCCGGCACGCGGCGGAACCCATCCGATCGGGGATTCCGGCCGATGCCGGGGAAACCGGCAACGGCTACGAGAACCCGCCGGAAGACGCAACGGACCGTGACGACACCCCTCCAAAGGATGATGCGGAGGAATCCGACACCCGTATACTGCCCGCGCAGGAGGGGAAGACGGATCTCGGCCGAGACGAATCCGGCGACCTCGATCCCGCGCGGGCAAGGGACGTGTCCGGCCAGTTCGGCGCGCGAATGCGGCGCAGCGAGACCTACTATCCGAACCTCGCCGCGTTCGTGGAAAGGTTCGTGGCCAACGTGTTCTGCTACCACCAGAGCGCATCCGTGAACATGCAATGGGTGAGCGACTGGTGGCGCTATCCGGCGCTCGTGTTCCCGCTCGACGCCATGTGGCGCGCCTACGAGAACGCGCGCAAGGCACCCGGCCAGATGATGATCTTCTACATCCAGGCGGCGTCGATGCTCGAACGCGTTTTCGACAAGGACCGTGGCATCGTCGCCAGCCTCGACTGCAAGCAGAATCTCACCAGGAAGGGCGAACCGCTGCCCTGCGAACGCCCGAACCGGGCATGGCGCGAACCGATCCTGGAAACGTTGTCGGTCCCCGCCGCAGGCGGCAAGGAAAACAAGGAAACCACCATCACACCAACAAGGAGGAGAAACAATGGCTCAAACTGATCCCGAGGACGGCTTCGACCAGATCATGGTCCAGAGCTGGAACAGCGTCGCCCAGCAGCTGCGCACCCTGCACAACGAGCTGAGCGGCGACCGCGCGCGCCGCAGGGAACGCGCCGAACGCGCCGTCCAGAACGAACGCTACGAGCAGACCAGACGGCAGCAGCAATCCATCCGCCTCGAACAATGGGAGATGGACAACAGGGAACGCCTCAACAAGGGGTTCGAGTCCACCCTGAACGCGACCGTGCTTGCCGACGGCGACGGCTGGAGGAAGATGCGCGACTCGTCCCTCTTGCAAGGATGGATGGTCGCCGACCAACTGGAGGGCAACGACCCCGGCTACCGCAGGCAGATCATCGAGCGAAGGCCCGGCTGAAGGACGAATGGTCGAAACGCCACCCGGAAACGCACATCGACGCCGCAGCCGACCAATTGACCAACCACGTGAACATCACCTACACCGACCAGTCGCCCGCGTTGCAGGCCACCCTGAACGCCTTCAACACGGCCGGCGTGCCCGTGGACCTGCAACGGGTGGAGGACGCGCAGGCGTTCCAGGCCGCGCACGGCGACGACGCCACGTTCTTCGTGGACTCGCGGCTCACCGGCCAATGGACGGGCTACGACCACGACAGGATCGTTGACGCCGTGATGTGCGCGCCGGTCAACGGCGTGGACGACGCCGCCTCCCGAATCAGCTTCCTCAAGGACCAGGGCCTGCCGGAATCCTCGCACGCGGACAACAAGGCCACAGGAGACGAGCCCAGCACCATAAGCGAGGTCGAACGCACCGAGAACGCTGACGCCGCGCCAATCGTCGAAACCCCCACACCCGTGCGGAGCATACGAAGCCCGCCGCCGATGAACGCAAACCGGCATCCGAACCCGAGCCCGAGACCACGGGAGGCGGCGACCTGACGACCGGGGAGCCCGACGGATACGAGGAGATGCCACTCGACCTGAACGAACCCGAGGAATGGAACGGGCCCGACCCGTTCGGCGAATACAGTCCCGCCATGGAATCCTCCATGAACCCACGGACCAGCCGATACCCGACCAGGCCAACGTCTCGACGCCGCAGATCCTGCAACCCGAGACCAACGGCAACGCACGCTGACGCCGATGCCGGCGCACCCCTTGCCATGAGGTTCGTGGGGTGCGCCGGCATCGGATGGCCGTATCATGGTGTCAACGGCTTTCGGAACCGGAAAGGACGAGCATGGCACACGTGACGTTGGATCTGTCGAAATATGATGCCCTGACCGCCTACAAGGGTCTTCCCGACGAGAAGGAGGAGAACCCGGCGCGGTTCTTCCCCGACACCTCGTCGGTCCGCCGTTGCGTGCGCGAACGCATGTCCGTCATGGGTCTCGACGCCGCCGAACTCGCCAGGAGAGCCGGGGTTCCCCTCTCAAGCGCCGAAGAGCTCGTGGAGACCGGTCTGACCTCCATCCGCTACGTGTACAGGATGTTCGACCTGCTGCACATCCGCACCGAAACGCTGCCGTCCGCCTACGCGGGGAGACTGCTGTGAGGGAACTGCACGCCTGGGAGAACGGGCATCATGTGGGCGTGTTCTCGGAAGACGACGAGGAGCGCATATCGTTCGCGTACGACGCGAACGAGGGTCTGCCGATCAGTCTGAGCCTGCCAGAACCGGCGGATGGAGAGACCAGGCACCGCGTAACTTCCTGGACAATCTATTGCCCGACAATCCGAACGTCCGCCAGGCCATGCGTGAGCACCTGAATGCCTCCTCGGCCGGCGTCTTCGATCTGCTGGACCGGGTTGACGCCACCGGCGGACTGGTGTTCTCCCTCTCCCCGGAACCTCCAATCCCATCGCCGACGCTTCGTCTGATCTCCGATTCCCAGATAGCCAACGAAATCGACCGCATCGAGCGGACCAGGAACTACTGGTGGGACGAGGACAGCCACTGCCGGTTCTCCTTGGGAGGGGCGCAGGGCAAGTTCACACTGTCCCGCGTGGACGGCAAGTGGTATTGGCCGGATATGATGCTGCCCTCCACCCACATCGTCAAACCGAAGCCCCATGACCTTCCCGAGGCGACCAAGGTGGAACTGGCGACGATGCGATTGTCGGAACTGTGCGGCATCGACACACCGGCACGCGGCGAGATCACGGCGCAGCGCAAGACGGCCTATATCGTGGAACGGTTCGACCGTCGCCTGGAGGAAGGCCGAATCGTCCGACTGCGGCAAGAGGACTTCCTGCAAGCGTTGGGATTGCCGACCCGCGACAAATACGATCCGTCGGCCGATGACTGCCTGGATCTCCTGCAACGCATCGATGCGTCGGGTTCCCTGTCCTACCGGTGGCTCGAAAGGCTGGCCTTCAACACGTCGTCCGCCAACAGCGACGCACATGCGAAGAACTATTCCCTGATCCTCGATCCCGCATCGGGGATACGCCTGTCTCCCCAGTATGATGCGGTCGCCACCAGGTATTGGCCCGAGTTCAACTGGGAACTCACCATGCCGTTGAACGAGGATCACGCCTTCGCGGAGCACACCACGCCCCAGGATTGGGAGGATCTGGCGACACGTCACGGTCTCGATGGTTCGAGGGTGGCGGATATGGCCCGGCGTATGGCGGGGAAGGTCCTCGCCGGCATATCCGAATCCTGCGAGGGCCTGGACGCGCGGATGGCCGACCGCCTGAACGCGTGCTGGACGAAGGCGAACGAGTCCATCGAGCCGATCATGCCGGGAGACGAGCCGGCGAACTCTCTCGATCCAGCATCGGCTTTGCCCGATTCGCTCGGTTTTCCCTCCTCGGGCCGTACCATCTGAGCTTTTTCCGGGAAGCGTCCTAACGGCGGGGCCGGTTCTCCTCGTCAGAGGCGACCATGCTCCATAGACCGTATTCCGGCGCGATTCCGTAGCGTTCGCGCAGCATGTCGAACGTGTGCAGGCCCTCGCGCATCGCTGCCCGGTATTCGTCGTCGTCCGCCGCGTTGTTGAGGCTGGCGGCGATGCAGAACGCTTCGGATACGAGGCGTTCCATGTCGTGCGTGGACAGGTTCTCGGGGTGTCTTTCTCGTCCGTCGTCGAGGAAGGGCGGGCGGTTCTCCATCGCGGCGCGCCATTCCTGGACGGCGAGGCTGCGGCTTCTGGCATCGTCCGCCCAGTCGTCGCGCAGTCGTTTCAATCGCATGTCGTCGCCGAGCTCGAAGGCGTTGAACCGTTCCGTCCACCCGTCCGTGCTGCGCCACGTGATCCTGTAGCCGACCACCTGGCCGGGGTCGGTGAACGAGTCTTTGGCGGTTCCCCTGCGCAGCCTGGGTCGATGGAGAAGCCTTCCCTGCGTATGCGGCGTATGAACTCGTCCTCGCTGCGCGATGCCTTGGCGCACGCCTCCACGATTCGGGCGATGTATTGGCGTGGCATCGTTGAGGCGGCGACCGCCGTGACGAGCCGGCTTCTCTCGTTGCCGTCCAACGCCTCCCATCCCTCGTCGTCGCCGTACTCGTTTCGCGCCTTCCATTCGGCCCATTGACGCCATTGCCCGTACTGCCAGCTGACGCGCGTGCCGGTGTCGGAGCGTGCGAGCTCGACCAGTTCGGGGCGCGATTTCTCCATCCGCCTGCATGATTTCTGCGCGTTGATCCGGTCGTGGTACGGGTTGATCCACCCGTCGTCGGCGGCGAGCTGCACCATGATGTGCACGTGGTCGTTGCCGTTGGCGGACAGTCCGTGACGGACCGCGAGCATGTGACGCCCTGATCGTCGTCGCCGTCGATGATGTTCATGCGCGTCAGATAATCGCGGATGACGGCCTCCCATTCCTGGTCGGTCAGTATTCCGTGGCCGGCCTTGATGGCGAGCGAGCAGTGCCACACGCGCTTCCTGCCATGCTCTCGTTCGGGATTGTTCTTGCCTCGCATGTCGGGCGGGAACGGATCGTCCTTGCGTTCCCTGACGCGGTAGCGTCGGTCGAACCTGCGGCCTATCTCCGCATACGACGCCGCCGGCTTGCCATCCATGTCAAACGAGGGAAACATGTCGCCGCTCGCGCACACGAGATGCTGGTCGGTGTGTTCATTGCGCCGTCCCTTGCCGAACAGGTAGCGCACCAGGCCGGCCGGGTCCGAGCCCCTGACGATATTCGGTATCATACGATGATTCTCCGCCCGCACGCCCGGCACGGCGGCGCATGGCGTCTATGAGAGATATGCGTCCTTTGCCGGCACGGCCACTTCGATAGAATTATCGGAAACGGATAAGGAGCTTTGATGGAACCGGTGAGGAACGATACGACGACGGATAGGCGCACGGCCGTGGAACTGGCGAAGCGGCTGCTGGTCGATTCGATCTGGCGCACCGCCAAGATCGAGGTTGATGGCGTCACCTTCCCCGACACGCAGGAAATCTTCGACGGGCGCGCGCCCGAGGGCATGAGCGTGGACGATATAGTCACGGTGAACAACATCAAGCGCGCGTGGAGGTTCCTGCTCGGGAACATCGACTATCCAGTCGATTGGCAGTACATCCGCGAATACAACCGCATCATCGGCGAAGGCCTCGTGCGCGACGCCGGCCGCTTGCGTGAATACGGCGTGAGGGTCGGCGGCACGGGATGGGTGCCGGAGATCCCCGCCGTCGAATCCTCACAGGAAAGGGTTCGCGGCATCCTGGAGGAGTCAGAAGGGGAGGACACTGCGATGCTGCTGTTCGGCGCGGTCACGCGGGGACAATGGTTTTCGGACGGCAACAAGCGCACCGCGCTGATGGTTGCCAACCACCAGCTCATACACGACGGCATCGGCGTCTTCTCGATCCCTCCCGAAGACAAGGCGCAGTTCGTCTCTATGCTCCTGCGCTACTACGAGACGGGCGACTACTCCCGGCTCTCCGATTGGCTCTCACAGAACGCCGTCGGCCATGTGCCGGCGGGCTGACTTTGGCCCAATCGTCTGGGGTCGTGGAAAAGACGAATGATGCCGTGAACGGGATGGGCACCGTGCCCGGTGTTCCCCTCGATGGCCTCGATGGAGGTTCCGGCTTACTGAGGTGACGGTCTGGCGTCCGGGGGAAGTTTGCTCCCGAACGCCACGGGATTATTTACGCGATGATTTCGCGGGGTGTCGGGCCGCGCCCTTCTCATGTGCTATCCTGGGTTTCTCGGGAATCGGAGGAACCGTATGAGTGAGATCAGGATAGCGGATTTGTTCGCCGGCATCGGCGGCATCCGCATGGGAATGGTGCAGGCGCTGGGCGATGCCGCGCACGTGGTGTATTCGTCCGAGTGGAACAAGTACAGCGTGCAGACCTATGAGGCGAACTGGCACGACGAGAATCCCGTGGCCGGCGACATCACCAAGGTCGACGAGCATGACGTTCCCGACATCGACCTGCTGCTCGCGGGATTCCCGTGCCAGCCGTTCTCCATCGCCGGCGTCTCCAAGAAACAGAGCATGGGCCGTCCCACCGGCTTCGAGGACAAGACCCAAGGCACACTGTTCTTCGACGTGGCGAGAATCATCAAGGCGAAGCAGCCGAAGGCGTTCCTCCTGGAGAACGTGAAGAACCTGCTCTCGCACGACCGTGGGCGCACGTTCAAGACGATATATTCCGTGCTGACCGAAGACCTTGGATACCACGTCACCTACAAGCTGATCGACGCGGCGGGCTTCGTCCCCCAGCACAGGGAACGCACGTACATCGTGGGCTTCCGCGAGGAGAACGGGTTCACGTTCGATGACGTGAAGCCCATCGCGCACGGCAACGTCGGCAGCATCCTCCTGCCCGCCTCCCAGGTTCCCGACAAATATGTTCTGAGCGACAAGCTGTGGACGTACCTCCAGAACTACAAGAAGAAGCACGAGGCCGCAGGCAACGGTTTCGGATATGGCATGGTCGATGCCGCCACCGACCACACGCGCACGTTGAGCGCGCGGTACGGAAAGGACGGCAGCGAGATACTGGTCTCACGCGGCGAGGGAAAGAACCCTCGAAGGCTAACCCCGCGCGAATGCGCGCGACTGATGGGCTACCCGGATTCGTTCAGTATCCCGGTATCAGACACGCAGGCATACCGGCAGTTCGGCAACTCGGTCGCAGTGCCGGTCATCCGAGCCATAGGCGAGGCGATGAAACCCTACCTGTCCGACTGATTCGCCCGAGGCGTTCCCTGTCCGATTGGTCTATGCTCATGGATTATGAGCGATTACGGAAGAATCGGCGACTACATCGGCCCGGTCGCGGCCAAGAAACTATCGGCCGTCGATATCGACGCCAACAGCAGCAACCAGCACGAGTTCGGCGGCAACGACGCGCTCAGAAGACTGCTCGGCACCGGCGAGGACCGCAGAGCCTCACAAGGGCACGGCATACCCACCGCGCTCATGTACCTGAGCGACGACGACGCACCGGCGGTCGCCGACCTCGAAACCACATGGTACGACGCACGGCGCAACAACCCGAACCGCAGCGCCGAATGGCGTCTCTACTACAAGGACTGCGAACCAATCCGCATGGCCCGCCCCGGCGACCTCATGTGCTTCGGTATGCTCAGGGACAATCGCCTGCTGATCATCATCGCACAGCATGACAGCACGGCCGAAGCCCAAGCCAAATGGCTCTTCGGCATCGACGACGAACAGGAGGGCGCGTTCCGCTTCCACGACAATACGGAACGTGAGCTGGACGCCTTCGGCGCGCAGATCTTCGAAGCTCTCGGCATCAACGTCGAAGTGCGGGATGACACGTATCTCCCCGAGATGATCGGCAGATGGGGATACAGGTTCCCCAGCAACGAGGAGTTCGCGGCCTTCTCCCAATCCTCCTTGACGGACGTGGACCCCACGCACGATGACCCTGACGACGTGGTGATCGAATACTACGACCGCAGCTACCTGCTGTTCAAACTCTATGAGCGGGCGGTCATCCAACACGACTACGATGCCGCGCCATTCGTATCGGATGGCGTCATCGACGTTGACTCGTTCACTTCGTTCTACACCTCCGTGCGCAACCGGCGCATGAGCCGCGCAGGCAAGGTCCTCGAAATCCACATCGCCCACATCCTCGACGCGCGCGGCATCGAATACGAGGCGCAGGCCAAGACGGAAAACGGAAAGAAACCCGATTTCCTGTTTCCCTCGCAAGCCGCCTACGAGGATCCGGCGTTCCCCGAGGAACAGCTGCGTATGCTCGCCTCGAAAACCTCCATCAAGGATCGTTTCCGCCAGGTCGCCGACGAAGCCAACCGGATCAGGGACAAACACCTGTTCACCCTGACTCCCGGCGACGTGACCATCCAAGCTCGCCCAACTCGATGAACTGCACATCCACCTGGTCATGCCCAAGGTAGTCAAGGAATCCTATGACGACCTGATCCAGGGAGAAACCATGACGTTCTCCCGGTTCATCGAGGAGGTCCAGGGACTTCAGGCGGGCCGTCCTCAAAGCCTGACCCTTCTCTGACGGCCCGACGGGAGTCCTCCCTGATTTCGCCGACGGTTCGGCGACGGCGGCGACGCCGTTCCTGAAGTAGAATTGACGGAAAAGCAAGGAGCCACGATGGATGTTTCGATGATCAGACGGCCACAGGACTGGCCTTTCCCCATCCCGCAGATCACGGCGGAGAGCATAGACGAGCTGATCGACGCGCTGCACCGGGACGTGTCGGACTCGACTCTGAGCATCTACTACGACGCCGTGGACGGATGCAGCCGCGAGATGGAGAACGAGGATCAGGAGATGATGGTACGCGAGTACTACCTGCATGACGGATGGGCGGCGAAGCATGGAACGGGTGCGTGATTTCTCGCCGTATGAGTTGAAGGTCAGCGTGTATGACGGGGCCGCCGAAAAGCGAACCATGCTGATGGACGGCCACCTCTACATGGTCAAGTTCGGGTATGACGCCGCCCCGCAGGAGGAGCATCCCAGTCGTACCAGCTACGTCAACCTGCCCGTCAACGAGTATATCGGCTCCAAGGTGTTCGCCGCTTCGGGCATCCCCACGCAGGATGTCATTCTCGGTGATTACAAGGGCCGTTCCGTGGTGGCGTGCCGTGATTTCATGTACGAGATGGATCCGAACCTCATGCTGCTTCATTTCAAGCAGCTGGAAATCAGCATGCCCGGTGGAAGCAGCCGATCGAAGGCCAGGCCCGATTGGGAGTTCGTCAGCCAGGTCCTTGACGAACATGACGCGCTCGAAGGCATCCGCGCGCGGGCGCGGCACCGCTTCCTTCAGATGACATGCGTCGATGCGCTGATAGGGAACTTCGACCGCCACGCGAACAACTGGGGGTTCATAGCGGACAGAAGGACCGCGGATATTCTTGATCTCGCCCCCGTATACGACTGCGGTTCGTCACTGTCCCCGAGCCTGTCCCGTGAAGGCATGAGGGAACGGGTCGAGGATCCTCAGCAAATGCGTGAGGCGAACATGGCCGCACCCTACATGGCGATGAACGTCGGCGGCAAGCGACGCAAGTTCGCCTTCTTCCTGACCTCGGAGACCGCACGCCCCTTCAGGGCGGAGCTGCCGGAACTCTGGCCGCGCCTGTCCGAGGAGGTCACGGACCGCATCGTGGAGCAGACCCCCGGACTCGATGACCTTCAACGTGATTTCTATAAGGCCACGCTGGACGCCCGCCGCAAGTACGTGCTCGGACCCGCATACCGGATGGCACTCAAAGAAGCGGAAACCTCCACCGCCACCGTCGGGAACGACACCCTTGCGACCGACATCGTTCCGGGGATCCCGTTCCCTGGCCTTGGGGGAAACCCCGGTCTCCTGCACTGAGGACTCCACGCGGCTCACAGTCCGGGAAGGTCCTCGTTCTCGCCGTCAATCGTTCCCGGATCGTTCGATGACGGTATCAAGATGGTCTATCAGCTCCCGGCATTGCCGGACGGCGTAGGACGCCGATGCCTCGTCCTCGATGGTCGCGTTCATCTCCCTGTTCGCGTTGTGCGCGATCTGGTTGACGTTGCGGCCGATGCGGCGCAGCTGGTATTCGATCTCCCTGAGCGCCTGGACGGTGGGCGAATCATGTTCCTCCTCCTTGACTTGCAGTCTCCCCTCCAACAGTTTCACAGCCTCGATGATGGTGAGGGAGACCGTCTGGTTCCGTTTCCTCGCGGCGGCGCGGATCATCGCGGCTTCCTCCTCGTTCACCATGAGATGCACCTGGATGGAGCGCTGCTCGCCCCCTCCTTTGCTGCTCCTCTTTCGCATTATTCCGATTCCTTCCTCATTGGCCTTCGGCACTCGGGTTGTTGCTTCAGCGCCGTAGGGCGCGGGAGGTGCTGCGTTCGGTTCATGTACATGAACGTCTAGCTTGCTTACCTTCGATTTGATGGGCATCTCCATGTGGATGTCCATGGACATATCCATGTGGGTGTCCATGGACGTGTCCATGTGGATGTCCATGGATATATCCATACGAGCGCATAGGAAAACGCATGAGGGTGGATGATCGTTCGGGGTGATGCCTTCTTCCACGAATGGGAAGGGGCTCTTCCTTTTTTTGGAATGTCATCTTCCCGCATCCTTCGTCTTGAGCTCCTTGAGGAGCATCGTCGCGTTGTCGCGGATGCTCGCGTCCGTGAGCGGGGAGAGCTCGTCCGCATAGGAGCGGCAGAGGAGCGCGTACACCCGTTCCCGCACCCAGGCGCTGCGCGCGATGCCCAGCTTGAACGCGGCCCGGCACAGCATCTCGTATTCGTCGCCGGTGAGCAGGACATTGAGCTGGCGTCAAAAGTTGATTAGTCATGCCGTGTATATGCATCCGGAGTGTTTTCGGCCAGATTCCAGCAGTTTTGGGCACTCCGGGAAGGAACAGCCGACGCTTCGCTGGGCCGAACCATCTGACTCGGTTCGCAACAGTCTTGCACATTGCACAAATCTGACATAGGATGTGAATCATGACTGATGATTACGTGCAGGGGACGCTGGAACTGACGCGGGCGTTCGACGGCTGGTGGCTGCCCCAGCGGCCCCTGTGCTGCGACGATGACTACTCGCAACTGGTGCGGCGGAGCCGCGCGGACGCGCTGCGCTGCAAGCACGTCGAGGCGAACCCCGCGTGTCAGGCGAACATGATCGTGTGCGACATCGATGACGAGTACGGCAGGGCGATGGCCCTGTACGAGCACCACGGCATGCGACCGAACTTCATCGCGGAGAACCCGGCCAACGGCCACTGCCACGCGGCTGGGTGCTCACCGAACCCGTCTGCCGCACCGACATGGCCAGACTCAAGCCCCTGAAGCTCCTGCGGGCCGTCACCGAGGGGCTGCGCCGCAGCGTGGACGGCGACGAGGGCTATTCCGGCCTGCTGATGAAGAACCCGCTGAGCGACGCGTGGGACAGCGACCTGTGCCGCGAGGACACCTACGACCTGCCCGACCTCGTGGCCGCGCTCGAAGAGCACGGGGACATGCCGCCCAAGAGCTGGACGCGCACCAAACGCGCCCGCGAGGTCGGAGTGGGCCGCAACTGCACCCTGTTCGACGAGGCCCGCACCCTCGCCTACCGCGAGGTGCGCCGCCTGCCCGACCGCACGCCCGCCTCCTCCGACCTGCTGCGCGAGTACGTGCGCCGCACCTGCCACGAACTCAACGTCTCGCTGTTCCCCGATCCGCTACCCGTGCGCGAGGTCAACGACACCGCCAAGAGCATCCACAAGTGGATCACCACGCAAAGCCGCATGTGGCGCGACGGGGCCGTCGCCAACGCCGCCACGTTCGTCGCCATCCAATCCGCACGCGGAAAGAAATCGGGCGAGGCACGACAGAGCAAGATCAATCGATACGCACAGGAGGTGTTCGGGAAATGACCATCAAGACGATTCGCAAGAAGCGCCCATTGCCCGCCAAGGAGTTGGCCGAGGCCTACGACGTTTCTGTTCGCACGATTTACCGGTGGAATTCGCAAACGCGCGAGGAGTGGATAGACGAGCAGGCAACGTTGCGCGAATCCATCCGTGCCTACCACGACGATGACGGCCACTCGTGGGCCGCGACCGCCGAGCATTTCAACATGACCCAAGGTGCCGTGCGCGCCCGCGCCTACCGTGCGCGCAAGGAGCGTGCCGCCGAAGCCGAGGAAAAGGCCAGAAATGAGGCCCACAAGAACGAGGTGCCGTTGTTCGAATGAAATACCCAGAAGACTACATACGTATTCACGCCTTTCAAGTGATTCACGACTATGAGGATTATGGGGATTTCGAAAACGAGATGGTGAGGTTCGGAATCGAGGAACTGGACCCGATTCCTTCCCCGACTGCCAAGGACCCTCACTACGGCTTGTTCTGCCGCCACTGTGCGCAATGGGCGTGGGAGCGCAAGGACACCATCGTTCCGTACGATGAATTTTGCGCCGGGAAGCGTTCAGACAAGTTCACGCCGAAGCCCCGGAACCGAAAGAAGAGGACGACGGGTCAAAACGAAGAAATCCGCGCCTACCACGATGACGAGGGCCATACGTGGCCGCAGACCGCCGAGCATTTCAACATGAGCCAGGGTGCCGTGCGTCAACGCTGCTACAGGGCTCGCAAGGAGCGCGAGGCAGAGGCGGCGGAGAAATCAAAGCAAGCACTTAGGGAGGCCACCGTGGAAATCCGTCACGCCGATTTGCAGATCGAGGTCGAGGACGCCGAGGACGGCGGTGTGCTGCTCACGATAATCGATTCCGCGCGCCTGTCGCTTTCCCTGCCGCGCAGGACGGCCAGGGAGCTGCTGGACGCGATAGACGCGTGCATGAAGACGGGTGAGCGCCAGACCACCGATTCGGTGGACGTGTGGAGGACGGCGGACGACCTGCCGCTGTTCGGAATGCACGTCGAAGTCGATGGTGCGTCCTGGACGTGCGGCGCGGTGCGTAGCTGGGACGTGGACGGTCTGGCCGACGAGTTGGAGGCGCTGCTGGAGTAGCAAGCGACGTGATTGTAGCTACGTTCACTCGATTCGCGGTGCGAATCGGCTTGCCGGGAAGACCCGTACCCCATAGTCGGCAGAGCCTCCAGGCCGCTCGCGCGGCATCACAGAAAACCCAACTCCACACCTTCTCGGAAGCGCGGAACAAGCTGGGCAAATGGCCGGAAATGCTCCGAGCAAAAGCCGCTTGCGTCCGCTCGAAGCGTGTTGCGGTACGGTTGTAACTGATGTGTGACACTGATATGATTGCGTATGTAATACGTTCGTGTCGCGGGTGGTGCTGATGAGGATCCAGGTGCTTGACAGGGTGATGGAGCGTCACCCAGAACTGTCCGAGAAGGACGTGGTGACCGCGTTCCGCAGCGTCATGGTGGACGCGGAGCGCGAGTCCGGCGCATGGATGGCGATAGGGCTCGACGGGCGCGGCAGGAACGTCGAGATGCTGTACAGGGCCGTCGGCGACCTCGTGGTGATCTACCACGCGTTCACGCCGCCGACCAAGAAGTTCAGGCGCGAGATAGACCGTCTGCGCGGCGATAGGAGGACGCTATGAGTGATTTCAGCGAACGCGACAGGCAGTTGATGGCTCTGGTCGGGCTGACCGAGGAGCAGGTGCTGGCGGATGAGCGCATGGCCGAGTCCGAGACGGTCCCGGACGACCTGACGGGGCGCGTGCACTACGGGCTCCATCTCACCGAGCCCGACGAACAAATGGTCAGCGTGTCCGTCCGCATGCCCAAGAGCACGCTGGACGGACTGACCGCGATGGCCAGGCGGTACCACATCAGCCGCAGCGAGTACATGCGCCGTAAGCTCGCTGGAGCGATCTGAGACCTGTCAGGCCGATGGTTCGAATCACGTAACACCCGCGCACCACCGTGAGGATGTGCGGGTGTTACGTGATGTGCCACAGTCGTGGCACGATGCCGCGCGAGCGGCCTGGAGGCTCTGCCGACTATGGGGTACGGGTCTTCCCGGCAAGCCGATTCGCACCGCGAATCGAGTGAACGTATATACGTTCACGTCACTTGCTACTCCGGCCTTCGGCACTCGGGTTGTTGCTCCTGCGCCGAAGGGCGAGGGAGGCTGCGGGCTCGGTTCATGTACATGAACCGTCTAGCTTGCTTACCTTCGATTTGATGGGCATCTCCATGTGGATGTCCATGGACATATCCATGTGGGTGTCTATGGACGTGTCCATGTGGGTGTCCATGGACATATCCATATGAGCGCATAGGAAAACGCATGAGGGTGGATGATCGTTCGGGGTGATGCCTTCTTCCACGAATGGGAAGGGGCTCTTCCTTTTTCTGGAATGTCATCTTCCCGCATCCTTCGTCTTGAGCTCCTTGAGGAGCATCGTCGCGTTGTCGCGGATGCTCGCGTCCGTGAGCGGGGAGAGCTCGTCCGCATAGGAGCGGCAGAGGAGCGCGTACAC